>PR_CR_10_Liq_1_inCRDRAFT_1000417_pt1 | contig 26805 bp, 24 predicted proteins | sample PRCRCaboRojoPR_3_FD_10241 | JGI IMG/M metagenome (IMG submission 10241)
GGGGCGCGCGCGCAACGCAACGGCTCGGCGGCGAAGCCGCCGCGATCTGGCCGCCGGGTCAGGCCGCGGCGGACCCGGGCCCGAAGCGGCCGTAGAAACTCTCGCCCCGCGCCGCCATCTCGCGCAGGAGCGCGGGCGCGGCGAAGCGGTCGCCATGGGCGGCTGCCAGCCCCTCGCAGATCTCCACCGCCCGCGCGGCGCCCAGCATGTCGAGCCAGCCGAAGGGGCCGCCCGACCAGGGCGCGAAGCCCCAGCCGAGGATCGCGCCCACATCGCCCTCGCGAATGTCCTCGAGCACGCCCTCCTCCAGCGCCCGCACGGCCTCCAGCACCTGCGCGAAGAGCAGCCGATGCTGCACCTGCGTCACGTCGGGCTGGCGCGCGGCCTCGGGGAATTCCGCGCCGAGCCCGTCCCAGAGCCCCGTGCGCTTGCCCTTCTCGTCATAGTCGTAGAAGCCCGCCCCCGCCTTGCGCCCGAGCCGGCCCCGGTCGGCCAGCCAGAACAGCACCGCGTCTGAGGCGTCGTTGGGGTAGGCCGCGCCCATGGCGGCCTTCGTCGCCCGGGCGATCTTCACGCCCAGTTCGATAGAGGTCTCGTCGGTCAACTGCAGCGGGCCGAGCGGCATGCCCGCGAGCTTGGCGGCGTTCTCGATCAGCGCCGGCGTCACGCCGTCCCGCACCATGCGCACCCCTTCGTTGATATAGGGGATGATGCAGCGGTTGGCGTAGAAGAAACGCGCGTCGTTGACCACGATCGGCGTCTTGCGGATCTGCCGCACGTAGTCGAGCGCCTTGGCCACCGCGCGGTCGCCGGTCTCGCGGCCCTTGATGATCTCGACCAGCATCATCTTCTCGACCGGGCTGAAGAAATGGATGCCGATGAACTGGCCGGGGCGCGCGCTGGCCCCGGCGAGATCGCTGATCGGCAGCGTCGAGGTGTTGGTGGCGAAGATGCAGTCCGGGCCGGCGGCGGCCTCGGCCTTCGCGGTGACCTCGGCCTTCACGCCCGGGTCCTCGAACACCGCCTCGATGATCAGGTCGGCGCCCGCGAGGGCGGCGTGGTCGGTCGTCGCCGTGATTCGGTCCAGAACCTCGGCCTTCTTGGCCTCGGTCGCCTTGCCGCGTTTGATGCCCTTGTCCATGTAATCGGCGGTATAGGCCTTGCCGCGATCGGCGGCGGCCTGGTCGGCGTCGATCAGAACGACCTCGATCCCGGCCTGCGCCGACACCAGCGCGATCCCCGCACCCATCATGCCCGCGCCGAGCACGCCCAGCTTCCGCACGCGCTGGTCCGGCGCCTCGGGGCGGTTCGCGCCCTTCTCCAGCGCCTGCTTGTTGATGAAGAGCGAGCGGATCATCGCGCTCGAAGAGGGGTTCATCAGCACGTGGGTGAACCAGCGCGCCTCGATCTTCAGCGCGGTGTCGAAGGGCACCAGCGCGCCTTCATAGACCGCCGACAGCAGCGCCTTGGCGGCGGGGTAGACGCCTTGCGTCTTGCCGTTGACCATGGCACTCGCGCCCACGAAGGTCATGAAGCCCTGCGGGTGATAGGGCGCGCCGCCCGGCATCTTGTAGCCCTTCTCGTCCCAGGGCTTGACGATGTCCTTGTCGCCGGCCTCCAGAACCCAGGCCTTCGCCGCGGCGAGGGGGTCGTCGGCCACCGCGTCGATCAGGCCCGCGGCCCTGGCCTTGTTCGGGTCGCTGAGCTTGCCTTCCAGCAGGAAGGGCGCGGCCGCCATCGCGCCCATCTTGCGCGCCAGGCGGGTCGTGCCGCCCGCGCCGGGGAAGATGCCGACCATGATCTCGGGCAGACCGATCTTGGCTTTGGGATTGTCCGCGGCGAAGATGCGGTGGCAGGCCAGCGGGATCTCGAGGCCGATGCCGAGCGCGGTGCCGGGCAGGGCGGCCGCGATGGGTTTGCCGCCGCGGTTCCTGTCGTCCATGCCCGCGCGCTCGATCTTGCGCAGCACCCCGTGCATCCGCATCACGCCCTCGAAGAGACCGCGCGCCGGGTCGTCGCCGGCCTCGTCCTTCATCCTGGCGAGCACGTTCAGGTCCATGCCGGCGGCGAAGTCCGGCTTCCCGCTGGTGATGACGGCGCCCTTGATGGCGTCGTCGGCCAGCACCCGGTCGATCAGCGCGTCGAGCGCCTCGAAGCCCTGCATGGACATCACGTTCATGGATTTGCCGGGCACGTCCCAGGTGATGACGGCGACGCCGTTCTCGTCCACGGCACAGGTGAAATCGGTCATCTCGTGTTCTCCTTCGGATCTCGTGCCGCGCGCTCAGACGCGCTCGATGATGGTGGCGGATCCCATGCCGCTGGCGACGCAGAGCGTGGCGAGCCCGGTCTCCAGGTCGCGGCGCTCCATCTCGTCGAGCAGCGTGCCGAGGATCATCGCCCCGGTCGCGCCCAGCGGATGGCCCATCGCGATGGCGCCGCCATTGACGTTGACGCGGGCGTGATCGACCCCGAAGGCCTGCAGGAAACGCAGCACCACGGCGGAAAACGCCTCGTTGACCTCGACCAGGCCGATATCGCCGATCTCCATGCCGGCGGCCTTGAGCACCTTCTCGGTGGCGGGCACCGGCCCGGTCAGCATGATCGTCGGATCGGTGCCGACCTTGGCGCTGGCGCGGATGCGGGCGCGGGGGGTGAGCCCATGGGCCTCGCCAAAGGCCTTCGAGCCCACCAGCACCGCCGCGGCGCCGTCGACGATCCCCGAGCTGTTGCCGGCATGGTGGACGTGCTCGATCCGTTCGAGGTGCGGGTATTTCATGATCGCGACCTTGTCGAAGCCCGGCATCGACTCGCCCTGTTCCTTGAAGGCGGGCCTCAGCCCGCCGAGCGACTGCATGTCGGTGCCGGGGCGCATGTGTTCGTCGCGGTCGAGGATCGCCAGGCCGTTCTGGTCGCGGACCGTGATGACGGATCTGGCGAAGCGTCCGTCCTCCCATGCCGCGGCGGCGCGGCGCTGGCTTTCGACCGCGTAGGCGTCGCAGTCGTCGCGCGAGAAGCCGAATTCGGTCGCGATGATGTCTGCCGCGATGCCCTGGGGGACGAAGTAGCTTTTCATGGCCAGTGACGGGTCCACGGCGATCGCCGCCCCGTCGGAGCCCATCGGCACCCGGCCCATCATCTCGACGCCACCGGCGACATAGGCCTCCCCCGCGCCGGCGCGCACCTGGTTGGCGGCCATGTTCACCGCTTCGAGCCCGCTGGCGCAGAACCGGTTGATGGCGACGCCCGGCACACGCTCGTCGAAATCGGAGGCGAGCACCGCCGACCGGGCGAGACAGCCGCCCTGTTCGCCGACCTGGGTGACGTTGCCCCAGATCACGTCCTCGACCGCGCTTGTGTCGAGGCCGTTGCGATCCTTGACGGCGTTCAGCACCTCGGCCGAGAGGCGGAGCGCCGTCACCTCGTGCAGCGCGCCGTCCTTGCGGCCCTTGCCGCGGGGGCTGCGCACGGCGTCGTAGATATAGGCGTCGGACATCTGTGTCGTCTCCTGTCAGCAGGGTCGGATATGCGGATGGGTCAGGCCCGGTCGGACGGGCGTCCGGGCATCAGGTCATAGGGATGTTTCCAGCCCGGCTGTTCGGCGATCCGGTCGAGCCAGGCGTCGATATTCGGCCAGTCGGCGCGGTCGAAGCCGAAGGGCTCGGGATAGTAGAGGTAGCCGCAGCAGGCGATGTCGGCGATGGTGAAGACGTCGTCCACCAGCCAGTCGCGCGTGCCGAGTTCCGCGTCGAGCACCTTGTAGGCGGACCGCAGCCGCGCCTGCAGGAAAGCGATCACCGCCGCGTCCGGGCGCTTGTCCTCGGGCAGGAAATTCATCAGGAAGCGCACCGTGCCCGCTTGCGAGCTGAGCTTGTGGTTGTCCCAGAACACCCAGCGGAGCACTTCGCGGCGCTCGGCCGCGCTGCGCCCGCCGAGCTTGCCGCTCTTGGATGTCACGTAGTCCTGGATCACGCCGGACTGGCTCAGCGTCACGTCGCCGTCCACCATGACCGGAACCTCGCCCATCGGGTTCAGGGCGCGGAACTCGGGCGTGCGCGTCTCGCCGTGGAAGAAGTCGACGAAGACGGGCTCCCAGGCGAGGCCCGAGAGTTCCAGCGTCAGGGCCGCCTTGTAGGCGTTGCCGGACTCTCCGAAGCAGTAGAGCTTGATGGTCATCTCTCCCCCTTGCCGGTCAGTCGCCGGCGGTCTGGCCGTGCCGGGCCACATAAAGCTGCAGGCGGTGCTGGAAACGCACCTCCTGTTCCAGGTCGCCGAGGTTTTCGAGGATGAAGGTCAGCGCCCTGTCAGGGTCGAGCCCGGTCCTGTCGGCGAAACGGCGCAGCTGGCGGTGCGCGGCGTCGGACGTGGCGACGGGGAAACGGCGGGTCAGGCGCTCGGTCCTCGGCATCTGTCTCCTCCTCTGGCGGCCCCCGCGCCGGACGCGGCGGCGGTCTGCACTGGTCCCCTTGCTAGAACGCCTCGGCCTCGAGCGCCATCACCGTCTCGTCGCCCGACTCGATCCGTGCCAGGTGCAGCGCGGTCGCCGGGAGCTGCCGGGCCATGTAGTAACGCCCGGTGACGAGCTTGCCCTCGTAGAAGGCCGCGTCGCCGGTGCCGTTCTCCAGCCCCGCATACGCGGCCTTGGCCTGCCGCGCCCACATCAGCCCCAGGCAGACATGCCCGAAAAGGTGCATGAAGTCGTAGGAGCCGGCCAGCGCCGCATTCGGGTTCTTCATGCCGTGCTGCATGAAATAGGTGCCGGCGGCCTGGAGATCCTTGGACGCGGCCTTGAGCGGGTCGAGAAACCCGGCCTTCAGCGCCTCGTGACCCTCGTTCTCCTTGATGAAGGTTTTCACCAGCTCGAAGAAGGCCATGATCGCCTGGCCGCCCCTGGACGGCAGCTTGCGCCCCACGAGGTCGAGCGACTGGATGCCGTTGGTGCCCTCGTAGATCATGGCGATACGGGCGTCGCGGACGAATTGCTCGGCGCCCCATTCCTTCACGTAGCCCGAGCCGCCATAGGTCTGCTGCGCGAGCACGGTCGTCTCGAAGCCCTTGTCGGTCAGGAAGCCCTTGATCACAGGGGTAAGCAGCGAGATCATCGCCTCGGCCTCGGGGTCTTCCGCGCGCATGGCGCGGTCGATCATCTCGGCGCCCCAGAATGTGAAGGCGCGGGCGCCCTCGACAAAGCTTTTCTGGTGCATCAGGTTCCGCCGCACGTCCGGGTGGACGATGATCGGGTCGGCCGGGCCGTCGGGGTTCGCGGCGCCGGTCGCGGCACGTCCCTGCAGACGGTCCTGCGCGAAGGCGCGGGCGTTCTGGTAGGCCACCTCGCCAAGCGCGTAGCCCTGGACGCCGACGCCGATGCGGGCCTCGTTCATCATGGTGAACATCGCCTTGAGGCCGGTATGCGCTTCGCCGACCAGGTAACCGGTCGCGCCGTCGTAATGCATCACGCAGGTGGCGTTACCGTGGATGCCCATCTTGTGCTCGAGCCCGCCGCACTGGACCGCGTTGCGCACGCCGGGGGCGCCGTCCCCGGTGACCAGGAATTTCGGCACGATGAAGAGAGAGATGCCCTTGGTGCCCTCGGGCCCGCCGGGGATCTTCGCCAGAACGAGATGGATGATGTTCTCGCTCAGGTCGTGTTCGCCGGCCGAGATCCAGATCTTCTGCCCGGTGATCCTGTAGCTGCCGTCATCCTGCGGCTCGGCCTTGGTGCGGATCAGTCCCAGATCGGTGCCGCATTGCGGCTCGGTCAGGTTCATGGTGCCGGACCATTCGCCGCTGACCATCTTGGGCAGATAGGTGGCTTTCTGCGCCTCCGATCCATGGGCATGGATCGTCGAGTAGGCGCCGTGGGTCAGGCCCTGGTACATGTTGAAGGCCATGTTCGCCGAGACGAACATCTCGCCCACCGCCGTGCCCAGCAGGTAGGGCATGCCCTGGCCGCCATAGGCGGGGTCCGCGTCGAGCCCCATCCAGCCGCCGGCGCGCATTTCGTCATAGGCGTTCTGGAACCCCTTCGGCGCGCGCACCACGCCGTTCTCGAAATGGCAACCCTCGGCGTCGCCCACGGGGTTCAGCGGCGCGAGGACCTCGGCGGCGAGCCGGCCGGCCTCCTCCAGCACGGCAGAGGTGACGTCCGGCTCCAGCTCGTCATATCCCGGGATGTCGGAGCCGGTGACGTTCAGCACCTCGTGCAGAAGGAACTGCATGTCGCGGGTCGGGGCGGTGTAGTGCGGCATCTGCGTCGGGCTCCCTGCAGGATTATTCGGCGGCGTCCGGGCGCTTCAGCGACTCGATCATCTGCGCGCCCCAGTCGAGCTGTTGCTTCAGCTCCGCGATGGCCTCGTCCAGTTCGGCGCGCTGGCGTTCCATGTCCGCGAGGCGCTCCTTGGCGATGTCGTAGGTGCGCGTCAGCTGGGTGATCTGCTGGTCGTCCATATCGTAGAGGTCGAGCAGCTGGCGGATCTCCTCGAGGCTGAAGCCGAAGCGTTTGCCGCGCAGGATGAGTTTGAGCCGGGCGCGGTCGCGCTTGGTGAACAGCCGTTTCTGCCCCTCGCGCACCGGGAACAGGAGTTCCTTGGATTCGTAGAACCGTAGTGTCCGCGGCGTGACCCCGAAGGCCGCGCACATTTCACGGATGGTCATGAGCTGATCGGACATCTCACTCCCCCAATCTCGTCAACTGCCCGGAATTTTGCGGTGCGGCGTCGGCAGATCAAGGGGAAATGNTGACGTTGACGTAAACGTTACGCGACGTCATGGGGCCCCGGCAGGCGGTGTGCGGCTGCCCGGGGGGGCTGCCGCCGGCTCACGACGCAGACCCCGTTTTCCCCCCGACGACGCCGCAGGCCCGGGCGCATGGCTCAAGCTCAAGACGGGTCGGTTGTGAAATTGAGAAACGCTCTCACCTGCGAGACTTTAAGCTTGCAGAGAGGAAACCAAGCGCGAATACATGGACCCGACGCGACAAGGGGACGGCCAGGCGCCATGACCGAGTTCGACAGCGACAGGAAGGCCCGGATGGCCCGCCAGTTCATCGAGGCGATCCCGCATTCGAAGGCGCTCGGGATGGAACTCGAGGAGCTGGGCGACGGCAGGGCGGTTATCTCGATGCCCTATGACCCGCGGCTGGTGGGCGATCCCAAGACCGGCGTGATCCATGGCGGCGCGGTCTCGGCGCTGATGGACACCTGCGGTGGCGCGGCGGCGATGTCGCACCCCTCGGCCCCGGCGGGCACCGCGACGCTCGACCTGCGGATCGACTACATGCGCCCGGCCACGCCCGGCCAGCGGATCACCGCCCGGGCCGAATGCTACCACGTCACCCGGACCGTCGCCTTCATTCGCGCCACCGCCGAGGACGAGGAAACCGGCGCCCCCGTCGCCACCGCGGCCGGCGCCTTCACCGTGGAGCGACCCAGGGAGGGCAGCGCGTCATGAGCCGCACCCCGCCCGAACCGGTGCAGGTCGTCAAGCAGCGCCGCGACGCGGTGCTGACCGCGCTGGTGGACCAGGTGCCCTATATCGGCTTTCTCGGCATCCGCTTCGAGCGCCGCGGCGACGAGCTGACCGCGATGCTGCCCTTCGACGAACGCCATATCGGGAACCCGTTCCTGCCCGCGCTTCATGGCGGCGTGACCGCGGCCTTCCTCGAGGTGACCGCGATCATCGAGCTGTCCTGGTCGCTGATCTGGGAAGACATGGAGCAGGGGCGCCTGGCGCTGGAGACGCTGGAAACCGAACCGCTGCCGCGGATGCCGAAGACCATCGACTTCACCGTGGACTACCTGCGGTCGGGGCTGCCGCGCGATGCCTATGCCCGGGCGCGGGTCAACCGCTCGGGCCGGCGCTATGCCAGTGTCCATGTCGAGGCCTGGCAGGACAACCGCAGCCGTCTCTATGCCCAGGCGACCGGTCATTTCCTGATGCCGAGCCGCGATGCCTGACATCGCCGTCGGGTCGCTGACCCACAGGCGGGTGCTGCGGATTGCCGTGCCCATCGTGCTGTCGAACGCCACCGTGCCGATCCTGGGCGCGGTCGACACCGGCGTGGTCGGCCAGATGGGCACGCCCGAGCCGATCGGCGCGGTCGGGATCGGCGCGGTGATCATCACGGGGATCTACTGGATTTTCGGGTTCCTGCGGATGGGGACCACCGGCCTGACCAGCCAGGCGCAGGGCGCCCGGGACGGTGCCGAGGTCGACGCGCTGCTGACCCGCGCGCTGATCATCGGTCTCGTCGCGGGGGCGGTCTTCATCCTGTTCCAGCTGCCGATCTTCGGCGCCGCGCTCGCGCTCGCGCCGGCCAGCGCCGAGGTCGAATCCATGGCGCGGGACTACATGGCGATCCGGATCTGGTCGGCCCCTGCCATGATCGCGATCTTCGGCCTGACGGGCTGGTTGATCGCGCTCGAGCGCACGCGTGCCGTGCTGGCGCTCCAGCTCTGGATGAACGGGCTCAACGTCGTGCTTGATCTCGTCTTCGTCCTCGGGCTCGGATGGGGGGTGAACGGCGTGGCTTTCGCCACCTTCCTGGCCGAGTGGTCGGGCCTCGCGCTGGGGCTCTGGCTGTGCCGGGATGCCTTCCGGGGGGCGGCCTGGCGCAGCTGGGCGCGGGTCTTCGACGCCGCGCGGCTTAGGCGCATGGCCAAGGTGAATTCCGACATCCTGCTGCGGTCGCTGATGCTGCAGGCGATGTTCATCTCCTTCCTGTTCCTAGGCGCCGATTTCGGCGACGTGCCGCTGGCGGCCAACCAGATCCTGCTGCAGTTCCTGGAGATCACGGCCTACACCCTGGATGGCTTCGCCTTCGCCGCCGAGGCGCTGGTGGGACAGGCGATGGGCGCGCGGGCGCGCCCGGCGCTGCGCCGGGGCGCGCTGCTGACGAGCTTCTGGGGCCTCGTCTGCGTGATCGCGCTGGCGCTGGGCTTCGCGATCTTCGGCGGCGCCCTCATCGACGTGATGACCACGGCCCCCGAGGTGCGCGAGACGGCGCGGGTCTACCTGGCCTACATGGTGCTGGTGCCGCTGCTGGCCTTGCCGGCCTGGATGCTCGACGGGATCTTCATCGGCGCCACCCGGACCGCCGACATGCGCAACATGGCGGCGCTGTCGCTGGCGATCTACGGGCTGGCCGTGCTGCTTCTCGTGCCGGCCTACGGCAATCACGGCCTCTGGATCGCCTTCCTGATTTCCTTCGTGGCCCGCGGCCTGACGCTCGCGCTGCGCTACCCGGCGCTCGAGGCCGGCGCCGGGGCCTGAGCGCTCAGAGCAGCGCCAGCACCGCCTCCGGTGGCCGGCCGAGCGCGGCGTCACCATCGGCGAAGACGATGGGTCGCTCGATCAGGATCGGGTGCTCTGCCATGGCCGCGATGAGTGCCTCCTCCGGGCTGTCCCCGGTCAGACCGAGATTTCGAAAGACGGGCTCCTTCATCCGCGTCAGCGCCGCCGCGGAGAGGCCGAGCAGGTCCAGCGCGGTGCGGATCTCGGCGGCGCTCGGCGGCTCCTTGAGGTAGAGCCGGACGTCCGGCGCGGCGCCGTGCGCCTCGAGCAGTTTCAGGGTCTCGCGCGACTTCGAACAGCGCGGGTTGTGCCAGATCGTCACGAGGCTCACAGCCAGTCCTCCCGTCCCGTGCCGACGGCGTCCGCAAGACGGGCAAAGCCGTCGCGTTCCAGCAGCGCGTCCAGGTCCCGCAGGATGCGCGGGACGACCGATATCCCCTCGTAGACCAGCGCGGTGTAGAGCTGCACCGCCGATGCGCCGGCGCGGATCTTGGCATAGGCGTCCCCGGCGGAGGAGATCCCGCCGACCCCGATCAGGGGCATCGCACCGTCGGTCAGCGCCGAGAGCCGTGCCAGCACGCGGGTCGAGCGCTCGAAGAGCGGCCGGCCGGAGAGGCCGCCGGTCTCGTCGCGTTGCGGGTCGGTGAGCCCGTTGCGCGAGAGGGTGGTGTTGGTGGCGATGATCCCGTCGAGACCGGCCGCGGTCGCGACCCCGGCGATCCCGTCCAGCTCGGCCTCGGTGAGATCGGGCGCGATCTTCAGGAAAACCGGGATCGGCCGGTCGAGCGCCGCGCGCGTCTCCATCACGCCGCCCAGCAGCGCGGCCAGTGCCTCGGTGCCCTGCAGGTCGCGCAGTTTCTCGGTATTGGGCGACGAGACGTTCACCGTGGCGAAGTCCACATGCGGCCCGCAGCGCGCCAGCACCGCGGCGTAGTCTGCGGCCCGGTCGGGGCTGTCCTTGTTGGCCCCGAGGTTCAGCCCGACCACGCCCGATGCGGGCCGGGCCGCCAGCCGCGCCGCGATCGTCTCGGCACCGTCGTTGTTGAAGCCGAAACGGTTGATCGCCGCCCGGTCCGCCGACAGCCGGAAGAGCCGCGGGCGCGGGTTGCCGGGCTGCGGACGGGGCGTCGCCGCACCCACCTCGACGAAGCCGAAGCCCGCCCGCAGCAGCGGCGCGATCGCCTCGGCGTTCTTGTCGTACCCCGCGGCCAGCCCGAGCGGGTTCGGCAGGTCGAGCCCGGCGATCCGGGTTCGCAGGCGCGCCGTGCTCACCGGGCCGGGCAGGGGAACCAGCCCCGCGCGCAGCGCGCGGATCGACAGGCCGTGCGCGGTCTCGGGATCGAGCCGGTGCAGCGCGGCCAGCCCGGCACGTTCGACCCAGCTCACGCCAGGTCCTCGGGGAAGACGTGCCCCTCGGGGCCGAGCGGCAGGTCGGCGTGCCAGGTCACGTCGGAGATCAGCAGCCGGCGGTAGAGATGCGGAAAGAGATCGCCGCCGCGGGACGGCTCCCAGGCGAGGGTGTCGCCGACCGTTTCCGGCGCGACGGCGACCAGCACCAGCCCGTCTTCGCCGGCGAAATGCCTGGCGGCGGTCGTGCGCAGCTGCGCGGCCGTGGAGAAGTGGATGAAGCCGTCCGCGAGATCGACCGGCGCGCCGGCGGTCTCGCCCGCGGCGCGGAAGGCGGCCCATTCGGGGGCGCGGAATATCTTGTAGATCAGCATGGCGCCCACATGCCCGGGCCGGGCGCCCCGGTCAAGCGTCCTCGGCCGCGAGATGCTGGACCGAATCGAAGACTTCCAGCTCCGGCGGGCCGAGATAGATGTCGGCATGGGTCCCGGCGCCGCGATGGGCCTGGCGGAACGCCTCGGATTTCGTCCAGGCCTCGAAGGCATCGCGGCTGGCCCAGAGCGTGTGCGAGGCGTAGAGCCGATAGCCCGCATCCGGGTTCTCGTCGCCCTTCATCAGGTGGAAGGCGACGAAGCCGGGCACCGCCTTCAGCTGGCTGTCGCGGGTCTTCCATACGGTCTCGAAGGCGTCCTCCTGGCCGAGGCGCACCTTGAAGCGGTTCATCGTCAGAAACATCCGGGTCTCCCGTCTCGGCGCTATCGCGTTTCGAAATCTCTGCTACAGTTTGGTCATATAGTCGAGGGAGGCGGCCGGCCAATGCGCGGGTGCGCCCGCCCCTCGGGTTTCTTGGAAGGAAAGATCCCATGACCCCACGCATGCTGATTTCCGTGGCCGCGCTGGCCGTCTGCGCCACGCCCGCCGCCGCCGATTATACGCTCACGATTCTGCACACCAACGATTTCCACGCCCGCTTCGAGCCGATCTCCAAGTATGATTCCGGCTGCTCGGAAGAGGACAACCAGGCCGGCGAATGCTTCGGCGGCTCGGCCCGGCTGGTGACCGCGATCGCCGAGGCGCGGGCGCGTACGAACAACCACATCCTCGTCGATGGCGGCGACCAGTTCCAGGGCACGCTCTATTACACCTACTACAAGGGCAAGGTCGCGGCCGAGATGATGAACAAGATGGGCTACGACGCGATGACCGTGGGCAACCACGAGTTCGACGACGGCCCCGAGGTGCTGCGCGGCTTCACCGAGGCGGTGCGGTTCCCGATCCTGATGTCGAACGCCGACATCTCGGGCGAGCCGCTGCTCAACGACGTGATCCGCAAGAGCGTGGTGATCGAACGCGGCGGTGCGCGACTGGGCCTGATCGGCCTGACCCCCGAGGACACCGACGAACTGGCCAGCCCCGGCCCGAACGTCGTCTTCACCGATCCCGTCGCCGCGGTGCAGGCCGAGGTCGACGCGCTGACCGCCGAGGGCGTGAACAAGATCATCGTGCTCAGCCATTCGGGCTATGGCGTCGACCAGCGCGTCGCCGCCGGGACGACCGGCGTGGACGTGATCGTGGGTGGCCATTCCAACACCTATCTTCATGCCGACGACCCGGACGCGGCCGGACCTTACCCGACCATGGTGGGCGATACCGCCATCGTGCAGGCCTATGCCTATGGCAAGTTCCTGGGCGAGCTGAACGTCACTTTCGACGAGGCCGGCGTCGTGACCGAGGCCGTGGGCGCGCCGCTGATCATGGACGCCGCGGTGGCCGAGGACGACACGACCAAGGCGCGCATCACCGAGCTTGGCGCGCCGCTCGACGAGATCCGCAGCATGGTCGTGGCCGAGACGGGCGCGCCGATCGACGGCGACCGGGCCTCCTGCCGCGCCGGCGAATGCGAGATGGGGAACCTCGTGGCCGACGCCATGCTCGAGCGCGTGCGCGCGCAGGGTATCCAGATCGCCATCCAGAACGGCGGCGGGCTGCGCGCCTCCATCGATGCGGGCGACGTCACCATGGGCGAGGTTCTGACCGTGCTGCCCTTCCAGAACACGCTGTCGACCTTCCAGGTGTCGGGGCAGGCGATTCGCGATGCGCTCGAGAATGGCGTCAGCCAGGTCGAGGACGGTGCCGGCCGGTTCCCGCAGGTGGCCGGTCTCAAGTTCTCCTGGGATCCGTCGGCGGAGGCCGGGACCCGCGTGCGCGAGGTGATGGTGCGGGACGCCGGCAGCTGGGTGGCGCTCGATCCCGCTGCGACCTACGGCGTCGTCAGCAACAATTACGTCCGCAACGGCGGCGACGGCTACGCCATGTTCCGCGATGCCATGGACGCCTACGACTTCGGCCCGGACCTGGCGGATGTGACGGCGGAATTCCTCGCCGAGAACGCGCCCTACGCGCCCTACACCGACGGGCGGATCACCGCGGTCGAGTGATCCGGTGTCTGCCGGGGGCCGCCCCTTGCGGGCCCCGGCGGAGCCGCTAGCCTCTCTGCCATGTGCGGGCGTTTCGCGATCACCCTTCCCGACGATGCCATGGCGCGGCTCTTCGATGCCGTGCCGGGCAACGACCTGCCGGCGGTTCCGCGCTACAACGTCTGCCCGACCAACGATATCGCGACGGTCACCAGCGCGGACGGGCAGCGGCGGCTGCGCCCGATGCGCTGGGGGTTCCTGCCGCACTGGTACAAGAGCCCGACCGACGGGCCCCTCCTGATCAATGCCCGCGCCGAGAGTCTGGCCGAGAAACCGGCCTTCCGCGCCGCCTGCCGCGAACGCCGCTGCCTGGTCCCGGCCACGGGCTTCTACGAATGGACGAAGGACGCGGACGGCAACCGGCTGCCCTGGTACATCCACCGCCCCGACGATGCGCCCTTCGCCTTTGCCGGGATCTGGCAGGACTGGGAGCGGGGCGAGGCCCGGTTCACCACCTGCGCGATCGTGACCACGCAGGCCAACGCGGCGCTGTCGTCGATCCATCACCGGGTGCCGGTGGTGGTCGCCGCCGAGGACTGGCCGCTCTGGCTGGGAGAGGCGGGAAAGGGGGCGGCACGCCTGATGACATCGCCGCCGGAGGATTTCTTCGCCTTTCACCGGGTCTCGAGGCGGGTGAACTCGAACCGCGTCGAGGGACCGGAATTGACGGAACCGATCGACCCGCATGCGGAGTGACCGCCGCGGCATGCCCCTGCCGGCCCGCACTCCGCGAAAGCGTTACGATCCGTTTAACGAAGGGCCTGAAAAGAGATGCAACTTTTACAAGAATTTCGCTTGCCCCGCACACGCCGATCGGACTAGGTTAACAGGGCAAGCAGCATGTCGGTTGTCGGGCGGGGCCGCACCACCCACCCCACCCCTCGCTCCCAGGCCCCGTTCGGCAACCGAAGCTGCCCGTTCCCCCCGACAATCGCCGCCGCGACCACGGAGTCCCTTGCAGAGGGGCGACGCATTGACGATAAACGGGCCCGTCAGCCAAGGAGATCTGCCATGCGCGCGCGAATCTACAAGCCGGCCCGGAACGCGATGCAGTCCGGTACTGCCAAGACCCGGCACTGGGTGCTGGAATTCTCGCCCGCCTCGCCGCGCGAAGTCGATCCGCTGATGGGCTGGACCAGCTCCGACGACATGCTTTCGCAGGTCAAGCTGAGCTTCGATTCCAAGGAGGCGGCGCTGTCCTACGCGCGCGAGCACGGTATCGACGCCATCGTGATGGAGCCCAAGGCGCGCCGGCACAATATCCGCCCGCGCGGCTACGGCGAGAACTTCGCGCCCAACCGCCGGGCCACCTGGACCCACTGACCGGTCCGCCGCCGCGCGGCTTAGTCTTGATCTCGCGCCCCCGCTGGCGCAAAACCGCGTCAGCGGTCCCGTAGCTCAACTGGATAGAGCAGCTGACTTCTAATCAGCAGGTTCGGGGTTCGAGTCCTCGCGGGATCGCCAGAAATCCGGAAACCGGGCGCGGCCCCGGCCCGCGGCCGACACCCGGAACCCGCCGCCGCGCGATATGGCCGGGATCCCGGAACGCGCTAGATGGGTTGGCGTGCGCAGAAACGGCCGTTACACAAGACGCACACATGTGAAAGGGAGGAAACGCATGAACCTGTTCAAGACCCTGGTCGCAACCGCGCTGGTCGCCGGCACGCCGGCACTCGCGCAGCAGCAGCTTTCCGTCGCCACCGGCGGCACCGGCGGTGTCTATTACCCGATGGGCGGCGGTCTCGCCGAGGTCATCAACAACCACATCGACGGCTTTGCCGCGACCGCCGAGGTCACCGGCGCCTCGGTCGAGAACATGGGGCTCGTCGCGCGCGGCGACGCCGACATGGCGCTCGGCCTGGCCGACACGGTGCAGCAGGCGCAGACCGGCACCGGCCGCTTCGATGGCCAGCCGCTCGAGATGCTGCACGGGCTCGCCTCGATGTATGCCAACATGATCCAGATCGTGACGCTGGAAGGCTCGGGGATCGAATCGCTCGCCGATCTTGCCGGCAAGCGCGTGTCGGTCGGCGCGCCCGGGTCGGGCACCGAGGTCAACGCACAGACGGTGCTGAACGCCAACGGGCTCACCTATGACGACATCGACGAGCAGCGGCTGAACTTCAACGAGACCGCCGACGCGCTCGCCAACGGCGACATCGACGCCGGTTTCTGGAGCGTGGGCGCCCCGACGTCGTCGATCCTGAACCTTGCCACCACCAACGACATCCGGATGATCGAGCTGAGCGCCGATGAGATCGCCGCGGCCCGCGAGGCCAACCCGATCTTCGCGCAGACCACGCTCGCCGGCGGCATCTACGAGGGCGTCGCCGAGGATGTGAACGTGCTCGGCGTGCCGAACGTGCTGGTGGCCTCCTCGGCCATGTCCGAGGATCTCGCCTACCAGATCACCAAGGCCATGTTCGAGAACATCGCCGACCTGCAGGCGGTGCACCCGGCGGCGAACCAGACCACGGTCGAGTTCACCCTCGGCGCGACGCCGATCCCGCTGCATCCCGGCGCGATCCGCTACTACGAGGAAGCCGGGGCCGACGTCCCGGATCGCCTGCGTCCGTGAGGCCTGTCATCGGAGGAGGGCTTCTGGCCCTCCTCCTCTTGCCGACCGTGTCACCCGCAGACACGCTGACCGCTACCGTTATCGAAACCGGCGCCGAGATCCTCAGCGCCGACGTGCCCGAGGGCGCGGGGTGGTGCGTGCTCTGGCATCATTCCGTGCAGGGGTTCGAGGTGGAAGACTGCTACGAGAACCGGGCCGGGCGCATGGTGCTCGTCCGCTCGCACCTTCCCGATTTCGCCGCCGGGCTCGACCATATCCCCGGTCGCGGCCGGCAGGTGTCCGACGGGCAGGGCGGCTATTGGATCGAGGATCTCGACGAGGCGGTGCCGGGCGACGCCTATGTCCTGCGCCCCGGCGCCGGCCCCGTGGATCACCGCATCCGGATCGGCGACCGGGTCGTTTCCCTGTCCGACGCGGCCGCCCATGAACGGGTGCGTATCGCGCTGATCGAGGAGGGAGGCTGATGGTCACCGACATGGCCGGGCAGCCGGAGCCCCCCGGGCCGTCCACCGTGGTGCTCAAGCTGATCACCGTCGTTGGCATCGCGCTGTCGCTCTTCCAGCTTTACGCCGCCGGCGTGCAGCCGCTCGGGCTGTTCTACCAGCGCCCGATCCACCTGGGCTTCATCCTGGTCCTGTGCTTTCTGATCCACCCCGCTTTCGGTCCCAACCGNCCCCGCGGCGTGCTGGGCTGGATCATCGACGGGGCGCTGATCGCCTGCGGCATCCTCGTGGGGTTCTGGGTGCCCTGGAACATCGACATCATCGCCAACGCGATCTTCCCGCGCACGATCGACGTGGCCGTCGGCGTCGTCACCACGCTCGTCGTGCTCGAGGCCGCGCGCCGCGCCGTCGGCTGGGTCATGACGCTGATCGGGGGGATATTCCTGGCCTACGCCTTCGCCGGCGGGCGGGGCGAACTGCCCTGGCTGGCCGACTGGATGCCGGGCATCCTCAATCACCGGGGCTATTCGCTCGACCGCCTGTCCAGCCAGATGACCCTCGGGGCCGAGGGGATCTTCGGCATCCCGCTCGGCGTCGCCGCGACCTTCATCTTCGTCTTCGTGCTCTTCGGCGCCTTCCTCGAGGTGACCGGCGCGGGCAAGTTCTTCATCGATCTCGCCTATGCCGCCACGGGCCGCCAGCGGGGCGGACCGGCCAAGGCCTCGGTCATCGCCTCGGCCGGGATGGGGTCGATCTCGGGCTCGGCCATTGCCAACGTGGTGACGACCGGCGCCTTCACCATCCCGCTGATGAAGCGGCTGGGCTACCGCCCGGCCCAGGCCGGCGGGATCGAGGCGGCGGCCTCGACGGGCGGGCAGATCATGCCGCCGCTGATGGGTGCCGGCGCCTTCCTGATGAGCGAGTTCACCCGCGTGCCCTATGTCGAGATCGTCCTGATCTCGATCTTCCCGGCGGTGCTCTATTTCGGGGCGGTCTACCTGCTGGTGCATGTCGCGGCGGTCAAGCAGGGCATGTCCGGCATGACCTCCGACGAGTTGCCGAGCGTGCGGGACGTCATGGCCGAGGGCTGGCATTTCCTGCTGCCGATCGTTGCGCTGATCGCGCTGCTGATCGCCGGCTATTCCCCGATGCGCGTCGGGTTCTTCGCCATCGTCGCGGTGGTGGCGGCGGCGGTGCTGCGGGCGCTCATGGATTTCGTGCTGAAGGGGCCGACGCTGGACGGGTTCGCGGCGCTCTGCCGGGCCGGGGCGGCCAAGACGCTCGAGGCGCTGGAGCTGGGCGCGCGGAACGCCGTGCCGGTCTCGATGGCCTGCGCGGTGGCCGGCATCATCGTGGGCGTCGTGGGGCTGACCGGGCTCGGGCTCAAGTTCTCGGCAATGATGATCGCCTTCTCGGGCGGCAATCTCGTCCTTGCGCTGCTTCTGGTGATCATCGCCAGCCTGATCCTCGGGATGGGGCTGCCGGTGACGGCGGCCTATATCGTGCTGATCATCCTGGTCGGGCCCGCGCTCACCGAGGAATTCGGCCTGCCGATCCTGATCGCGCATCTGGTGGTGTTCTGGTACTCGCAGGACTCCAACGTCACGCCCCCCGTGGCGCTGGCGGGCTTCGCGGGTTCCGCGATCGCCGGATCGAAACCGATGGAAACCAGTTTCCAGGCCTGGAAATTCGCCAAGGGCCTGTACCTGATCCCGCTCTTCATGGTCTTCAACGAACCGATCATCGTCGGCGGGCCGGTGCCGCTGGTGCTCTGGAACGGGGCCATCGCGATCCTGGCCATCGTGGCCTTTGCCGCGGTGCTCGAGGGGTTCCTCTGGGCACCGATCCCGACGTGGCAACGCGCGTTGCTGATCCCGGCCGTGATCGCGGTCTTCTGGCCCGACCTGACGGCCGAGATCGCCGGCGCCGTGCTGATCTGCGGTCTGCTGGCGCTCAACCGAGCCGCCCGCACCAGGACGGGAGAGACGCCTACCACCGCATGACCGCCTGCCGTCGCGGCTATCGCTGACACCCTAATCCGGCGGGCACCGTCCGGGCGCCCGTCCCAAACCGTCGAGGAGAGAGAATGTTCGAGCAGACACCGGGCCTGATGGACGAGATCCGCGGGCGTTTCGCCCATGTCGACAGCTGCCCCTTCCAGGGCGATCGCGTCTTTTTCGAAAACGCGGGCGGCGCGCTGACGTTGAATTCCGTGGTCGAGACCACGACGAAGTTCGCCGCAATCCCCGACAACCAGGGCCGGGATAACCCCGCGGCGCACGCACTGGTCGATATCATCAACCGCGCCAAGGCGGATATGCGGGTGCTCTTCAACGCGCCCGAGGGCCAGTTCTTCGTCGGCGAGAGCGGGACGGAGCTGCTGTTTCGGCTGATCCGCGCGGCCTGTATCGGCACCCGCGGCGGCGGCCGCGTGCTCGGCACGACGCTGGAACATCCCGCCTCGCGCAGCGCCGCCAGACAGTGGAGCGAGATCGCCGGCCAGACCCATGTGCTGGTGGCCCATGACGACGCGACCGGCTCGGTCGATCCGGCGCATTACGCCCCCGAGATCACGCCCGATACGCGGGTGGCCACGATCCTGCACACCTCGCCGGTGACGGGCATGGGCGTGGATGTCGGCGCCATCGCCCGGAAGATCCGCGAGACGGCGCCGGACTGCTACATCATCGTGGACGGAATCCAGCACGCCGCGCATGGCCGGCTGGACATCCGGTCCTACGGCATCGACGGCTACGTGATCTCGCCCTACAAGTGCTTCTCGCGTCATGGCTACGGGGTGGCCTGGGTGTCCGACCGGCTGGCGCAGATGCCGCATGATCACCTGATGGGCGCGCCGGGCGAACCCTGGGAGCTGGGCACGCGGGATACTGGGGCCTACGCGACCTTCTCGGAGGTGGTGGCCTATTTCGACTGGCTGGGCGGCCGGTTCAGCGACTCCGACGACCGCCGCACCCGGATCGAGGCCGCGGGCCGGGCGATCCACGAGCACGAAACGGCGCTGACCGACGCGATGCTGCACGGCACGGGCAACCTGGCCGGGCTGGCCGACATTCCGGGCATCGGGGTGATCGGCGGCATCGACAATCCCCGGCGCGAGGGGCTGGTCTCGATCACCGTCGATGGCGTGCCCGCAGCCGAGGTCGTGAGCCGGCTGAACGCGCAGGGCATCCGCACCCACACGCGCAAGGCCGATCACTACTCGGGCAACATCCTCGATCCCCTGGGGCTCGACAGCTGCATCCGCGTGTCGCTCTGCCACTACAACACCACCGACGAGGTCGCCCGCTTCCTGACCGCGATCCGCGAGATCGCCGAGAGTGCCGCGTGAACGCGGCGCGTCCCACCGGGCGCGGCGCGCGCCCGTGACCGGGACCCGCGCCGGCGAGGTCGCCGCGGAGACCGGCGCACCGCGCGATGCGGGGCTCCGGTTCATCGGCCGGATCGGCACGCCCTGGACCGACCGGGCCGATTGCCCGCGCCAGGGCGGGGCCGATGGCCCGGCATGCCGCGTGGAGCTGTTCGCGCCCTTCGACCGGGCGCTTGCCGGGCTGGAGGCCTACGAAACGGTCGAGCTTCTCTACTGGCTCGACCGGTCGCGGCGCGATCTCCTGGTGCAGAACCCGACGTCGGACGGGACGCTTTACGGCACCTTCGCGCTCCGCTCGCCCGAGCGGCCCAACCCGATCGGCACGGCGCTTGTCCGCCTGGTGGCAATCGACGGACCGGTGCTGACGGTGCGCGGGCTAGACTGCCTCGACGGCACGCCGCTGCTCGACATCAAGCCTGACCGGGACAGTTTCACGCCGAAAGCGCCGCCGAAGCCGGGCACCGGTTAGCAGCCCGGGCGGCCGGCCCGCCGGTATCCCGAAAAAGAGCGTCCCGGCGGATGGGGCCGGGACGCTCCGTACTCGCTACACGGGCACTCGGGAAACCTGTCTCATGGGGATCGTCGCCGTCGCGGGCAGGTCGCCCGGGCGGTCGCGGCATGGGGGGCGGGGGAAAAGGCGGTGGCACGCATGCGGTGCGGGGGCCGCGGCCTTGACAGGGCACGCGCCCGTTCCGTCACGGCCAGGCCGGGATGCCACCTGCACTCGCTCACCCGCAAATCGTTACCCTCCGGTCGCGCCGCACGGGGCAGCCTCACCCGAAGCATCACTTATCCACATCACAGTTTTATGACAGGTCTCGCTCAGTTCAGCCAGATCGGGTTCGACCAGGCCCGCCGCCCGGCCCGGTCGATGACCGTCACCCGTATCCACGGGCTTCGGCGGAAGCGCGACAGCGGCAGCGTGGCCTGGGTCATCGAGATGCCGTGGAGCACCTCGGCGGCGGTGCCCGCGCCCTGGACGATCACCGCGCCCACCGCCGAGCAATCGACCGTGATCTCGCGCGCGCCGAGCGTGATGCCGCGCAACTCGGGGCCCTGGCTGCTGTAGTGCCGCCCGGCCTTCAGCGCCTCCAGCAGGGCATCGGGGGCGTTCTCCTCGGCCTTGACCATCACCCAGCCGCCGAAATGGTCCGGGCCGTGGAAATGGGCATCGTCGGTGGCGACCAGCGACAGGCGCCGCCCCTCGGTCAGCAGCAGGTCGAGCGTGTGCAGGCCATCGGGGCGGTCGGCACCGGTGGCGCAGCCGTGGTTATAGACCTCCACCGCGTGGGCGGCCTCGAGGCTGCGCGCGTCCGCCAGCGTCAGGCCGGACCATTGCGGATGCGCCACCGCGACGAAGGCGCCCGCGTCGCGGGCCCGCGCGGCCAGCTCCGGCCCGGTCTCCTGTCCGTCCACCGGGACAAAGCTCGGCGAGTGGGAGGGCGCGAAATCCGCAGGCAGGCCGACGGCGAGGATATGCCAGAGCTCGCCGTTCGACATGGCCCCGGAATGAAGTTCGGCGCCGGGGATCGTGGTGAAGCCGTTGCCGCGAAACCCCGTCGTATCGGCGATCGGGTAATCGAAGAGCCCGACGAAGTGATCGGTGAGGCTGATGAAGTCGTAGCCCTCGGCCCGGTAACGCCGGCAGACCTCGGCCGGGGACAGCGCCCCGTCTGACAGCGTCGAATGGGTGTGCAGGTTGCCGCGGAAAAAACGGCCGGGGGCGGCGAAGGCGTCGGGCGTCATCGTGTCTCTCCTGGGGCGCGCGCGCTGAAATGCCGGGCTGGCCTAGCATTCGCCTGCGACCCTTTCATGACAGCGCGTCCGGGCTCAGTAGTCGCGCTCGAAGAAGATGCCGATGCCGCTCTCGCCTTCCGCGCCGACGCTGCCGCGCGCGGTCAGGCTCGGGGTCACGTCGAGATTGATCGTGATCTCCGTCTTGCCGTCGGAGCCGATCACCAGGTCCGTGTAGACGTTGTCGGTGATGTATTTCCCGATCCGTGCCGTGGTGCCGCCGTTCTCGCTGGTCTGGATGTCGAGATCGTCCAGCCCGAACTGGTCGCGCAGCCGTCCGATCACCCCGACGCTGCCCCGCCCGCTGAGTTCGGCTATCGCGTCGGCGAGCTGGGCGGCCTGGAAGGCTGACAACTCGTCGATGCCCCGGCCGAAGAAGAGCTGCGCCAGGATCTCGTCCTCGGGCAGCTCGGGTTCCGAGCGGAAGGTGATCTCCGGATCGGTGGCCGCGCCCTCGACGATGATGAAGACGATCACGCCGTCGTCGGTTTCGGACCGCGCGACCAGCCTGACGCGGGGCTCGAAGGTTCCCGCCAAGCTGAGCGCGCCCTCCGTCAGCACCAAGCGCTGGGCCAGGATATCGAGCCGGCCGCGGACCAGCTCGAACTGGCCCGTCGGGATGACCTCGGCGGTCGTCCCGGCCAGGCGCAGCTCGCCGCCAAGCTCCGCGTCGAGCCCGCGCCCGCGCAGGAAGATCCGCCGTGGCGCCGAGATCGTCACGTCGAGCGGGTAGGCCGGCCCGGCCGTGCCGCCATCGCCGTTCGCGTCGCCGTCCAGGAGATGCGCGCGCTGGCGTGTCGTGCGCACGTCGCCCGGTTCGCCCAGGTGGGTGATGGGCGGGATCGCTTCGAGGCTGCCGAAGGTCGAGGTCGGCACCCTCAAATCGGTCTCGCCGAGATCGATGCGGCCCGCGATGCGCGCGCCCCCGGCCAGGGCGCCGTCGACCGTGACGTCGCCGGCGAGGGAGGTGCGGTAAAGCGCCGGATCCTCGAGAACCACGTTGCGCAGCCCGATGCGCAGCGCGCCGGGGAAGCCGGCGTCGGGCGCCAGGGTGACGCGGCCGTCGGCGGTAATCCGTCCCCCCGTCTCGACCTCGGCGCCCACGTCGATCTCGACCGCGCCCCCGGCGATATCGGCCCGGGCCTCAACGTCCTGCAGCGTCAGCCGCGCCTCGGGCAGCAGCACCCGCGTGCCGGCGGTCGAGACCCGCCCCGAGAGCGCGCCGATGCCGGGCGGGCCGTCGATGGCAAGATCGAAGTCCAGGTCCCCGCGCAGCCGGACGCCGCCGCCGAGCACCGCGTCGGCCAACGCCAGAGGCAGGCGCCCGTCCACGTCGAGATCGGCGCGGTTCGCCCCGGGTGCGTAGCTACCGGCCACCGTTGCGCGGCTGCCGCCCGGTCCCTCGAGCGCGACGTCGAGCCTGTAGTCCGCGCCGTCCTGTCCCAGTGTCCCGGCGACCGACAATGGCCCCGACAGCGCGTCGGTGAGCCGCGCGACATCGGTGATCCGCGCCGCGACCTCCAGCCGGGTCGCCCCGCTGGCGACGCTGCCTTCCGCCGAAGCCTCCAGACCGGGGGTGGTGATCTCGAAGGCGCGCAGCGTGACGCCGCCGGTATCGCGCCGGGCCGAGAGCGCAAGCCGCCCGGGCCCGCCGACGAGCACGTCCGCGGTCGGCTCGCCGATCGACAGGCCATCTGTCCGTCCCGCCGCCTCGATGTCGAAACTGCCCGAGAGGAGCGTCGCGCTCCCTTCGGCTTGCAGCTCGGCCATGCCCCGCAGCGGGCGTCCGGCGAGACCCGAGAACCGCGACAGGTCCGCAGCCGAGAGCTGCACCGTCCCCCGGGTCGCGATCCCCCCGGCCAGGTCCGAGACCCGCCCGTCGAGCGACAGGCTGTAATCGGCCCCGCCGAGCCGGACATCCGCGAGGTGCAGCGCGCCGCCGGCCTGCCACGACAGGCCCGCCGACGCCGTGACGCGCGGGCCGGTCGCGCGGGCCAGTGCCGCGTCGGCGAAGGCGAGGCCCTCGGCGGTGGCCTCGACCTGCGCCCGCACGGCCTTGATCCCGCCGGTGTCGCGGGGCTGCCGGGTCAGCGTACCCCGCGCGTCGAGCGCCAGCCGATCGATGTCGGTGCCGTCGCGGGTCACCTCCTCGGCCAGGATGGAGCCCTGCCAGCCGCTGCCGCGCTTGGCGTCGTAGGACAGCGTCAGACGGGCACTGCGCAGGCTGGTCTGCGGCGCGCCTGCCGGCAGGATCACCCGGCCGCCCGACGCGGCGGCGATCCGCCCGTTGAGATCGAAACGCTCGGGGAACCCGTCGGCGCCGATCCGGGCGGTGCCGCCCAGGCCGAACTGCGCGGTTTCGATGTTCAGCCGCTCGATCACGGTCACGCCCGAGGGCGTGCGGTGACCGGCCAGGTCAAGCCGCGTGTCGGCCCCGAAGAAGGCCCGGTAGTCGGCGTCCATCAGCGGGCGGATATCGCCGCCGAGATCGGCGGAGAAGCGCTGCGTTCCGGCGCCGGCGGCGTCCTCGTCCCGTGCCAGCCGAACCCGCCCGGTGAGACGGTCGCGGCCCTCCGTCGCCAGCCGGATATCGGCCGTGAAATCCGAGAGCGCCCCCGTGCCCGCCACCGTCAGCGCGACCGCCGGCCGCCCGGGCAGCTGAAGAAGCCGGGCGGCGATCCCGTCGGCCTCTTCCTGCAGGTCGAGATCCAGCGCGAGGTCCTGCGTCGCGTTGTCATAGGACGCGTCGAGCGCGAAACGCCCGCGCGGGCCATCGACGCGGGCGATCTCCAGCGTGGCCGTGCCGCGCCCGGAGACGAGCGCCAGCCCCCCTTTCGCGGTGAGCGCCGTGGCCTGGCCCAAAACCGGGGCGCCAAGGTTCACACGCTCGGCGCTGATCTCGCCGATCTCCACCGACACGGGCAGCTCCGGCAGGGCGAACTCCTGCGCCTCCGGCGCCGGCGCCGCCGCATCCCCGTCGCCCGCGGGCAGGCGGGGCAGGGCGATGCGCTCGGCGGTCAGCCGGTTGACCTCGACCCGGCCGCGCAGCAGCGCGCCCCGGTTCCAGTCGAGCGTCACCCCCTCGAGGCTGAGCCAGACGCCGTCATCATCGGCGATCGTCAGCGTTGCGATCGTCGCCTCGGAGCTCAGCGCGCCTTCGAAGCCGTCGATCCGCACCTCACGCCCGGCATCGGACAGCAGTTCCTGCAGCTTGCGCGTCAGGAATCCCTTGCCCTCGTCGCCGTCGTCCTGTGCGGCCGCGAGGGCGGGCAGCAACAAAACGGCCAGGGCGGCGCAGATATGTGCCAGCTTTCTCAAAATGCCTGTCCGATACCGATATAGACGTGGATACTGCCGGACTCGCCGCCACGCACCGGGGTGGCCAGGTCGACCCGCAGCGGCCCGATCCCGGTGTCGTAGCGCAGGCCGAGCCCGGCCCCGGCATGCCAGTCCCCGCTGCCGTCCGGTAAGGCTTCCGCGCCGACATAGCCGGCATCCGCGAAAACCGCCATGCCGAAGGGTCCCGTGACCGGCATCCGCGCCTCCAGCGACACGGCGGTGAAGGACCGCCCGCCGATGCTGTCGCCACCGCCCAGATCTATGCCGAGCGATTGGTAGTCCTGTCCGCGCACCGTGCCGCCGCCCCCGGAATAGAACAGGTAGTCGGGCGGCACCTCGCTGCCCGCAGCCCCGGCGAGGCTGCCCAGCTGCAAGCGCCCGGCCAGGACCGCCGGACCGATCTGCCGGTAGGCGCGGCCGTCGAAGGTGAGCCAGAGCCCCGTGGTGCCGGCGTCCAGATCGGTGAAGGGCGTGGCTTCGAGGTCGCCGTAGAGCCCGGCGGTCGGCTCGAGCCGGTCGTCGCGGCCATCCCAGGTCAGCCCGGCGGGCAGGGTCACGAAGGTGAAGTCGCGCTCGCCCTGGTCGTCCTCGACCCGCGCGATATGCGTGCCCACCGCCAGCCGGCCCGTCAGCCGGTCGCCGAAGCGTTCCGAGAAGATGTGCTCGACGCCGATATCGGCCTCGAAGCGGTCGGACAGGTAGTCGGGCTCATCCTCGCGGCCGATCTCGGCACCGATGCTGAGCGTGGTGTCGGGCGTGAAGGTCGCGGGCCGGGTGAAGCGGGTCGAGAGAACGTAATCCACGCCGCCCGTCTCGCCCCCGATCCCGGCGATCTCGGCGTCGAAGCGCAGTCGCTCGGCCCCGCCTCGCAGGTTGCGGTGCAGCCAGAAGCCGCTCAGCGTCAACCCGTCGACGGTCGAGAACTCGGCCCCGCCCCCGATGCGGCGCGGTTTGCGGTCCGAGATCTGCGCGGTGATGTCGAGCCGCCCGTCCGGGCCGATCACCTCGCCTTCCGAAAGCGTGATCGCCCCGAAGGCTCCGGCCCGCCGCAGCCGGCCCGCGGCGCGTTCCAGCGCCTCGGGCGAGAAACGTTCGCCGCTCGGCAGCCCGGCGATGGCACGGATCCGGTCCGGTCGAACGCGCGACTCGCCGGTGACGACCAACCTGCCGAAGCGGGCCAGCCGGCCCGGATCGATGGTGAAGGCCGCGTCCACCCTGCGGTTGCGGTGATCTGCCGTGATGCTCTGGTCCGTCGCACGGGCCTTGGGGCGGCCGGTCTCGCGCCAGCCTTCGATCGCGGTCTCGACGGCCTGCCGCATCGCCGGGGTGCGCGCGGCGGCGCCGGCCGCCACGCTGTCCGGCAGCGCGGTGCCCGGGGCGCGGGGGGCGACCTCGACCCGCCCGAAGGTGAAGAGCGGGCCGGGCCGGACCGTGATCTCGACGCGGTCGACCTGCTCGGGGGCGTCGAGCGGGGCGATGCCGGACGCCTCGCGGCCGTCGACGCGGATCGTGATGACGCCGCCATAGTGGCCCTGGGCGTAGAGCGCGGCCAGCAGCCGTCCGTAATCGGCCTGCGCCGCGGCGACCAGTTCATCCGCGTTGGTCTCGCCGTCGCGCTCGGCTGCCACCAGGAGCGAGGCCGCCTCGAGGGCCGCGGTGAGATCCTCATCCGCCGACGGCGCGGCCAGCGATACCTCGGCGGCATCCGCCGCGCTCGCGGCGGCAAGCCCGCACAGGCCAAGCGCCAGGGCCGCCAATGCACGGCGAACGGGTCCGGGCCGGAAAGACGGCAGGCGCATGTGAACCGATTCCCCACGAAGCATCATGGTAAAGTCTGGCACAGCTAGGCCGGGAGGCACAGCGTCAAGCGCAGCCTGCGGGTTTCCGGGGCGCGACCCCGCTCAGGACCCCGCCCAGTCCTCCAGCCGCGCCCGCATCCGGGCGTGGTGGTCCCCCGCCCAGTAGAGCCGGCCACAGGCCGGGCAGGCGAAATACGGTCCGCCGATGCGGCGTGCGCCGCCGGGCAGCCGGGCGCGCTCGGCCGACGAGGCGGGCCGGAGATGCGCGTTGTCGACGACGCAGCGGGTGAAGGGAGCGGCCAGCCAGTCCAGCCCGAGCCTGCGGCGCAGCTCGCGGGCTTGGTCCGGC
>PR_CR_10_Liq_1_inCRDRAFT_1000418_pt1 | contig 26776 bp, 24 predicted proteins | sample PRCRCaboRojoPR_3_FD_10241 | JGI IMG/M metagenome (IMG submission 10241)
GCCTGACAAGCCTCACCGTTAGCGTAGAGTATTTTGCCTAGGTTCTTCATTTCAGCACTCAAGTAAAGTATTGAGAAGGTTTCTTCTTTTTCAAAGTTAAAATCTCCATTTCTGCAAGTGCGCTTCACTTTGTCCATCATAGTTTCCATTACTGTTCCTTCAGCGTACTCAAACATTATTTCGTTTTTAAACCCAAAGTACAGTTTTAAGCTTTGGTCAGTTGGGTAGTCAGCAAGTAGGTTTTTGTACCTTTGGATGGTTTTGGTTAGTTTTCTTTCGATGTTCAGAAGTTTCTTTTCTCTTTGCTGGGCTGAGCTTCTGTTGTCTTTGAGTTCAGAGAAGAAAGAAAGCATTTGAAGGCAGGTTTTGTAGTCACCCGTTTTGACCTTTTGAAGTAACTTTTGGTACTTGAAGTAGCTTAGGTGTTTGGTAGGTTTGTGGTTGGACATGTAGTTCTGGATTTTGATTACTTGGAAAGTAAGTTCGAACTTAGGAGGCAACTGATAAGACTTAGCAAGGATTTCGAGTACCTTTTCGTATTTTTTAGCGTAGATGTAAAAGTAAGCTTCCAGAACGTAAATCTTCTTTTCTTTAGGAAACTGGTGCTTAAGGTTGGCAACTATTTTTTTAAAGTTTTCGCAAGTAGAAGGAGGCAAAAACTCGCCTGAAGAGGTAAGTTCTTTGATGTAGGTTTTGTTGGACTCTTGGTTTTCTAGAAGACTTGCTAAAAACAACTCAGCGTCTTCAATTTGCTTTACTGTTTTTTGGATTTTTGAGTTGTCTTCTTTGCGCTTGATTCTTTTGACTGACAGCAAATACAACACAAACCCGTAAAAAGGAGCTGAAATTACAAAAACTGAGTAAGAACTCGAAAGTGACCCAAAGTACTCAGCCAGTATGTAAATAAGCAGTCCCCAAAAGTTAAGTCCTAAACTCAAGTTCACCAGGATGTTAGTTCTGGGGTTGAAAAAAGGAATTTGTTTGAACTTCAAAAGCGCACAAACTGCAAAAACAAACAGAAGCACCACTCTCGTTTGCATCGACTCCAAATCCCCAAATACGTAAAAGAAGATTACCTCCAAAAAGTAAGGCAAGTAAAAACTAATAGTTGCAATCGAACTTGAAGTTGCAAAAATAGTTCGGTTCTTGTTGTAAAACTCCCAAGTGTTTATGAAGTAAAACCAAACCAAAAACTCAAGGATGTAAAGAGCCAAAAAAAACAAGGATAGCGCTCCTGAAAAAGCACTGTAGTAAAAAGAATTTGAGTAGTCGTGCGTAAACTCAGTTTTTCCCATGAACCCGGTTCTAATCGACATCACTAAGCTCAGAAGTATAGGCATCACCAATAGTTTTTGGGTGATAAAGGTTGAGAACTTGATTAGCCCAGGCAAGAAGTACAGAACTTTCTGGTTCTCAGTTAACATTCTGGTGAAAAAGCACAAAACAGGAAGCAGTATCAAAAAGTACAAGAAAAATAAGAACTCGATGTCAAAGCCAAAACTAGCCGAAATAGAGTCCAGCCTCAGAAATTGCAGTATATCTGAGAACCACTCAAAAACTCCAGAAGTTGACTCTGAGTCTTGGGGGTAAATCAGCGAAGAGCTGTTGATGCAGAGCTTAATGATCGAGAATATTTCTGCGTAGAGAAGGTTGTTTTTGTTTTTGAAGGGCTTTGGAATGTGGCTCAGCTCGATGAAGCTCATCTTTAGCTTCTTGCAAAACTTTCGGTACGCTTTGGAAAGGCTCATATTTTAAATGTAATACTGTGGCAAACTGGTACTTATATTACTGAAACTCAGAGTTAGATTTTAATTTGGCAACCAAGAGTGCTTTGAGTTTGTGCCCGGCTCGGTGGCTGTAGCAACAGCAACTTTTAAAGTACAAGTAACGCTTAATTAAGATGAGGATCCAAATTTACAAGCAAAAATGAAACTTTAATGCCTAGCTTAGGTTTTCTAATAATTTATTATTGAATGGACCAGTTGAATTTCCCGTATCAAGTATTATCTCAGTTCTTGAATCAAAATGTACAATTCACTAGGCCTCCCAACCCTGAAGAGGTACTTGTTTGGATTCCTTCGTACTATAACCAGTCTACTGGAGAGTTCTCTCCACTCCTAAACATTTCTAGTACTATGATTTCTGAGTCCCTTCATGATGGCATTAACCTCAAGCCTTTCCAAATCACCCCGCACAAAGGAGGAGCCCGTGTCACCCAGTGGAAACCCCAAGAAGATCAACTAGCTATGGACTATGTCCGAGAAGTTGGCCCTCAAAACTGGACCCAATTAGCGAAACTTGTCAACGAAAGGTTCCACGGGGGCAGAGAAGTGAGGCTTGGAAAGCACTGCCGCGAAAGGTGGTACAACCACCTAGACCCTTCTCTTAAAAGTAATTCCTAAGCAGAAACTGAGTGGACGAAACAAGAAGACACCCTAATGCTTACCTTATTTCTAAAGTATGGAAAAAGCTGGAGCAAGATCGCAAGAAACATTCCAGGGAGGAACGAAAATTCTGTCAAAAATAGATGGAATAGTATAGTAAGAAAAGAAATCTTAAAAAACCCGAATAGTAAACTCACCCACTTCGAAGTAGCTATGAAACTTCTGGATCAGCAAGACTTCTCTAACGAAGAGGCTTATAAACAGTCTTAGTAACCCAAGTCCTTCTTAATTCTTTAATTATATGTCATACCCCGGAAACAAGGCAGACTGCCAGTGAACTAAGTCAGAGTAAAAACAAACCTCCCCAGCTTTTCCTTCCATTAAGCTGAAAGGAGTATCTGGAACACCTGTTTTCTTCCTTTGGGGGTCCCAGTAACCTTTGACCTCAGCTTCAAATTCTTGGTCCCTTAGCATTTTCTCAGCAAAGCTAAAAGCCTTTTTAAGCCACTTCTCTTCCTGTGTAATTCTGAACAAGTGAATAAAAGAATAGGCGTTTCCAGCTACTCCGTGACACAGTCCTTTTCCTTTTTTGATGAGTCCTCTGGTCCATATATCTTCCCCTGCCTTTTCCGCTGCTTCTAAGTAAGCCCGGTCTCCAAACACTTTGTAAGCTTCAATAAGCATAGGCACTGCACCCGGACCTCCATGGCACCAGTGCACCACAGTGTCTTCTTCCAGTCCTTCCAAAACAGGGAAGTTTCCTGAAGCAAACTGCTGTGAAAGTATGAAGCTCAGCGTGGATGTTAGAATTTCGTCATAAACATTACCCAAAACACTGTGGGCCTGCAAAAGCACATGCAGCACTCCTATAGTTCCGTGGGCTGCACCTAAATACCTTCCTCCGCCTCTGGGGAAACTGTACTTGAGTACTCCGTTTCTGTTGCCTCGTTGGACTAGTTCCTGGGCTACCAAGTGGACTAAGTCTACTATCCTGTTTTTTTGGGGGTACTCAGGGTAGTGCTTTAGCAAAAACAACAAGCAGTAAAGGTAGCCTGCGTTTCCGTTTAAGAGTTCGTCTTGGGCTTGTGGGTGGTGAACTAAGTTCTGGGCTGCAAGTACCTTTTCTACCGAGTGCTCGTTTTTGGTAATAACAGCTTCTAAAGTGTGTATTCCGCATTTTCCTACAAAGAAACTAGGAGGGTCTAAGTCTTTTTTAGGCAAGTTCTTAGTTGCTTCAAGAGATGCTAGCATTTGGGCTTCGTAGTTTCCGGTGTGTCTGTGCAAGTTCCAGTACAGATACAAATTTCCTCCACATCCTACGTACAAGGAGTAGTCCCTTTGAATTTCACCTTTGGAACTCAATGAGTAGTTGGCATTAGGTGGGTAAGACCTATTCAAAGCTTCTATTTCGCTCTGGATTGCTTGGTAAACTGCTTCTTTAACTTCTTCAAAGTTAAGTTGGTTTTCTTTGGACGTATTTTTGATGTACTTTTTAGGTTCCATAGTTAGTTATAAGTGTTATATCTTGAAGAACGCCTTCCTGGTGTGCCACTAGGTGTATTGCTTTCGCTTATACGTAAAGGTTGATTAGGCAGGTGTAAATGCAAGTTTTCAGGTTGGTGACTTTGACTTAAGTGACTCACAAAACCAACAGGTTGGTTTTCTTGGACAAAATTTTGATTCTCCAGTCTTTCAGTGTCTATTTCTTGATCTCGACTAAACGAAGAAACAACCAAACCAGGATTTTCACTGGGTGACTGCAAGTTGATTTCTTGTATAACAGGCAACTCATCTTGAACTTGGATTCTAGGAGTTTCCCCAGCAAGTACTTTTAACTTAACCACTCTTAAGATAACCAAAGACAGTCCTAAAAATATCAAAAGCCCAATAGAAAGTCCATGGGCAATTCTAAAGCCAGACTCAGCACAGAGCTCTGCAGGATTTGCCCCATCCGAAGGCACATAGCAGTCCCCGGACATAATAACCTTTCCCCCCAAAGAAAACCCCAAGTATCCCAAGTAGTGCATTCCAAATGTTAAACCCCCCGCTAAATAACTGTATTTGAAGTTGCTTGAGCTTTTCAAACAAAAACAAAGCGCCACAGTCCAGTAGAGCATGCAAAAAACAGCAAAGGGTTCTAGAAAATTAACCATGGATCCAGCTCTGTGTAAGTTATCAAACATACTGCACCAAGCAAGGGCTTCCCCCCAGTAATACCCTCCTTGCTGTAAACTTTCACTTAGTTCACAGAAAATATCGGACAGTTCTTTGTAAGACTTGCCATTGAGTTCTCCTAAGCCGTGAAGAACTTTAGTAAGGTCTCCTTGCCAGTAAGAGTTTTCAGAGTAGTACTGGTAAACCCAAGAGCTCCTCAAAGACACCCCCATTAGAATCATGCACACCACACAGACTATAGAGAGGAACTTAACAATATTTGTTTTAATGGCGTTTCTAGGATCTTCCATTTAAGCAATTATAATTAAATCATATCTTATTCAGTAGCAAGTCGGTGAATTCTTCCAAGTCGATTTCACCATCTCCATTGCTGTCAGCCTCAGAAACGATTTCCTTCCAGGTATCAAAGTTCCTGTCTCCTTTCTTGGCTAAGACTCTCATGAGTTCTGTTACGTTGATCTTTCCATCGTTGTCTTTATCAAAAATCGAAAAAGCCATGAACAAGTTTATCTTTGAGTAAAGCACTTCTTTATCTAAACAAGCCCTTAAATACTCTGTGTACTGTATGTATCCGTCACCGTCAGTGTCAACTTCCAAAAACGCCCTTTCTATTACCGTTTCAATGCTTTCTTGGAGTTGAATTCTTTCTAGGTAGTAAGTTAGGTCTTCTTTGCTGATCTTACCGTCTCCGTCTCTGTCAAGCACTTCAAAGACTGCTTTAGCGTCACTGACTTCTTTAGTTCTGCTTATTTGGAAAGCTATAAAAGTTGAAATGGCATGTCTCAGTTCAAGTCCGCTTTTGAACTTTAAAAGGTTCGCGAGAATCTTGTCTAACGCTTGGTGAGTTTCTGGCTTGGGGTCAAATAAGCAAAGCCAGTTGTCTTTTAAAGCTTCTTTGGCTGACAGTCTTTCTTCAGAAGCACACAAAAGCTTTTTAATGAACTCAGTAGCTTCTTTGGATATTCCGTTGAACTCCTCTGACTCAGTAATATAAACTCCGGTTTTTACATTCTCCATGATTTCATCGTCATCTGCCCCTTCAAAAGGAGGCTTCCTCGTCAGCAAAACGTACAATATAACTCCACAACTCCACATGTCGCACTTTTCGTTGTAAGAAGAGGAATTAATAACTTCTGGGGCCATGTAAAGAGAAGTCCCTATGACTCCGTGAGCCTCACGGTTGTGGTCCAAGTAACAAGCTGTGCCGAAGTCGGCTATTTTGATGTTGAGTTCTGTTTTTCTTTCGTCAAGCATAATGTTTTCGGGCTTAAGGTCTCTGTGCACTATGCCTAAGTCATGGCAATATGCAAGTACTGAAATCACTTGTCTCATGACTTTAGCAGCTTCTCTTTCAGTCATTTTAACTCCTTTTTTGATCTTGTCAAAGAGTTCCCCTCCTTCGCAGTACTCCATCACTAGGTAGTAACTCTTTTTGTCTTCGAAGTAATCAAAAATCCTTATTACATTTGGGTGGTCAAGCTTAGCCAGTATGTTCATTTCTTCAAGCATTTTGCCTTGCTCCGGTTTGCCCGGGCCGTAGAGTTGCTTCGAGTAGATCTTAACTGCTCTGAGTTCTGTAGAGGGTTTGTGAGTGCAGCGTTTTACTTCTGCATAGCCTCCTTTGCCTAGCTTACTTCCCACCATGTAAAGTTCTGAAAAGGCTAGTTCGTTTTCCTTTATAAAAAACGAAGGTGAAACTTTTATTTGCTCTCTGTCTGAGGTAGACTTCACGCCTGAGCCAGTTCTTTTTTTATAAGGTGCCATGCAACAACCCATTATGTAAATTCCATTTAAATTCCGAGAATCAACTCAAGAGTTAGTTCTACTGAGCAACTATAGATAATTAAATGGTAGAATCTGCCCAACCCCACATTCACATGCTGATAGGCCGCAAGTACTTCCCTGAACTAGATAAACTGATTAACTCTCCTCCTAATCCCAGTTTGTTGTCTTCACTCAAAAATTTAAGGAACTTGAAAGAAGTATCATCAGTTGAAGACCTCAAGAAACTTTCTGAACTAGCTCTAAGCCCTTTGTTCAATTCCTCCCAAAAAACCATTGTTGAAAACCTGTACTTTGCCAGATTCATAAATGCAGCTGCCTCTAATCTTCACTTGAAAAGAGAGGATGCTATGGTTGCAATGCAGTACTTAGCCCAACTTCAATCCCAAAACGAACTTAACCCCAAGAACGCCTGTGAAGCCCTTATTTCCCAAATAACCAACTCAGTCATGGAAATAAATAACTTCGAGGAATTCTACCTCTGGCTGGACCTAAACGATTTAATCCTTGAAAAAGAATTCACTGACTTCGACTTAGCCATCACAGCCTTAGAAAATAAGTTCCGGACTTTGATTTCACAGCTGCTAAGTGCTGAAGACGTATCCAAAATGAGGGAGTGCATGGAACACCTTGCAAAAGTCCAAAGTAGATGGGACGTGAATTCACTCAAGTCAATGATAGGAGAAAACATCTTAGTTTACATCAGAGGCAAAAAAGAAGAAGCTAGTGAAGAAGAACTGTTTGCTTTTAAGCAGGCTTTGGACTCAATGAAAGACGCTGAGTTCGACCAGGACACTAACCTTAGAATTGAGGAGTTAGCGAACAGCCTTAAAATCGAAATCAGACAACTCAGCACTGAAGACTTTTTCCTTTCAAGGTCCTTAATTCCCAGTGAACCCATTGACTTCAACTACTTCCAGAAATGCGAAGAACTCAAAAACGGACTTGAAATCAAAGAAACTAAGTACAGGTTCCAGCACGGAAGCATCTGGGTGAACCTCCTCAAAGCTACCATCAACCATAAAGGCAAGAAAACCACAGTAGCTATTAAACGCTACGAAACTGCTAACTCAGAAGAACTCAAAAACTACCAAAGGGAAATAGGAATCCTCAAAACTCTGAGCGAGTCTGAAATGGACGGCTTTTTGAAGCTGTATGGAGCTTACCTTGAAGAAAGTCCTTACCAAACCCTCAAGTACAGCTTAAACATTGTGATGGAGTACTGCAAAATAAACCTCCACGAAGAAATCGTCAAAAGGAAGTCTGAAAACAGACCTTTTAGTCAAGAAGAACTAAATGACATGATTTTCCAGTTACTAAGCGGGTTCACTTTTCTTCAAAACAAAAAAATCAACCACTTAGATGTTAAACCCCACAACGTACTCATTACTGAAGACAACAAGTACAAAATAATCGACTTCAACGTAAGCAAAGCTGTCGAAAACTTCTGCTCCACTAGCACTATCCACAGTACTTCTGAAGGAACTATAGTAGGAACTGAGCTGTACTTAGCCCCTGAGTTGTATGAAGCTTACTCTAAGTTTAAAAGAAACGAAGGTCCTAGAACCACTCGCCACAAGCCTGTGCTTTCAGATGTGTTTAGCTTAGGACTTACTTTTCTTGAAGCAGCTAGTTTAGATTCAAGGCAATTCAACGCCCGCAAATACTCAAACGAACTAGTAAAGGTACTGGATTCCTTGCCTTACAACGGAGTAACTAAAAACCTCCTCAAATGCATGTTAGAGTTCGACCCCAGAAAAAGACTCGACTTCAAAAACTTACTTGGAATGGCAACTGGATCCACCACTCAACCCAATTAGCTAAATTTAAATGGAACTTGAAGAAGAAGTGTTCTTAAACTACTTGACAGCCGACAACAACGCAAAAGTAGTTTCTAGTTCTTCCCACGCCCACGGGTGCTTGGCTTCTAACCTTTTGAATTCAAACCCACGCAAGCTCTGGCTGAGCAAAGAAGGTTTGCCGCAAGACTTCACGATAGACTTGACAGAGTTAAGAGAAAAAAGAGTTTTTGAGTGCTTTGGGTGGAGTTGCTGGCATGCTTACAGTTCCAACCCTTCTGTTGTGGAACTCTACCTAGGCCAAGAAAACAAGTTTGTTAAGTGGGCTACTCTTTACTCAGAACTAAGACCTGGCGCACAGTACTTTGCAATCGACCCTGTAGACAACTGGGATTACTTAAAAGTAGTAGTGACTAACACCTTCGGTGCCAGCAAAACTTACATGAACCAAGTGTTTTTGTTTGACGAGGTTCCTCGAGCAAGGAAAACTAGGCCTGACCTAGATAACTCTTTAGAGTCCAGTGAAGTGGTTAGTTATGCAGAAGTTCCTTCTGAAGAGTCTTCTTTCATCAAAACTGACGAAAACTACAAGTACAAACTCACCCACCAACTCATGGACTTAGAAGAACAAATTAAAATGCTCAAGCTAACTCGTGAACCCGAAGAATCTCCAGCAGATCCCCAACCCCAAATAGACCCTGAGAACCAAGAGATCGAAACCATCAAACAAGAAGTTTCTAAGTGGTCTTCCACTGTTTCAGATCTTAAGTCTAACATTTCTTCACTTGTCCAAAACGTTAAATCCTTACAAGAAACCATCACTACTCAAAAAGTCCCCAAAAAGCCCCTTTCAGACATTTCTTACACCGAAAACTTTTCAAAGGCTTGGAACCGCCAGATGCAGAACTGGGAAAACAAAGTGCTAAACCCACTTTTGAAGCAAACTCAAAAACCCTCCAACGACGTAGGTGCTATCCTAACTCAGCTTCAGTCGAAACTAGAAGAAAAGTCCCGTAAAATCAGAGAACTCCAAGAAGGCAGGTCCAGAAACACCTCTAAAATGTCAACTGAATTATACTAATCACATAAAACAAAGCTTTATTCCACAACACCCTAAACCATCGTTTCCTTCCAAAATGATAGAAAGTTGATCTTCTTCAGAGTCTTTGTTGCCTAGTTTGTTTTCGTAGAGCTCTTCTGGGTGGGACTCAAAGTCAGGGAACTCAAACATAGGCTTAGTCGACTCCATCAACCCGCCTGAAGCTGTTCCGTGGTGCAGGGGCGTCGAAGAAACAGCCCTTTCCTCACATCCACTTAGCGAAGTGGACCTTGAAAACTTACTGAGTTCGTTAGTGATTTCCTCGTGTTCGCCCTGTTCAATACTTAACTTCACTTCAGCTATTTTTTCTTCGTAAGTAAGGATTTCTGCGTTGATTTGTGCTATTTTGGCAAGGTGCAGTTTGACTTTTCGGTCTAGTTCTGGGAGTCTTATTTTGGAAGCAGTGAGAGTGTCTTTTTTGAGTTTGTATTCTACAGTAGAACTGATCCACTCTAATAGTACAAGTGCAGGCTGGAGTCTTTGCAGTTTACTTTGCAAAAATGAAAAGTTCTTCCAAACGGGCATGAGTAGATTCAGTTGTTCTTGTGTTAACTCCTCGGGTTTGACGCTGTTCATCAAGCTCTTGAGGGGAGTGAAGTTTTTAGTCATGGCTTGGAAAGTCTTCCAAGAAGAGTCTTTTTGGTCAAGTAAAACCATGAATTTCTCGCACAGTTCCAGAAGTGTTGAGGAAGGCGACCTGATTTTGCCTAGTTCTAAACAGTACTCTTTGGTGAACTGCCAGTTTGAGTCTTTGATGGCTTCAAGGGCTCTGTGGGTTTCTTGAGTGAAGAAGTCTATTTGTTGTTTGGTAAGGTTTAGTTGCGAAGACGAACGTTCTAGTTTTTCTTTTTCAAGTTTGAGTTTCTTCCTTGCTTCTTTAGACTCTGACTCTAGCTAAGTTTCTGTTACATTTTGAAGTTCTCGTTTTAGTAACTGCAAAGCGTTTGCTGACAACTCTACATCCTCATATTCCATTGTTTAAATTAGTTAGCTTTTATCTTCCCTGTTTTGGAAAGTCCAAGACGGTGACTGAAGTTCCAAGCTGAGTTGATTTTTGCCTTGACAGAGTTGAGTATGAACTTCCATACGCAAAACAAATACATAAGGCTGAACACACAAAGACAAAATATCAACCATAAAGTTTGATACTGTGAGTTTTGGGTTGAGTCTTCCACATAACTTATATATAGTTTTTTGAATCTATCAATTTCTTCTGTAATGCCGAGGTAAAGTTTATACCCATGCCTGAGTTCTTCAAGGGACTCGCTTTGGTTAAGTCCTAGAATCTCTTCTATGTAGTTTCTGTAAAAGATAATACCACTTACTAAGCCTTTTTTCAACTCTTTCAGCTCAAGCGGACTTGGCTCATAAACCATGTCTTTAACAGAGGAGTCAATTGGAACAGCTTCGGATCTGTAGTAGTTGTCATAGAAAACAGATATCCTTCTGGCTTCTTCCTTAGCTTCAAAAAACATATCTTTAGGAGAGTACACCTGGGAAAAATTAATCAAACCCAAGTATATTGAAGCAGGAGTCCCTAGCAAAGTAGTTTCTTTACCCCACTCCCACATTTTCAAGAGGTCACTGAACTGACTGAGAGTTTTGTGGTAGTAATCAGGGCGCATTATCATGAAATAAGAAGTTTGCTTGACAGACAAGTACAGGACAAAGAAGTAGCCAGAAATTACAAACACCAAAACTGCTAAAGACAGTGCTAAGGATATCCAAGAGTTGTAGTGCTTTAAGTTTTGCCTTTTTCTTTTTTTGACTTCTTCTTTTAAGTCCTCTTCTAAAAGGATGTTTTCGTCAAAATTAGGCAAGTACTCCAGACGTTCGATCGTTTTTCCAAACCTCTCCCTTATTTCGCCTTCTGGGAAGTCAAACACTATGTTCCAAATGCTCTTTGAGCACTTTTGGAGCTGGTAAAGTTTCCAGCTTATAAGTAGAATCCCCAGAGAACAAACTATTCCAGTGACTGCGTATGTTAATACTACGTACTCGTCTAGAAGTGCTATGTAGTTTTCCCACTCTTCTTCATACAGTTCCTGGGAAGTGTTAGAGTACTTAGTTGATTCTCCGTAGCCATTCCTAAACAAGTAGTAAATGCTAGGGTTACTCATGTTCAAGTCTTCGTTTAGGTTTTCTTTTAAGTTTTTGAGGTGCTTTTTGAAGTCGGAAGTAATGTCGAACATGTTTTTTTTTCGCACTAAATAGTTCCCGTTAATTGACTCCCAAACAGGAATAATGTTTTCAAAGTACAAATTGAACTTAGGGTTTTGTTCCCAGTTGACTGAGTCGTCTTTAATACTTTTGTCTGCGGCTTCTAAGTCTTCAATTAAGCTAGTAAGTAAGGTTTCGTACTTCTCAAAGGGTTGGAGGTAGCTTATTCCCATAGACTCTAGGTCTAACAGTCTTGCTAAGTTTGCAGAATGCTGCATGATTTCAGTTCTTCTGGCTATCATAAAGTTAACATTGTCTAGGGTCTCAGACTGTATAACTGTGGTTGAAAAGAAGTAAGCCACAACTCCGTTCAGGCACAGGAAAGTAAATATCATTACCAGCAAAGCAATTTGCACATTTTTAACTGAACTGTTTACCATGGAAATCATAGAAATGTTTTCTTGTTTGGAACTACTGTTGCTGCCCTTACTTGAAGACCCTGCAGCTGAGGAGCTACTCATCATGCTGATACGTTTATTGTTTCTTCTATCTATAAAAGTTTCATCAGCTATTTGGGACTTGGTTGCAGAACTCACAGTAAGGGACTTTTTGGGGTTTATATTGATTACATCAGCTTCTTCTCGGAAGTTTACACTCAGGCCTTGTCTCTTTTGGGGATGAGAGGAGTCAAGCATTGTTTGTGACAGTGAGTGGTCGTAGTTACAAACTTGGTCTGAGAACTGGTCTCTGAAGTATTCGATGTTTCCTTGGCCTTCTACACAAATCAACAGCAAAAAGTGCTCAGAGTAAATTTCTAAGTCTATAGCAAAAACCCACACATCCTCAAAAATCTTGTAGGGTTCGCTTAAGTCTCTAGAACCTTCATAGAACTCAGGCACCACGTTAAAAATATAGAAACCTTTGCAAAAGTCCTCTTTAATTCTTAGTTCTTTTGCGAACCTTTCAGTGTGACCAAGAATAAGCCCAGAGTTATCCATCAAAGCTACTTCTTGGTCAAAGTCGTGCTTTCTGAAACTTATGAGCAAAAAGGGCTCCCCATCAAGGGCTTCAAAGCTTATTTTTAACTGGACAGCAACTAAATGGCCTTTTTTGTGCTTCATTAAAGACAACTTTTCAAAGATGATTTCAGTTTGCATTGTTTTTTGCACAGTGTTTTGGATCATGGCGTTGTCAAAAAGACCAGTTCTTGGAGGGGCAAGCTTACTTAAGTTGATTCCTGTGATTTCTTTGTAAGTGTAGCCGAGAGTGTCAAAAGCTTTAGTATTTGCATAAGTAACTTTGCAAGGCTTATTCTGGTTGCAAGAAGCTATGATCACGCAGTTTTGGGAGTTGAACAAGCTTAAGTTAGCGCTACTTCCTTGCTGCTTGCTTTGGCTTAGGTCAGAAGCTATGAACTGTTTGCCTATTTCAGGCTTGTTGAACAACTCAGTTAAGAAAGTTCCATAAAGAGTGTTCAACTCCTTGCTTCTCTTATTAGTTTTCAGTAACTCTTTGTACTGGAATTTGAGTTTCTTAAGCTTAGGTTCTATTTCTTCCATGAACTGGACAAGTTTCTGAGTAGAAGGTTTAGGAGACAAGAGTTCCTTCCAAATGTCTATCAAAACACAAATAACACTTTGGTCAAGTTTCACAGTTTCGTAAAAGTTTTTGTTGAACTTTAAGTAGTTAAACACGTCTGACTTTTCTTGTGCTTCAAGCGTTTTGACACACTTCAAGAACTGGTACTCTTCGTACATAGTGCTGTGGGTTTCGTACACAGGAGTAAGTTTTAGTCGAGCGTTTATGTGGTCATTCAAAACTCCGTAAAGGTTGTAGCAAAGCCATACTTGGAGCATTTTGTAGTCTTCGAGTTCATGGTTTTTAAGTATCTCAACGTAAGTTTCGAAAATGTTTTTTTCGGTTTTAAAAGCTTCTCTTAGGTAAACTTCACATTCCCAGGGGGAACTAAAGTTAGGTTTCTTCATGATTATTTGGTACCTTGAATCAACCAGCTTGTAGGCCAAAATTCCGAAGAAAGGAGAAATAACTACAATGAAAAGCATAATCATAGTTGCATTGTCGAAGCTCAGTCCTAGCAAAAAGCTTGTAGAGAACCAAAAACCTAACAAAGGCACTGCTGCATGGGCATAATTCATACTTTTGCGGTAGTAAGGCAAGTAGTAAACATAGTTAGCGCACTCAACTAGGTTCAAGCCCGCTGCAACTAAGTAGTAAAAAGTGAGGCTGAGAGGCATTATGGTAAAAAGTCCCAGCACTTGGAGGTACTTAGTTGCAATACGAACGTTTTCACAGTAAGGAGAAGCTTTGGCGGTAGGGATTTGGTTAGTCATGTAGTGACGTATTTCGAACACAAAGGTTTGGTAGATCAAAATCAAAACAGGATGTAGCATGGTAATCAAAACCGCCAAAGCAAAAGTCCAAGTTCCGTCAATACTAGACTCTATGTCGTACTCAGGAAGGTACTGCTCCGTGGGCACTGGGTACTTTATGTAAGTAAAAGCTATGCAAACCGTCGGGATGAATAGGGGCTTTGAAATTAAGGAAACAGCCAAGGCAAAGCAAGGGCCGGCGAAAGAGTGGCTTACTTCCTTTTTAGAGGTGTATTCGTACATTAAGTACATTAAAAAGCTTGCAGAACACAGACAGATCCCTGCACAAGTAATCAGCAAAAAATACTGAACACCGATGCTGAAGCTCAAGTAGTCAACTCTTGAGTAGGCTATTACTTTCCATAAAGGGAAGTAAGTGTCCCAGTCTTTAATCGGAAGTTCTTTTGTATAATAGAGACTTAAGAGTTGAATCATGTCCCAGAAAAGGTAAACAAAAACGGGAAATCCGTGTCTTATCCGGTTTTCGTTGATTTTCTTTTGTTCTGAAACCCAAAACATTGACTCGTAGAACGAGTTTTTGAGAGCTCTTAAAGCTTCAAGTTCCAACTCATAGTCCGAGTTCTTGCTTCGTGGACCTGAAATCATATTTATAACCTGAAAAGAGGCTTTAAACGAATAACTTGCTTAAACTAGTAACAATAAACTTCCTAAGGGAATTTTAATTATGGCTTTGTTCTGCTTGACTTTTCTTATTTTAATGCTGAATTTTTCTTAGGTTATTATTGATTTACACGAATTGTTGTAAGCTGCCTAAGCTTCTGAGTTGGCTAGGGTATTCTTTAAGTGCTTCTTGAGGCTCTTACACTGCTTCTTAGTTTAGCGTCTTTCTAGTCTTAATGACAGTGTTAGGGTAGTTCTTGATTGTTCTGTCTTTCTAGTATTATCAGCTTCTTTGACTTGGAAGCACCCAACTCTAAGACAAGGCATAAGTTCCTACCTGTGAATGAACGGCATGTAATTTATTAGAGATTCAATTGAGTAAGCCTCAAATAGCTTCCCGCAGCAAAAGATGTTGCGAAGCACTTAATCAATTCACAGTTGGTTAGGTTCAGAATAAGCCTAGGGGTTGCTTGCACCCTAAAACTTAGTATAAAGTACAGTTTAATTAAATAATTCTGATTAAGGGTTGAATTAAGGTTTGCTAGGCTAGTTATTCTGTTTGAACATCAGTGTCTAGCCTTTGAATGTATTTAATTACACAAAATAAACAATCACACCTTGAAACATATTTCCATTTTCTTTGACACAAAAATAACTGCTAGATATAATTTCCTCTACAAGTGAAAAAGTAAGATTGGACAGGAAACCATAGAGTGGAAGCAATCAAAAAGTGACAAATCTAAAATAAAAAGTGCAATAGCACCTTTTGAGTAATTATAAACTTTCTAATATACACTGAAGAACGATGTGCCTGTACTACAGTTGTTTAGGGTGAATTCGGGAACGACAACTCTGCGTATTACAATAATATAATAGTAAATCTTAGAGTTTTAAAGCTAAGTTAATCGTTTTCAGGGTTGTAGTAAAAAAAGTGTACAACCAATTTGGAGAGGCTACAGTCAGAAAATCACCTTTCATATGTACTATCCTTTTGATTTTGGTAGTTCTTGTACTTGGATTTCTTTCTTTGTTACAAGTCTCAACTTGGTTGACTTATTGCTACTGGGACTTTTCTTTGAGTTATGCTTATGCAACGCTTGATAACATGTTTGCTGATAACGTCAAAATAGATGGAAGCTTATCAGATATAGTAGACAGCTGTGATCAATTCGAGGGGGTATGTCCAGACTTTTGCGACAATTCTAAAAAGATCAGATCAGCTGGAGATACGACTTTGGCTTTTGGGTGGATTTCTGTGGTACTTGCTTTTCTAGGTGGGGCTTTGATAATATTCGTCTGGATGAAAAAAGGGGTTTCAGCTAGGATACTAAGGTTCTCCTTTTTTGTACCTAGTATCCTTTTTAGTTTAGCTGGAATACTTTATATTGCAGTTAGTGGCTTCCCTGGATACAAGTCTACTAAAAAGCCCCAAAACCAAGATATTTTTGACGATGGTCCTAAAAATGCGTCAGTCGTGGTTGCCTTTTCTGCACTTTTATAGCCTCAGTAATATGCGGGCTGGCTGGACTCTTAGTTATGACCAAGCTACGTTTAGCTTTTGAAGGCAACGTAAACATCGTCTAACTAACTTCTTCAGAAATTATAGTTTTAAATATCAAATAATAACCCTGAGTATCGTAGAGCTAGAAGACATTGATTATTCAAATGCTTTTCAAGACTCTAAGGATCATTACAAGTAACAATTCAAAATGGACTACTCAATGGAAAGACTGTGGAAAGACTTTGGAAGAGAAACAAGTGCAGGCAGGGCACTTTATTCTTTGTACGGAGCCAGGTCTAAACCCCAGGTTTACTACCCACCTGTAAAGACCAAAAAGAAACCCCTTCCTTGTGAAGAAACCAAATCCAAAGCCAAACCTAAACCAGAAATAGACTACCCGCAGCCCAAAATGCCTCGGCCTAAGTTCCACCCAATTGACTTTGTTCCAAAGCGCAAAAACCAAGGTTCAATAAAACAAGAAGTTTCAAGCAACTACAAAGAACTCAACCCTCCCCCCAAAAGGGGAACTAACCGAGAAGAACTAAAGTCCAACCTACAAGAAAAGTTCCAGTTCTCAACGGGAGCTTTGCCTGAGTCAGTTATGATGCCAGTTTCTAAAAGGGTCCAGCCTAAGCCTGCTCCTAAAAAACAACAAAAAGAAGAAATTCCTGAAGACTTAAGTGCATTGTTTGACATGGTAGTTAAAGAAATTCAGGAAAGGCAGAACTTCCTACAAGACCTACAAGAAATGGGCCAACTCGACAAGGAGCGCGAAGGAAGAATTAAAGCCGAAATAGCTGAAAGAGTTTCTGAACTCCAGAAGATCAAAGAGATGATGTCTTAAATTAGTAACTAAGTTCTGATAATAATGTACAGGTTGCAAGAACACCAAGGAGTAGACCTAACCAAACTTTTAACATACTTAATAGGAGCTTCGGTAGTGGGGTCGCTTTCCTTTTTCAATTTGGTGAAGAAAAACTGGTTTTCGTACTGCTTTTGGAATTTTGGCCTAGCTGAAGCAGAGACTGTCGAAGAAATAAGCATTGGACTCAACAAGACCTACCACGCAAAACAAGTGTTTGAACTCGAAGAACTCAGAGCTGACCTTTGTGTCCAGCAAGACGGGTACGTCGAAGTATACTGTCCTAAGTTCTGCGACTACATATACGACTTCCAAGCTTCAGGCATGATAATGGTGTTTTGCGGAGTGATGACTTTGATTTTTGTGATGGTTAGTGTTACTTCGGCTATTTTGTCTTACCATTCCCAGGGTTGTTGTGCTTTTAACCCCTCCCCGATTCCTTTTGTGTTTTATAGTTTGGGGGTGGGTGTTTACTTTTTTTCTGTGAAAATGCGCAGTTTCGAGAAAACTGCAGACATGGCAGGGATTCCTACCATAGACTACCAAGTCTCTCACGGGTTCGTTTTTGCGGGGGTGCTTGTGATTGCTCATTTCTTAGTGATGCTTTACGGGTACTTTTCTCTGAAAAAGCTGTTTGTAACTAACACCAACTAGTTGAGTATAGTATTAAGCTTAAGGTTTAGCCTGAATTCACAGGTAGAAATATGGAGCTGGAGTCTATGTTCTAAAGTATAATTCTTACTTTCTCATTTAGAAATGTGAACTTTCTTTAAATAAGCCATACCTTTCTTACTTGCCGTTTGTAGGCCATAATTAATGAACACGATTATCAAGGCTATTACCTACGAGCTTGAAAGTTTAGTAATTTTAACAGAAATTTACCAAAAAAATAAACAAACTAACACTAGCTTCCACGCTGTTAAAATCCCTAAAATATCCTTACGTGATTACATAGCAAGGCTGCGCACCTACATGAAATGTTCTGATGAATGCTTTGTCCTGGCACTCATATACGTAAAGAGACTTAAGTCCAGGGTAGAAGACTTCAGAATAGACCTACTGAGTGTGCACAGACTCTTGCTTACAGGACTGACATTAGCGACTAAATTTTGTGAAGACGAATACTCGAAGAATTCTTACTCTGCCATAGTAGGCGGGGTTTCAAACAAAGAACTGAACCAACTGGAGCTGATGTTTTTGACTCTGCTTGATTTTAAACTGTATGTTTCAAAAGATTATTACAGTGAGTATCGCAAAAGTCTTATTAAGAATTACGAAGAAGGAGAAAGCCTTGATAGTTTTAAGCAATTTGGCTCTGGCACATACATTCTTAACCAGCTACAAATTAAGGATACATAAGCACTTAAATTCTAGTGTAAATAAAAATGCTAACTAAACTTAAATCATAGTTGAAGGAACGAAAATACTGATCCCGTGCATCTGAGGCTTGCAGGTGAGCTGGCAAGACATTCTTTTAAAGTAGTCTTTTTCGGGGAAATTGGGGTTGTTAGGCAGTTCGCTTAAAACGTCTTCTTCTATTTCTGAGGGCTTGGCAAGCAGGGGCTTGTAGCGATTAGGTATGTAAACTCTGCAAGTGGTGCAAGCCAACTGTCCTCCGCAGTAACCAAAGATCTCGCCTTGTTGGTTAGCTAGTTTCATAACGCTTTGTCCTAGTTCGCCCCAGGCTTCCCAGTTCCTGCCTTCCTGCCACAGTCTTACAAGCACCTTGCTCATTTTTAAAAGGGGCTAAAATGAAAGACTTAGCTTTGTACGCTTTACTAAGTGGCGTGAGTCACACTTCAAAACTCCACAACGTAGAAGAAGCCACTGTAAAAAGATGGATTAGAGACTTGGACTTTGGAAACGACCCTTTCTTTGCTAAGCTCAGAGAACTCGTTTTAAAGTGCTCTACTAAAGCTGGGCGTGAAAAGGCCGAAGAGATGTTTTCAGTTCCTAGGTGGACTTTAGAAGTACTTGAAAAACACTTTCCTCAACAAAAAACCAACTTTAGACAGCTCAAAAAAAGCGCTTTGAAGATGCACTTGCAAGGAAAGACTCTTGAAGAAATATCTGAAGTGCTAGGAATTAACTCTAGCCCAGTTAGTAAGTGGATTCAGAAGTTCCAAAAACTAAAGTGCAAAAAAGAAGAACCTGACCCTCCAAAAGTGTCTTTGGACAAGATTGAAGCAGTAGACGACTTTGACTCGCTTTTTGAAGATGCAATTAAATAGTGCTTTAAATTAAAATTTAACGACTAAATGGAAAAAGGAACTGTTTCTCCGTTAAGACCCAGAAACTCTAATCTGCCGAAGAAAAGTTCTAGTTCAACATCTAAAATCGTCCTTAGTAAAAAGGCCAAAGCAGAAGAAATAAGACTCCAGGAAAAAAGAATCAAAGAAGAACTCCAAAGCAGAAAACAAAAACAACTCCAAAACGCCAGAAGCAGAGTTTTAGCTGCTAAAGCAAAAAAGACCCCTAAAAGCACCACTCCTGTCAAAAAAAGCCCATGCACACCTCCTCCTTACGAAAGACTCCAAGAAAGAATGAAGCAACTCCAAATCCAAGAAAATAACTTGTGGAAAAAAATCAATCTTTCTTGTAATTTACAACTCAAAAGCTATGAGGAAATCTCTAAAGCTTTAACAGAAAGAACTAATCTTTAACTTAATTAAGCGTACAGGTTACCCAAGGCGATAACCTCTTCCTTGGAAAGGCTGGGGACGAGGTGGCTCTCTGGGGGCAGAACTTGGAGCAGGACCTCGACCAGAACCTCTGGCTTGATCCCAAGGAGCGGAGTACATTCCTCCCATGGATTCCATGTTGCCTTCCTGCATCGACTCTATAAACAGCCCTTTGAGTTCTCTGTAGCCCAAAAAGCAGTAGTACACTGAAACTACGTAAAAGGGAAACTTCAGCATAGAAATTACCACAAAAGCATCTCCAGCATTACTCACATTTCCGCCGGCCATAAAGAAGTCCCCGTAAACCTGGATGCTCGAAACAGTGTCAATTAAAGTCAGCACTACATAGCAGACACAAGTGCACCAGTTCTTAGTGCACTTGATCATCAAAAGCGAAATAACCCCAATCATCATGAAGAATCCTCCTTCATAAACACCTGCCACGAAAGAACACACCGCCAAAAAAATCTGGCAAGGAACAAGCCCAAACATCATTATTCTGTAAATCTTTTCTGACTGCACTGAAGCGTTATCTTGGATTCCTGTAGGCAAACAACACAACATATTTTTACCACTGCCAAGTAGACAGTGTTTCTTCGAGATTTAAATTTAAAATGGAGTGTGTGTTGGGTGCTTCTGAGAACCTAAGAGAGTTAATCTTGCCCAGAGTAGAAAACGAAATTCAAGAGTACAAAGAGGCAGTAATTCAGTACAATAAAAAGAGACTGGAGTCCTACGACCAGAACATGGACGACCTCAAACAGAAACTAGAAGAAGTCAAAAGTGACATCGAAGTTAACGAAGCTGCAATTAGTTTCATCAAAGAACAACTTGACAAAGCAAGGTCTGTACCAAGTTCCATCATTTCACAGTCTCAGCCTAAACAAACCAAACTCAGGAACTATGAAAACCTCACAAAAGAACTCACTAAAACTCTAAAGTGCTTCCAGCAGTACTTAGGCCTCAGCATTAAAAAACTACCTAACGGAGGACTTAGAGTGTGCTACGAGTACATCAAAAAGCACATAGACGAAACAGAGCATGTGCTAGTAGTTAACATAGACCAACAAACCAAAAACTACAGAGTGGAGAGTTGCACTCCTCACTTGGCCCAAATGCCTGACATGCTTGCTCAGCTTAATACCACTAATGACTTCGCAAGGTTTGTTAAAGATGTTCGCAAGGCCTTTGTCAATTTATACGCTTAACTAAATAATCCATTTATGAGAGGAACAGGCTTCGACAGGCACATTTCGATATTTTCCCCAGAGGGCCGTTTGTATCAAGTTGAGTACGCTTTCAAAGCAGCAAAAGCAGCAGGCTTCACTAGTGTAGGAGTCCGTGGAAACGACTGTGTGGTTCTCTGCATAGAGAAAAAAGTCCCAGACAAGAAGATAGTACCAGAAAGTGTCACTCACTTGTTTTCAGTATCCGACAGAATTGGAGCCTGCATGACTGGACAACTTCCAGACGCACGGGCTCTTCTCAGTCGCATGCGACAAGAGTCAGCAGACTTCCGCTTTAAGAATGGGTACTTCTGCCCCGTTCACGTCCTTGCCAACCGCGTAGGCGACATGGCCCAAGTTTACACCCAGCAAGCCTTTATGCGTCCTTACGGGTGCGTGACTATTTTGGGTTCGATTGACGAAGAAATGGGGCCTCAACTTTACAAGATCGACCCTGCAGGCATGTACATGGGGTACAAAGCAACTGCAGCCGGAGTGAAAGAACAAGAAGCCATTAACTACTTAGAAAAACAATGGAAAAAAAGCGGAGGGAACCTTCCTAGAGAAGCTGCTATTGAACTAGCTATTGAAGCCCTGCAACATGTCATGATGCAGGAGTATAAAGCTGACGACATCGAAGTTGGCATTCTTACTGCTGAGAACCCTGCGTTAACTACATTGAGTTTCCAAGAAATCGAGGACCGACTTAACGCTATTTCAGCTAGGGACTAATTAAGACTTAGGAAGTTTAAACCCTGTTTTAAAAGCAGGAATACCTGTAATCGCCCTGCCTACCACTAAAGAGTTGATGTCGTAGGTTCCTTCGTAAGTGTAAACTACTTCCATGTCTGCAAGTGCTTTAATCATGTAGTAATCCAGAATAATTCCGTTGCCTCCAATGAGTTCCCTGCCTAGTCTCACAGCTTCTCGACCTATAAGTGAAGTCCAAGACTTCACTAGGGACCCCTGGGCTATGTTAGCTTGGCCGGTTTCTAGAAGCTTAGTTACTCTCCAAGCCAACAAAAAGCAAGCTTGGAAGTGTCCTAGAATTCTAGTGAGTTTTTCTTGGTTGAGTTGAAAAGCCCCCAAAGGAGCGTTAAACTGAACTCTTTCACGTAGGTACTTAACAGCGTGTTCGTAAACCCCTGCAAGCACACCAGTTGGAATCCACCCAACATTCATTCTAGACATTTCCAGCACTACATTGGCTCCTGAGGCAAAATCCTTGGCCTTTTCAAGTCTATTTTTCAGGGGCACAAACACATCCTTCATCTGGATCACTCCGTTCTGCACAATCCTCAATGCAAGTTTGCGTTCAATGTTTTCAATACTGACGCCAGGAGCTTTAGCGTCCATGATGAATCCCTCAACTTTGTTGGTACTGGAGTTCCTTGCAAAAATTATGATGACGTCAGCAATGGTTGCGTTTCCAATCCACCTTTTTGCTCCGTTGAGAAGGAACCCACCTTCCACAGGAGTAGCTGTAGTTAACAAACTTGAAGCGTCAGAACCAACTTCAGGTTCTGTTAAGCCCCACCCTCCTATCCAGTCCATGTTGACCAGTTTGGGTAAGTAGAGTGCCTTTTGCTCTTCACTGCCTAACTTTTCAATAGTGAAGATAACCAAGCTCATGTTAACAGCGTAAAAAGTGCAGAGAGAAACGTCAATACGCGAAAGCTCAAAAATGTACATTGACTTTTCTGTTTGCGTGACTTTGCGACATCCGTACTTCTCCTCAGAAAGTCCAAGGATGTTTAGAGCTTTGAACTTAGGCACCAAAACGTCTTTGGGAAACTGGGCTTTTTCGTACAACTCAGGGACTAGGGGTGCTAGTTCTTTTTCAAGGGCTTGGCGCAAAGCTTTTCTTTTGGAGTTAACTTCAGTAGGAATCAACTCGTCTAAGTGCATGAAGTCTAGGGGGTCAGCCAGGTACTTAGACTTAAGGTTGGACTTTTTAAAGTAGTCTTGGGACTGAGGCTGGTTCAAGTGGCCTTTTACAACATTTAGTCGCTTGGACATGATTTTAGTATTAAATGGAAAGGAAACTCAAAGGCTCTGACGACCAGGGAAAAGAATTCGAAAGCATAGAGGAAATATGGACGAAAGAATGCAACGCAGACAAAAACCTTTGGTACCAAAGAGGCAGTGAAAGCTGGGATAGCAAAGACCTGACTTTGGAAAGCGTTCTTGGGTTCCAAGAGTTGCAGCAGCCTGACGTGGAGGATTCCCGCCTTTTCCTTTCTGAGGTTTTTGAAAGGTTCGAAATAAGCAAGAAAAGGGCTTTGGATGTAGCTGCAGGTTTTGGAAGAGTCACTAAGCACGTACTTCTAGACTACTTTGACAAAATTGACTTAATGGACCAGTGCGCAAAGTTCGTAAACTACGCCCCTGAGTTTGTAAACAGTTCCAAACTTGAAAAGTGCATACTGGCAGGTGTGCAAAACTTTTTTCCAGAGCAAAAAGCTTATAGTTGCATTTGGATCCAGTGGGTGCTTTGCCAGCTGACAGACGAAGATCTTGTTGAGTTCTTGATAAGAACTAAAGCGGGACTTGAGGACAACGGAATTATAGTTATTAAAGAAAACGTAAAGGGCAAAAAGTTCTTAGTCCATACAGATGACTGGAGTGTTACTAGACCCGAAACTTATCTTAGGAGTTTTATAGAAAGCGCGGGACTAGAAATCTTTTTTGAGAAAGAACAAGAAAACTTTCCAGAAGACACTTTGAGAGTTAAAATGTTTGCTTGCAAACCAGTAATTAATTGTTAAGTAGCTTTTCACACCTTCTCTGAACCAGAGAGTTTCTTTGGAGGCTTAAAAACACTTGTTTCTTAGAGTGGTTGGGTTCTGGGTAATTGCCTAATTTGCAATTTTTAGAGTGCTTTTGTAGAACACCAGATTTAGGTTGGTGCTTGTCACTTACAACTCTTGCAGGACTGGGAACTTTTAAGTCATTTAGAACTTCTAACACCTTAGGGTGGACTGCGGTGATTTTACTAAATTTTGTTCTGGAAGTGGTTTCCATTTAATCTTTGTTAAATACTTAAAACCCTACTTGCTTGGACTCAAAGAAACAAAGAGCATCGAATAATACACTCATAGTAGGTCTGCTGTCTGGGTCAGTATTCCAACAACTCTTGATAAGGCGACTGAGGTCCTCACTTACATTTTGAGGAATTCCAGGTCTAAACTTTTCTTCTACAACATACTGTTTGAGCTTTTTAATGGACGTATCAGGAAAAGGCTCCTGACCAGTTAGAATCTCCCAAAGAATCATTCCAAAACTGTAAACGTCGTCGCTTGGAGAAGGTCTGAGAACTACGTCTCCTGAAGCTTGCAGTAACTCAGGAGACGACCAAGCTGACTTGTTGCTGTAGCCTATAACTAGTCCTGCGTATTTCTTTAAGTTCATAAAACTTATATCTGTGATAATTACTCTCCACTCTGAGTCTAGAAGTACGTTATGCGAACTAAGATGTCCGTGGACCACTTCTTGGCTGTGCATAAACCTTAAAGCAAAAGCTAACTCACGAGCTATGCGTATTTTATGCATTTTGCTGAACAAAACGTTTTTAGCATGTAAAGCTAAGTACAAAGACCCGTTAGGCTTGTACTCCATTGCAATTTGTATCTGGGTTTTATCAATAGCAATGGCACAGGGTCCAACTATATGGGGGTTCTCTAGTTTAGAGTACACTTCAACTTCTTCGTTTATTTTCTCAATAATGTATTTGTTGATTCTTGGGAAGTTCAGTTTCCTGACTATCACTGGGTTGCCGTTAAAACTTCCAGTGTACAAAGAGCCGAACTTCCGCTTGCCTTCTGAAAACAACTCTTGAACAGCAATGTCTTCTGGGTTCTTGAACTGAATAACTGGCTTGTCTGATAGGTGGTCTGAACTAGAAATAGAACTTCCGATGTCTTCAGGTCTAGGTGCTTGCAACTTGTCAATTAAAGGAAGAAAGGAGTTTTCTTCGTAACTTATAGTAAATATTCGCGTAAAGTTGCTATCTAGCACACAGATGTAGCAGAAAATCTCTCCAAAGAAAAGGTCAATAATCAAAATAATAGTGGGAAGAATGTTGTTAACTTCGTTACTTTCAGCAACTAAGTCCTGCTTTTTAAACATGTAAAGTATACCATGTGTGATCCTTCCAAGAGTCCAAATCACAGTGACTCCAATGATGCGTCTGCAGTGACTCATAGCTTCGTTAGACCTAAAAGGCAGTCCTGAGTATTTGCACTGTACCCAAAACAGCCCAACAACTACAGCTACACTTGTTACCAAACAAAACACACACTGCTGCAATTCTATTGAGTACTCACTAATTCCAAACAAGTAAACTGCTAAGTAAAGCAAAAACTCAAGTATAACCCAACCTATCAAGCACCCCAAAGTAATCTTTCCAGCTTTCCTCAAGGGGTTTTTGCGGTTTGACATTGTTTCTTGGTCAAGGGTTTCTGTTTCAAGTCGAGTGTAGTAGTTAGCCGTAAGCATGACCCAGAAGAGCAAGATGAAAGAAGCCAAAATTAAAGACTCAGGAAGCGAAAGCAGCAAGAACGAAAGGTTAATCCCAGAGATGTCTAAAGAACCCTGAAAAGAACATAATACCCACATGCTTACGCACCTAAAGAACTCAGCCGTCAGCTGGAAGGAGTAAAGTATTTTCGCATGCTTCCAGTGAGGCAAGAAGTTTTTGAAACTAAGCATCCGAATTACTGTGAAAACAAGTAAGCAAGTGTAAGTTAGTCCCAGTAAGAAGAAAACCAGGAAGAACTCAGGATTTTCATTTGCCATTTAATATCAACAAGAAGCTGGTTCTGACTAGAATCTAATAAGATGGGACACGTTGCCTCAAAAACAAAGCACGAAGAGTACAACAGAAGCAGCATAAACTTAGAGGGCTCCTTGCAGAAGTGGGACCGCAAAAAAGGAAATTTTAAGGAAAGGTGGTTCAGTATTTCCAACAACAAAATCTGGTACTCTTTAGCCAAAGGATCACCTGTAATGCTTACGTAGGTAAAAAACTCTGCTACTATTGGGAAGCATTTTAAGGTGTTGGTACTTGACACGGAAGCTCTGGAGATCAGTATTGAAGTTTTGAATGACAGTGATATTTTGGAGCTTTGGAAAATTGCTTTTAGGGACACCAATGACCTTTTGTTGTGGGGAAGTGTTTTTAGAAGGGCTAAAAGACCAGTTTGGGAACACCCCAAACAAGCACTTCATTGCCGAATCTGCGGAAAAGACTTTTCAGCTATTAGGAGACAGCATCACTGCAGACATTGTGGAAAAGCTATTTGTGGGAAGCACTCTAAAAGCAGACTGGAACTCCCTCACTTAGGTTACGAGAAGCTTGTAAGGGTGTGTGACAGCTGTGTGCCTAGACTTGGCCATGAAAACGACGCTTACGAAAGAGCCAGTCAACTAAGTCGGCTTTCGAAAACTCAACAGATGACTGCGTCTTGCAGAAGTATTTTATCTTCCTATAGTAACTAGGTTTAAATTATTAGTGGGGGCTTAAAAAGCAGCTTCGGCATTCTTCGCTAAAATAGCAATCTAACTAGAACTTACTCATTAAGTTTGTCCAAGTGTCTTTACAGACAACCCCAGTAACGTCGATGCCCATTTCTTCCTGGAAGATTTTAACTAGTTTTTCGTTTTTCACGCAGTAAACACCGTTCACTTTAACTTTGATTCCAAAAACCCAGCCCAAAGCCCTTTGCAGCAAACTGACTTCTTCGGTATCGTTTTTTTTCTTTCTAGAAATATCAGACTTTAGAGACGGGAACGAAAAGGACTCAGGGGGCGTTTTGTGGGTTTCTTCTGGTAAGGCATGCTGTTTAGCATATTCACTCGAAAAATTAGAAGAATTTGAACTTGACAGCACTTGCTGCAACTCAGCTGTTCCAGGGTTGGGCTTTGTGTCGTACAGCTCTAGCAAGTCTTCGAATGAAGAAGGAGTCTGTGGCGCAGTGTCGTTGCCGAGTATCTCGTTTATGCGGTGTTTGATGACTCGAGAAATTTGGATGGCTTCGCCTGGGTCGAGTTCGAAGTGCTCTACTGTTTCTTCTGCTATGACTTCGGGAGAGTCGT
>PR_CR_10_Liq_1_inCRDRAFT_1000419_pt1 | contig 26736 bp, 22 predicted proteins | sample PRCRCaboRojoPR_3_FD_10241 | JGI IMG/M metagenome (IMG submission 10241)
GCAACATGACCCTTGCAACATCAAGGCGACAGCCCATCCCGAGGTCCTGACATGCTTTTGCTGACCTGCCCCTATTGCGGCGTCCAGGCCGATGAGACCGAACTCACCCCGGGCGGCGAGGCGCATCTGACACGCTTCGGCCCCGGTTCGTCCGACGACGATTTCCACGACTACCTCTTCGCCAAGGAAAACCCGCGCGGGGTGCATTTCGAACGCTGGCGGCACAGCCATGGCTGCGGCAAGTGGTTCCACGCCGCGCGCTGCACCCAGACGCTTGAGGTTTTCGGCACCTATCCCGCCCAGACGACCGAGCCGCCGCAAGCGATCCGCGACGCCATCACCGCCAAGCGCCCGGGCTGGACGTGGAGAGACCTCGCATGATCCTTCATCTTTCCAAAAATACTCAAGAACACCGCCCGCCACGGGCCATGGGGTCAAAGACATGAGCACGCGCCTCGCCACCGGCGGCCGTCTGATCGACCGCGCCAAGGGACTGGATTTCACTTTCAACGGCAAACGCCTGCGCGGGGTCGCGGGCGATACGCTGGCCTCGGCGCTGCTGGCCAATGACCAGATGATGATGGGCCGGTCCTTCAAGTATCACAGCCCGCGCGGGGCCGTGGCCTCTGGCGCGGAAGAGCCCAATGCGCTTGTCAATCTCGGCACCGGCGACCGGCTGGAGCCGAACCAGCGCGCGACGACGACCGAGCTGTTTTCCGGTCTCGCGGCCACGTCCCAGAACCACTGGCCCAGCCTCGAGTTCGACGTGGGCGCGATCAACGCGCGGCTCTCGCGTTTCCTGCCCGCGGGCTTCTATTACAAGATGTTCATCCACCCGCGCCCCTTCTGGAAGCATATCTACGAGCCCTTCATTCGCCAGTCCGCCGGTCTGGGCAAGGCGCCCAAGGACACCGATCCCGACACCTACGAGCATTTCCACGCCCATTTCGACGTGGTCGTCGTGGGCGGCGGCGTGGCGGGTCTGCAGGCGGCGCTCACTGCGGGGCAGGCGGGGGCACGGGTGCTGTTGATGGAGCAGACCGCCCATTGGGGCGGGCGCGCGGTCGTCGATGGCGGCAGCGTGGACGGCCAGCCCGTGGCCGAGTGGGCCGACGCGACCCTGGCCGCGCTCAACGCGATGGAGAACGTCACCCTCCGCACCCGCCTGATGGGCGCGGGCGTCTATGACCACGGCTATCTGCTGGCCTATGAGCGTCTGACCGACCACGCACCGGACCAGCCCGGGCCGCGCCACCGGCTCTGGCGCATCCGCACCGGCCAGATCGTCACCGCCACCGGCGCCATCGAACGCCCGCTCAGCTTCGCGGGCAACGACCTGCCGGGGGTCATGCTGGCCTCGGCGGTGCGGGATTATGTGGTGAACTGGGCCGTGTCGCCCGGCGACCGCACGGTGGTCGTGACCAACAATGACGATGCCTACCGCACCGCGCTTGCGCTGAAAGAGGCTGGGCTCGACGTGCCCGCGATCCTCGATGCGCGCGCGGGCGGTGGCGGCGCCTTGGCCGAGCAGGCCCGCGCGGCGGGCATCCGCGTGGAAAACGGCAAGGGCATCGCATCGGTCCAAGGCAGCCGCCGCGTGACCGGCGTGGCCATCTGCGCCCAGGCGGGCGAGGGCGCGGTACTGGAAGAGATCGCCTGCGACGCGGTCGCCATGTCGGGCGGCTGGTCGCCGGTGGTGCATCTGTGGTCCCATTGCGGCGGCAAGCTGACCTGGGACGAGGCCGAGGCGTTCTTCCGCCCCGATCCCGACCGCGCGCCCACCGGCGCCGACGGCGCGCCCTTCGTTCTGACCGCGGGCAGTGCCAGCGGCCATCTGGGCCTGGGCGACACGCTCGCCGATGCCCACGACGCGGGCCAGACCGCCGCCCGCCGCACTGGCGCTGCGCCGAAGAGCGGCGCGGCGCCCAAGGGCGACGCCCGCGATGAGGCGCCCATGACCCCCGTCTGGCTTATGCCGCAGGGCGCTGGCATCAAGCTGCGCATGAAGGCCTGGCTCGACTACCAGAACGATGTGAAGGTCTCGGATATCCAACTTGCCGCCCGCGAAGGGTTCGAAAGCGTGGAACATGCCAAGCGCTACACCACGCTGGGTATGGCCACGGACCAGGGCAAGCTTAGCAATATCAACGGCCTCGCCATCCTGTCGGACGCGCTGAACCAGCCGATCCCGCAGACCGGCACCACCACCTTCCGCCCGCCCTATACGCCCATCTCCATGGGGGCCATAGCGGGCGAGGCGCGGGGCAAGGTGTTTCAGCCCATCCGCCGCACGCCGCTGCATGACTGGCACGAGGATCACAACGCCGAGTGGGAGCCCGTGGGCCAGTGGAGCCGCCCCTATGCCTTCCCCCGGGCGGGGGAGAGCGTCGAACAGGCAGTCCACCGCGAGACGAAGAATACCCGCGACGCGCTGGGGCTTCTGGATGCCTCGACCCTCGGCAAGCTCCTGGTCAAGGGGCCCGATGCGGGCCGCTTCCTCGACATGCTTTACACCAACATGATGTCGAGCCTGAAACCGGGCCGCTGCCGCTATGGTCTGATGTGCAGCGAAAACGGCTTCCTCGTGGATGACGGGGTCGTGGCGCGGATCGACGACGATACCTTCCTGTGCCACACCACCACCGGCGGCGCGGACCATATCCATGCCCATATGGAGGAATGGCTGCAGACCGAATGGTGGGATTGGCAGGTCTACACCGCGAACCTGACCGAGCAATACGGCCAGATCGCCGTTGTCGGCCCCAAGGCGCGCGACCTGCTGGAGGCGCTCGGCGGCATGGACGTGTCGAAAGAGGCGCTGCCCTTCATGGCCTGGGCCGATGGCACGCTGGCGGGCATTCCGGTGCGCGTCTATCGCATCTCGTTCTCGGGGGAACTCAGCTACGAGATCGCGGTCAAGGCCTCCTTTACCCGCGCGCTTTGGGACAGGCTCTGGGCCGAGGGGCAGGCGATGGGTGCCATGCCCTATGGCACCGAGGGGTTGCACATCTTGCGCGCCGAAAAGGGCTTCATCATGATCGGGGACGAGACCGACGGCACGGTCATCCCGCAGGACCTGGGCCTCGACTGGGCGATCTCGAAGAAAAAGGACGATTTCCTGGGCAAGCGCGCGCAGGAACGCAGCCACATGACTGACCCCACCCGCTGGAAGCTCGTGGGGCTCAAGACCGAGGATGGCAGCGTTCTGCCCGACGGCTCCTATGCCGTGGCGCCGGGGACGAACGCCAATGGCCAGCGCAACGTGCAGGGGCGGGTGACCTCGACCTACTACTCACCCAATCTGGGGCATGGCATCGCCATGGGTCTGGTCCTGAACGGGCCGGACCGCATGGGCGAGGTGATCGAGTTCAACAGGACCGATGGCACCACGGTGCCCACCCGGATCGTCGATCCGGTCTTCTACGACAAGGACGGGGAGAAGCAGAATGTCTGAGCCTGTCACCGCGCTGGGCGGCGCGACCTTTGCCGGCCTCGTCCAGGTCACCGAACTTGGCCCGCAGGGCATGATCACCCTGCGCGGCGACCTTTCTGCCGCACCGATCCGTGATGCGGCCCAGGCGGCGGCCGGCACGGACATGCCTGGCCAGCGTGACATCGCCATGACGGGCGAGCGGGGCATCGCCTGGATGTCGCCCGACGAGCTTTTGATCCTCGTGCCTTATGCCCAGGTCGACGGGACGCTGGCAAAGATACAGGAGGCGCTTCAAGGCACCCATCACCTGGCCGCCGATGTCTCGGATGCCCGCGCGCTCTTTGCCCTGTCCGACGGTGCCGTGCGCGAGGTGCTGGCCAAGCTCACCCCTGCCGATCTCGCCCCCGGCCATTTCGGCCCCGGAGAACTGCGCCGTACCCATCTGGCCCAGGCCGCGGCGGCGATCTGGATGCCGTCCGAGGGCGAGGCGCGCGTCATCTGTTTCCGCTCTGTCGCGCAGTACATGTTCGATCTACTGTCGACCGCCGCACAGCCGGACAGCGCCGTGGGCCTCTGGAACGCCTGAGCCAAGGCGAATTTCCCGCACCACCCCGCCCGCGCGGCCATTTTGGCGCGTCAGCCGGTCGCAGGTCGGGGTTGACGCGGGGCCTGCACGGCATCACCTATGCGCCAGACGGAAATTCAAACATGAGGGGCTATCCATGACCTTTTCGCTTCCCGATCTTCCCTACGCCCACGACGCGCTGGCCGGCCACGGCATGAGCCAGGAGACGCTGGAATACCACCACGACATCCACCACAAGGCCTATGTCGACAACGGCAACAAGCTGATCGAAGGCACCGAATGGGCCGACAAGCACGTCGAAGAGATCGTCAAGGGCACCTATGACGCCAATGCGGTCGCCCAGTCGGGCATCTTCAACAACGCCTCGCAGCACTGGAACCACACCCAGTTCTGGGAAATGATGTCGCCGGAAAAGGTGGGCATGCCCGGCGAGCTGGAAGCGCGGATCAAGGACGCGTTCGGCTCGGTCGACGAGTTCAAGAAGCAGTTCGCCGCCGCCGGCGCGGGCCAGTTCGGTTCGGGCTGGGCCTGGCTTGTCGTCGACACCGACGGCACGCTGAAGGTCACCAAGACCGAGAACGGCGTGAACCCGCTCTGCTTTGGCCAGACCGCGCTTCTGGGCTGCGACGTGTGGGAGCATTCCTACTACATCGACTTCCGCAACAAGCGTCCGGCCTACCTCGACAACTTCCTCGAGAACCTGGTGAACTGGGAAAACGTGGCAGAGCGTCTTTCGAACGCGTAACCCCGCCCGGGGCGTGAATGTGGCGTCTCGCACCGGGCGGTGCGGGGCGCCTTTGCTTTTCTGAACACCGCAACGGAAGGAGAAGACGATGGCAATCCTGACAGCCGGCACCTGGGTCATGGTCGCGGATGGCGAAAAGGCGCTGTTCCTGCGCAACGACATGGACGAGATAAACCCAAACCTGAACGTGGTCTCGATCTCGGAACAGGACAACCCGCCCACAGCCGCCCAGGGCACCGACACGCCGGGGCGCAAATCCGACGGCGGAATGGGCCAGCGGTCCGCGATGGAGGAAACCGATTGGCACCGCCTGGCCAAGGACCGCTTTGCCGGTGACATGGCCGACAAGCTTTACGGTCTGGTTCACAAGGGCGCGTTCAAGCGGATCGTGCTTGTGGCCCCGCCCGCCGTTCTGGGCGAGCTGCGCCGCGCCATGCACAAGGAGGTGTCGGATGCGGTGGTGGCCGAGGTCGACAAGACCCTGACGAACCATCCCACCGACAAGATCGAGACGCTGCTTAAGGCGGAACTCGACGGGTGATCCCGTTCGGGCAGGGCAGGGGGCGTCGCCCACTTGCCCCGCCCGGCAAAGCCTGCCAAACCCGGGGCATCCCGTCCAGAGGCCCCAATGACAGACGCCCCCATAACCGATCCGGTGCGCGGTATCCTCGCGATGGTGGCCGCCTGCACCATCTGGGGTCTGTCGCCGCTCTACTACAAGTTGCTCGACCATATCGCCCCGATCGAGGTGCTGGCCCACCGCACGCTCTGGTCGCTCGTGTTCTTCGCGGGCGTGTTGATGCTGCAGGGGCGGCTGGGGCAGGTGCGCCGGGCGCTCGCGGGCCGGGCGCAGGTTCTGACCATTGCCTTTGCCGCGCTGATGATCTCGACCAACTGGTTTCTCTTCATCCTGTCGATCCAGATCGGCCGCGCGACCGAGGCGAGCCTGGGCTATTACATCTTCCCGCTGGTGGCCGTCGTGATNGGCATGCTGGCCTTTGGTGAGAAACTGGGCCGTGCCCAGGCCGTCGCNGTGGGCCTNGCCGTGATGGCCGTTTGCCTTCTGACCTACGGGCTTGGCGTCGCNCCCTGGATCAGCCTTGTCCTGGCCACGACCTTTGGCCTTTACGGGCTGGTGAAAAAGCGGCTCGACGTAGGNCCCGTGGTGTCGGTNACGGCCGAGGTGCTGCTTCTGGTGCCNATCGCCGGGATCGTGCTGGCGCTGTTCCACGGGCAGGGCGGGGGCGTCTACGGCGCGGACCTGTCCGACAGCCTGCTTTTGATGCTGTCGGGCCCGCTGACCGCCTCGCCGCTGATCCTGTTCAGCTACGCGACCAAGCGCGTGGCCATGGCCACGGTGGGGCTTGTGCAGTACCTCAACCCGACGCTGCAATTCATCTGCGCGGTGGCGATCTTCGGCGAGCCCTTCACGGGCTGGCACATGGCGGCCTTCGCCCTGATCTGGACCGCGCTCGCGATCTATTCGCTGGCCACGCTGGGTGCGGAAAGATCGGCCCGCAGGGCGCGCATCAACTCCGAGGCCGAGCCCGTGACGCTCACGAAGCCGCGCAGCGATGGGTCGGCAAAGCCCTGAGCGATCACCTGGTCGACAAGCGCGATCAGGCCGTCCCAGTAGCCGTTTACGTTCACCAGGTAGATGGGTTTGCGGTGCAGCCCCAGCTGGCGCCAGGTCAGCACCTCGAAGAACTCGTCAAGCGACCCCGCGCCGCCCGGCAGCACCACGATCGCGTCCGAGTTCATGTACATGACCTTTTTGCGCTCGTGCATGTTCTCGGTGACGATGAACTGCGACAGGTCGGTCTTGCCCACCTCGCGGCGCATCAGATGTTCGGGGATCACGCCGAAGGCTTCGCCGCCTGCCGCCTGGGCTGCCCGCGCCACGGCGCCCATCAGCCCCACGTCGCCCGCACCGTAGACCAGCCGCCAGCCCGCCTCGGCCAGCATCTCGCCCAGGGCGGTGGCTTCTTCGGCATAGGCCGGATCGCGGCCGCTGCGCGACCCGCAGAACACACAAACAGACGGACGTGACATGGAACACCCCTGCGGATCAAAGCGCTTTTGACCCCTGATAGCCTTGTTGATATTGTCCCTCAACCGTTGTCCGGCGTGGCAGGGGGAAAGGGGACCTATGTCGAAATTCGCAGCGCTCTTCGGGGGCAACGGCCTTGCCGTGGGCGGTGCCGTGACCGCAGCCGCGGTTGCGGGCGGGCTTTATGTCTCGGGCGTGCTGACCCCGCCCGGACCGTCCGATCCCGACGCCGCCGACGCCCCTGACGAGGTGGCGCTCGTCGCACCGGAGACCTCCGCCCCCGACAGCTCCGCACCGGCCACGCCGCAAGCAGCCCCGGAGCCGCCCGATGCGGTGACGGATCCTGCACCCGACACCCCCGCCGAAAGTCTGGACGATCCCGAGGCACGCGCGGCGGCACCCGAGCCTGGCGACCCGGCCCCGCGCCCCGACGCGCAAGAGCGCGCAGGCCCCGATGCGACGCCGCCCATGGCCCCCCCGGGCTTTGACCTTGTCCGGGTGGCGCCCGACGGGCAGACATTGGTCGCGGGCCAAGCCGCCCCGGGCGCGCGTGTCGAAGTCCTGGTCGACGCCGCCGTCATGGCCGAGACAACCGCCGGACGCGATGGCACCTTCGCGGCGTTCCTCAGCCTTGCGCCCAGCAGCGCGCCCCGCGTGATGACCCTGCGCATGCGCACGGAGACGGACATGGTCGACGGCACCGACGAGGTGATCCTCGCACCCGCGCCGCCGACCCAGGTGGCCCAAGGGGCCCCCCAGCCCGCCGCGCCGCCCGCCGCCCCGGCAGGCACCCCGCCCGAGACGCGTCAGCCCGAGGCGGTAACAGGGATCGGACCGGCGGCAGCGCCGCAGCCAGAGCCGCAGACAGAGCAACAGACAGAGCCTCCTGCCGCCGAGATCGAAACCGCCGCGGCCCCGGCACCGGAACCGGCCACCACCGTGCTTTTGTCCAACGAAGAGGGTGTGCGCGTCCTGCAACGCCCGGACCCCGCGGCCGAAACCCCGCCCGAGCTTCTGGACAACGTGGCCATCGATTCCATCTCCTATGACGACAGCGGCGAGGTCGAGATCTCGGGCCGCGGGCGCAGCGACAGTTTCGTACGCGTCTATCTCGACAACACGCCCATAACGACCTCGCGCATCGCCGAGGATGGCAATTGGCGCACCGGCCTGCCCGAGATCGACACCGGTGTCTACACGCTGCGGGTCGACCAGATCGACGCCGAGACGGGCACCGTCCTGTCCCGTGCCGAGACCCCGTTCAAACGAGAAGAGCGCGCCGTCGTGGCCGATGCGGGCGAACGACTGGCCGCCCAGGTGGTCACGGTGCAGCCGGGCTCGACCCTTTGGGCCATCGCGCGCGACACCTATGGCGAGGGCACGCTTTACGTGCGCGTCTTCGAGGCCAATCGCGACCTGATCCGCGACCCGGACCTGATCTATCCCGGCCAGGTCTTTGCCGTGCCCGGAGAGTGATCGTCTGGCCATTCCCCGGTGCGGGGGCTATGTCTGCGCTTCGACAATNCGAAGGACNAAGGCCCCCCGAATGAGCGCTGACGCAGACATCGCCCGCGACGAACGCCGCTCGGGCTNGCGGACCATCCGCAAGGTGGGCCCCTATCTCTGGCCCGAGGGGCAGGATTGGGTCAAACGCCGCGTGNTCTTTGCGCTGGGNTTCCTGGCGCTGTCCAAGCTCATTTCCGTGGGTACGCCGTTTCTCTACAAATGGGCCGTCGATGCGCTCTCGGGTGAAGAGGGCGCGTCGNACCTGCTTTTGGGGGCGGTCGGGCTGACCGTGGCCTATGGCGTGGCCCGGCTGATGACGACCGGCTTTCAACAGCTGCGCGACGCGATTTTTGCCAAGGTGGGCCAACGCGCGCTCAGGCGGCTGGCGCTCGAGACCTTCACCCATATCCACCGCCTGTCCCTGCGCTATCACATCACGCGCAAGACCGGCGGTCTGTCGCGCATCATCGAGCGGGGGGTGAAGGGCGTCGATTTCCTGTTGCGCTTCATGCTCTTCAGCATCGTGCCCCTGATCCTGGAGCTGGGGCTGGTGGGCATCGTGCTCTTCTTCGCCTTCGACGCCTGGTACCTGGGCGTGGTGGCCGTGACCATCGCGCTGTACGTCTGGTTCACCTTCAAGATCACCGAATGGCGCGTGACCCTGCGCCGCGAGATGAACAAGCAGGACACCGATGCCAACCAAAAGGCCATCGACAGCCTGTTGAACTTCGAAACGGTCAAGTATTTCGGTGCCGAACGCCGCGAGGCCCAACGCTATGACAGCGCGATGGAGGCCTACGAAGGCGCGGCGGTCAAAACCGCCACATCGCTTGCCTTTCTCAATATCGGGCAGAACCTGCTGATCACCAGCGGGTTGGTGATCGTCATGGTGATGGCCGCCATCGGCGTGCAGAACGGGGCGATGACCGTGGGCGATTTCGTCATGGTTAACGCCTACATGATCCAGATCACCATGCCGCTCAACTTCCTGGGCACGGTCTATCGCGAGATCCGCCAGGCACTGGTGGATATGGGCGAGATGTTCGACCTTCTCGAACAACCGGCCGAGGTCGCAGACAAACCCGGCGCGCCTGCGCTGTCCGTGCAAAAGGGTGAGGTAAGGCTTTGCGACGTGCGTTTCGCCTATGACACGGACCGCGAGATTCTCAAGGGGATCGACCTCACCGTGCCCGCGGGCCAGACCTGCGCCATCGTGGGGCCCACAGGGTCAGGCAAATCGACCATCGGACGGCTCTTGTTCCGGTTCTATGACGTGACCGGCGGCGCCATCCAGATCGACGGGCAGGACATCCGCGATATCACCCAGGACAGCCTGCACGACGCGATCGGCGTGGTCCCCCAGGACACGGTGCTCTTCAACGACACGATCGGCTACAACATCGCCTATGGACGCGACGGGGCCAGCCAGTCCGAGATCGAACAGGCCGCGCGCGACGCACAGATCCACGACTTCATCGCCGCGCTGCCCGCGGGTTACGACACCTTGGTGGGCGAACGCGGTCTGAAACTGTCGGGCGGGGAAAAGCAGCGCGTGGGCATCGCGCGCACGCTTCTCAAGAACCCGCCGATCCTGCTCTTGGACGAGGCCACGAGCGCGCTCGACACTGAGACCGAGCATTCGATCCAGGGCGCGCTGGCCCGCGCAGGCGAGGGGCGCACCGTGCTGACCATCGCGCATCGGCTGTCGACCATTGCCGATGCGGACCGGATCGTGGTGCTGCAGGACGGCGAAATCGTCGAGGAAGGCAGCCATGCGGAGCTGCTCCGGCGAGAGGGACGCTATGCGGCGCTTTGGGCGCGCCAGGCTGCCGAACGCGACGCCGCCTGAGTCCGGGACAGGCGCTTTTCTGCGAAAAGCCCGTCAACACAGCCTTCTGCGAAGGCTGTCACCCCGGGTTTTCGCAGAAAACCCGCCACGGTGGTGCGGTAAAGTCTTCGCAGAAGACTTTACCGCCGTTCTATTCCGCGGCGCGCAGGGGCGGGGCGTCCGGGCCCTGGCCGGTCCGGTCCAGCACCTTTTTCAGGTCGTCGAGCTGTGGCGCCCCGGTGGCCGTGTCCTCGAAACCGCCTTGTCCCGGCTCGGTCTCGAGCGCCCAGAGCAGCTCGGGTGCCTTCACCTTGCGTGCGGCACGGGTCAGTGCCCAGTCGCGCGCGGCCCGGCTCGACCGGCCCGCGCCCAGCGTGGCCAGGGCGCGGCTCAGCCATAGCGCATAGCGCGACGCCCAGACCCGCACGGCCAGCAGGGACGGCGTGACCACAAGCGTCAGGATCGTCGCGATGCCAAGGCCGAAAACGACGGCGGTCGCCAGCTGCTTCCACCAAAGCGCGGTCGGGCTGTCGATCGAATAGCCACCATTCATGAAATCGAGCGAGATGCCGAACATCATCGGCGCCAGGCCCGCCATGGTGGTGATCGTGGTCAGAAGCACGGGACGCAGACGATCCTCGGCGGTGCGCACGATCGCTTCGACCCGCGGCATGTAGCGGGCGTAATCCTGATAGGTGTCGATCAGCACGATGTTGTTGTTCACCACGATCCCGGCCAGGGCTACGATGCCCGTGCCGGTCATGATGATCGAGAACGCCTGGTCCATCACCAGCATCCCGATCAGCACCCCCGTGGTCGACAGGATCACCGCCAGAAGCACCAGCACCGCGTTGTAGAAGCTGTTGAACTGCGCCAGCAGGATCAGGAACATCAGCCCCAGCGCCCCGGCAAAGGCCGATTGCAGGAAGGCCTGGCTTTCCGCCTGGTCCTCTTGGTCGCCGGTCCATTCATACGCGATGCCGCCGGGCAACGGATCGGTTTCCAGCCATTCCGTCAGCACGGCAATGCGTTCGCTGGCCGTCACCGGCACCAGCTGCGCGCCAGCGGCGGCGCGGTCGGCCAGGTCGGACGGGGTCAGACCCGGGGCGATCTCGGCGATCCGGTAGGTCGCCTCGCCGATCTCGACGGTGGGTGCGCCATCGTCCCGGACACCCTCGACCGACAGGTCCTGCAGAAAGCCAAGCGGCGCGTCGCCGTCCCGCGGCATCAGCTTCATCCCGCCCTGCAACAGGCCCGCCTTGACGTCGAAATAGCGTTTCCTGTCCACGCGGTTGATCTCTGCCAGCTTCTCCACCGGGGCACGGGTGGTGAAGTTCGACAGCGGCACCAGCCCGTCCTGGGTGCGCACTTTGAGCGTGTCGAGGGTCGACAGCACCCGGTCCTCCTCGGGCAGGCGCACGCGGATGTCGATCTCCTCGTCGGAGCTGTCCACGCGCATCGTGTCCAGAAGGATGCCCCGGGTAACCAGCTGCACCATGGCGCCCACCGTAGCCACGTCCGCGCCAAAGCGGCCGGCCTTTTCCACGTCGACCGAGATTTCCCAGTCGATGCCGGGCAGGGGGCGGGTGTCCTCGATCTGGGTCAGGCCCGCGGTCTCGTCAAAGCGCTCGCGTGCCAGTGTCGTCGCCGCCAGCAGGTCGTCCCAGTTGTCACCCTTCAGACGCAGGTGCACGGGCTTGGCCGAGGCGGGCCCGCGCGATGCTTCGAGGATTTCGGTCTCGATCCCCGGGATCCGGGCCAGCGCCTTGTCAAGCTCTGCCAGCACGATGTTGCCGTCAAGCTCGGGCCGGTCGGCGCGGTCTTCCCACGGGATCGTCTCGAACTGGATCTGCCCGATCGTGTCCTTGGGCGGTTGCGCGCCGCCGGTATTGCTGTTCAGCCCGCCTTCGCCGGCAAAGGCAAAAGCCGTCCAGACACCGGGGTGGTCCAGAACGATGGCCTCGGCCCGAGCGACGAGCGCGTCCTTTTCTTCCAGGCTCAGGTTGCCGCGTGCCTTGACGTAGACGATGGCCTGTTCCGGCTCGCTCTCGACGAAGAATTCGACGCCGTTGTTGTTCTCGCCGAAATAGCTGAAGACCGACATCACGAAGAACATCACCACGCCGATCACCGCCAGCGGCATGATCGGGTTGCCCGCGATCAGCTTGATGAAGCGGCCGAACAGGGTGCGGCGATGGCCGGCCTTGATGCGCTTGCGCTGCCAGCGGATCTCGGCCGCGGTCAGCGTCAGCGACGCGGCAAAGGCACCTGCCACGAAAAGCGCCAAGCCCGGCAGGATCTGCACCGGCCCGCTTCCCACGGGGCCGAACAGGTAGGCCGGGTTCAGCGCCTGCATGGCGCCGATGAACATCAGGTAGAGCGCCGGGGGCACGAGTGCGATCCGCACGATCCAAGGCAGGCGGCGGCGCAGGCCCTCGGCCCGGCGGTCGATCCGGCGGCTGATCCGCCCGGCGACCCCGCCCATCACCGGCAGGAACACGATGGCCACGATGAAGGACGCGATCAGCACGAAAATCAGCGTGATCGGCAGCATGCCCATGAACTCGCCCGGCACGCCCGGCCAGAAGAGCATCGGCAGAAAGGCGCAAAGCGTCGTCGCGGTCGAGGCCGCAACGGGCCAGAACATGCGCTTGGCCGCCTCGGTATAGGCGTGCATGGGCCCTGTGCCCTCGGCGATGCGCTTGTCGCCGTATTCCGTCACCACGACCGCGCCGTCCACGAGCATCCCCACGGCCAGGATCAGGCCGAACATCACGATATTGGACACGGTTACGCCCATCGCCGCGAACAGGGCAAAGGCCATCAGGAACGATGTCGGCACCGCGATCCCCACGAGGAACGCGGCCCGCGTGCCAAGCGCGCCCAGCACCACGATCATGACCAGCGCCACCGCGGTCAGGACCGAGCCTTCCAGCTGGCGGACCATGGAATCGACCACGCGGCTCTGGTCGTTCGACGTGCTCACATTGACCGCCGCCTGCAATTCCGGCGGCCAGTTCTGCTGTGCGTCGGCCACCACGCGGGCGACCTCGTCGGCGGTGTCGATCAGGTTGAAGCCCTTGCGCTTGACCACCTGCAGCGCCACCGTCGGCTCGCCGTTGAAGCGGGCCGTGCCCTCGCGGTCGACAAAGGTCAGGTTGATCGTGGCCAGGTCGCCCAGCGTCACGACCCGGTCGCCATTGGTCTTGACCGGGAGGTCGTAGACATCGCGAGGCTCGTCGAAGCTCGACGGGATCTTCACGCCGAACGTGCCGCTGTCCGAGCGAACCTCGCCCGCGGCGATCAGCTGGTTGTTGTTCTGCACCACGCTGATCAGCTCGCCCGCGGTCACGTTGTACGCCTCGAGCCGCAGGGGGTCGATCACGACCTCGAGCATCTCTTCGCGGTTGCCGGCGATCCCGGCCTCGAGCACCGCGTCGATCCCCTCGACCCGCTCCTGCAGGTCCTGGGCCACGCGGTTCATCGTGCGTTCCGGCACGTCGCCTGTCAGGTTCACGATGATGATCGGGAATTCCGAGAAATTGATCTCGTCGATCGAATAGTTCTCGGCCCCTTCCGGAAAGGCGCCCTGCGCACGGTTCATGGCGTCGCGCACATCGGCCATGGTCTGCGTCTTGTCCCAGCCGAACTCGAATTCCAGACCGACACTGGCAAAGCCCTCGGCGGCGGTGGCGGTAATGGTCTTGAGCCCGTCCAGATCCGACAGCTCGGTCTCCATCGGCTTGACCAGCAGCGTCTCGGAATCCGCGGCCGAGATCCCCTGGAAGGGGACCGAGATGAACAGCGCCGGGATCTCGATATCCGGCTCACCCTCCTTGGGCAGGCTGACATAGGAATACCCGCCCACCACGAGTGTGAGAGCAATAAGCGCAAGAATCATACGGGCCCGTCCGGCGGCCCAGTCGACGAGACCGGTCATTGCTGGATCTCCTCGTAGCTGGGCGCGACGGGCACCCCGTCGGTGACGTATTCCTGGCCCACGGTGATCACGTCCACACGTTCGGGCAGACCGTCGACCCAGACGCCGTCCGGCGTATCGCGCAGGATCGTGACCGGCATGAACCGGGCAGTCTGCTCCTCGGTCACGCTGCGGATTCCCAGCGTGCCCTCGTCATCCAGTGTGAGCGCCGATTGCGGCAGAAGATGCGCGCGGCGCCCCTGCGCGCGGATCGCCATCTCGACGGTCTGGCCGTCGCGGATCCCGAGATCGGGATTGGCGACCTCGACCTCGACGCGGAAGGTTCGGGTCGTGGGGTCGGCGGCCCGCGCCAGAAAGGTCACCCGCCCGCGCAGGGTGTCGCCGCCACCGGCGGCAAGGCGCGCTTGGGTGGGGGCGCCGACGGAGACACGATCGACCTCGGTTTCGGGCACGAAGGCCACCAGCTTGATCGGGTCGAGCTGGATCACGGTCGCGCAAAGCGCGCCGGGCTGCAGAAGGCTGCCCAGCTCGGCGGCATCGGATTCGAGGATGCCGTCAAAGGGCGCGGTGATGGTCAGCCGCTCGATCTCCTTCTCGGCGGCGGCGACGGCGGCCTGGGCCGACTGGATCGTCGCGCGGGCCGATTCCAGCCCGGACTTGGCCGACTCGACCCCCGCTTCCGCGGCCCGCACGGCCGCCTTGGTCGCGGCGACGCGGGTGCGCGAGGCAAAGCCGTCCTCGGACAGGCGGCTGGCGGCGGTGTCGTTGATCTGCGCCTCTTCGAGCCGGGCGCGGGCCTCTTCCAGCTGTGCCTCCGCCCGGGGCACCTGCGCCTGTGCCTCGGCCAGGCGAGCGCGGGCCTCGTCCAGGCTGGATTGCCGCGTGCCGGGATCGAGTTCGCACAACAGGTCGCCGGAATTGACGAAGGCCCCCTTGCGCTGGGGGTCGGACACGACCTTGCCCGAGGTCTCGGCGCGCACTTCGACCTGGCGCGCGGCCTCGGTCTCGCCGCGCAGCATGACCGCGTCGCCGATGCTCTGCGCCGCGCTCTTGCGCGCCATGACCGCCACCGTTTCGGGGGCGGGATCGGCCAGCGGGTCGAGCGCGACGCCCTCCTCGGTATCGGCGCCCGGGTTGTCGACACCGGCAAAAGCAAGAAGAGTCTCGCGCTCGATCACGAGCAGATATAGGAACGCTGAGACAAGAAGGGCTGTCAGGACGGGAATCAATCGCATTATCGGTCTCCGGACGGGGCGGGGGCGCCTCCGATCCTTGTAAAGGTAGAAAGCGGACCCGTGCCTGCAATGGTTTGCCGGGAATACGCTGAACTATTTAGTTCAGATTAGTATTTTCTGCATTGCGGCGCAAGTGCGGAGCCTAGGCAGAGCCCGGTGGGCCGCAGGGTGCTTGACGCGGGGCCTTGGTGCGGGCCTTGGCACGCTTCCCTCGACACGATAAGAGAGGCGAAACGAGCCATATGCGGGGGAGCGGCGTGAGCGAGACAGACAGCTTCATCGAAGAGGTCAGCGAAGAGGTCCGCCGCGACCGTCTTTACGGCTATCTGCGGCGCTACGGCTGGATCGCTGTGCTGGCGGTACTGCTGATCGTGGGCGGCGCGGCCTTCAACGAATGGCGCAAGGCGCAGGCCCGCGCCACGGCAGAGGCCACGGGCGATGCGATCCTTGCGGCGCTCGAGGCCGAGGCACCGGAGGCGCGCCGGGCGGCCCTTGCCGAGATCGATCCCGAGGCACCCGGCGCCCGCGCGGTGGTGACGCTTCTGTCCGCCGCGGAGGCCGCCCAGTCGGGCGAGGCCGCCGCCGCCGCCGATCAGCTCGACGGGTTGGCTGCGGACGGTGACGTGGAACAGGTCTACCGGGATCTGGCGGCGTTCAAGGCACTTCTGTACCGGGCCGAAACCGCCGATCCCGCGACGCGTCGGCTGGGGTTCGAGGCGCTTGCGCAGCCTGGCAACCCGTTGCGTGTGCTGGCCGAGGAACAAATGGCGCTGCTCGACGTGGCCGATGGCGACACTGCGGGCGCGATCGACCGGCTCGAGCGCATCCGCGCCGACGCGGAGGCCACGCCGGGCTTGCGCCGGCGCGCCGCGCAGTTGATTGTGGCCCTGGGCGGCGTTCCCGCGCCGCTCGCGGACGGCTAGACCCATGGGACAGGCACAAAGAACAGGCGCGGGCATGACACGACAGCTGACATTCACGGCGCTCGGGGCGTCCTTGCTTCTGCTTTCGGCCTGCACCGAGCCGGAAGTCATCCTGCCCGGGCCGCGCGAAGATATCCGTGCCGACCTGGCGGAACCCATGGCCGAGCCCGCACCCGAGGCCCCGGCGTTCTCCGCCCCCGGCACCACCGCCAATAGCGCCTGGACCCACCGCATCGGCACTGCGGCCTACCGGACCGACAACGCGGCCCTGGGAGCCAGCCCGCAGCTGGCCTGGTCGTCCGGTATCGGCAAGGGCGACAGCCGAAAGCTGCGCATCACTGCCGACCCCGTGGTCGCCGATGGCCGTGTCTACACGCTCGACGCGCAGGCACAGGTGACGGCGACCTCCGCTGCGGGCGCGACGCTCTGGACCCGGGACCTGACCCCGCGCCGCGACCGCGCCGGGGACGCGTCGGGCGGCGGGCTGGCCTATGGTGCGGGCACGCTGTTCGTGACCTCGAGCTTCGGCCTGCTGACCGCGATCGACGGTGCCACGGGCGACGTGCGCTGGGAACAGGACCTGGGCGGCACCGGCAACGGCGCGCCCACCTACTATGACGGGGTCGTCTACCTGGTGGCCAATGACAATACCGCCTTCGCGGTCGAGGCCGACACGGGCCGCGTGCGCTGGCAGATCGACGGCACGCCCGACACCGCCAACGTGATGGGCGGGCCCGCACCCGCGCTCAACGACAAGCTGGCGGTCTTCGCCTATGGCTCGGGCGAGCTGATGGGCGCCTTCCGCCAGGGCGGCCTGCGACTTTGGACGGCAACCGTGGCGGGCCAGCGCGCGGGCGTGGCCGTGGCCACCGTGGCCGACATCACCGGCGATCCGGTGATCGACGGCAGCACTGTCTACGCGGCGAACCATTCGGGCCGTTTGGTGGCACTCAACGTGGACAGCGGCGAACGGCTCTGGACCGCTGATACCGGTGCGCTCGGCCCGGTCTTCCCGGCCGGCGGCTCGCTCTTCCTTGTCTCCGACCGCAACGCGCTCAAGCGGATCGACGCGGCCACGGGCGCAGAGCTCTGGTCCGTGGACCTGCCGCTCTTCACCAAGAACCGCCCCCGCCGCCAGTCCGAGATCTTTGCCCATCACGGGCCGATCCTTGCAGGCGGGCGGCTGGTCGTGGCCTCGTCGGACGGGCTGATCCGCTTTTTCGACCCGCAGGACGGCGCGGCCTTGGGCAGCGTTGCCGTGCCCGGCGGTGCGACCACGGCGCCGGTCGTGGCGGGCGGCACGCTCTATGTCGTGTCGGGGCGCGGACAACTCCACGCTTTCCGTTAGCGCCGAATTGCTTTAACGGGACGCTCTGATCTGATCCGGAGCATTCCATGAGCTTCACCCTCGCCATCGTGGGCCGCCCCAATGTGGGCAAGTCCACGCTGTTCAACCGCCTTGTGGGCAAACGCCTGGCGCTGGTCGATGACCAGCCCGGCGTCACGCGCGACCTGCGCGAAGGCGAGGCGCGCCTGGCCGATCTGCGCTTTACCGTGATCGACACCGCCGGGCTCGAGGATGCGACCGATGACAGCCTTCAGGGCCGGATGCGCCGGCTAACGGAACGGGCGGTGGACATGGCCGATGTCTGCCTTTTCATGGTCGACGCGCGCACGGGCATCACGCCCATCGACGAGATGTTTGCCGATATCCTGCGCAAGCGCGCGGATCACGTCATCCTCGCCGCGAACAAGGCCGAAGGGCGGGCAGGCGAGGCCGGCGCGCTCGAGGCGTGGAATCTGGGTCTGGGCGAGCCCGTGCGGCTGTCGGCGGAACATGGCGAAGGGCTCGACGATCTCTACACCATGCTGCAGCCCCTGGCCGACCAGTTCGCGGACGAGGCCGCCCGCGTCACGGCACCCGAAACCGATGTGGCCCTGCCCGACGATGACAGCGCGGACGCGGTGGAAAAGGTCGACGCCTATGCCGCCCCCACGAAAGCCAAGCCCCTGCAGATCGCCGTGGTGGGCCGTCCCAATGCGGGCAAATCCACGCTGATCAACCGCATCATCGGCGAAGACCGGCTGCTGACCGGCCCCGAGGCCGGGATCACCCGTGATGCCATTTCGCTCGTGACCGACTGGGACGGCATGCCCATGCGGATCTTCGATACCGCGGGCATGCGCAAGAAGGCCAAGGTCCAGGAAAAGCTCGAAAAGCTTTCGGTCGCGGACGGGCTGCGCGCGGTGAAATTCGCCGAGGTCGTCGTGGTCCTGCTCGATGCCGCGATCCCGTTCGAGCAACAGGATCTGCGCATCGCCGACTTGGCCGAGCGCGAGGGGCGGGCCGTGGTCGTGGCCGTGAACAAGTGGGACGTGGAAGAGCACAAGCAGGAAAAGCTGCGCGATCTGCGGGAAGCTTTCGAGCGGCTCCTGCCGCAACTGCGCGGCGCGCCGCTGGTGACTGTCTCGGCCAAGACGGGCCGGGGCCTCGACCGTCTGCATGCCGCGATCCTCAAGGCGCATGAGGTCTGGAACCGCCGAGTGCCGACCGCCGCGCTCAACCGCTGGCTGGCCGAGATGGTGGCCCAGCACCCGCCGCCCGCCCCCCAGGGCCGGCGGATCAAGCTGCGCTACATGACTCAGGCCAAGACCCGGCCGCCGGGGTTTGTCGTGATGTGTTCGCTGCCCGACAAGATGCCGGAAAGCTACACCCGCTACCTCGTGAACGGTCTGCGCGAAGATTTCGACATGCCCGGCACGCCGATCCGGCTGACCCTGCGCGGGCAGGGGGACAAGAACCCCTACAAAGGCCGCCGCGAAAAGAACGCGGGCGCGCTGAAGAAGCACCTGGATAAGCGCAAAGGGTAGGCGCTGGTCGCGGCGACCAAGCGTGGAGGTCCCGGATCAGGTCCGGGACGCGAAACCCCCGGCCCGGGCGGGACGCTTAGGACCTGAGCCCTTGAAAGATCCGCCACGCGATCGCACCGGCCCCGAGGGCGGCCAGCACCAGCACCAGCATGGAGCCGGATGCCGCATTGGCCACCACCACGCCAACCAGCGCCCAGATCACCGCCGAACCATAGGCCGGCGTGCCCACGCGGCCCTGGATCACCCATGCCAGCCCCAAGGCCAGCAGAAGCGCGATCAGCGCCGCCGTGACCGCGTCCATGACGCCGTAGCCCGCCAGCACCAGCCCGATCGATACCGAGGAGGCGGCTGTCAGCCACCCGGCATAAAGCCCCAGCGGCACACGGGCGACCCAAGTCTCGGACGGGGCGCGCATCAGCGCCACCACCGCGCCCGCCCACATCAGCCAGATCAGCACCGTGGCCCAGGGCACGGAAAACTGCGCCACCGGGATCCAGGCCGCGCCCAGCACCAGGCTGCCGGTCAACGCCCAGCGGCCCCGATCCCAGTCGGCCCTGTCAGCGCGGGCGAAAAGGCCCATGACCCCATGCACCACGAGGCCCAGGTAGATCAGCCCCCAGATCGCAAAGGCATAGCCCGCGGGCTGCACCGGCGGGTCGTCCTGCGGCACGGGAAAGAGCGATGGCTCGAACCCGGCGAAACCGCCTGTCGCGAAGGGCGCGATGGCAAAGATCAGCGCCGCGGTGAACACCGCAGCCGCCTTGAGCCGCATCTGGTCGCGGCGCGGGTCGGGGGTCAGGTCGTCGAATTCGCTCATGGTTGTGATCTAGGCCCCCTCGTGCCGAAACCCAATGACCTAGATCAGATCGCCCGCGGCCGAGATGCCGGTCTTGCCGCCCAGATAGGGGTGCAGCGCGGCGGGCAGGGTGACCGACCCGTCGGCCTCTTGCCCGTTTTCCAGCACCGCGATCAGCGCGCGGCCCACGGCCAAGCCCGAGCCGTTCAGCGTATGCACGAACTCGGGCTTTCCGCCGCCCTCGGGCTTGTAGCGGGCATTCATCCGCCGCGCCTGGTAGTCGCCCGCGACCGAGACCGAGCTGATCTCGCGATAGGTGTTCTGCCCGGGCAGCCAGACCTCGATATCGTGGGTCTTGAGCATGCCCGCGCCCATGTCGCCGGAACAAAGCACGACAGTGCGGTAGGGCAGCTCCAGCTTCTGCAGGATCGCCTCGGCGCAGCCCGTCATGCGTTCATGCTCGTCCGCGCTGTCCTCGGGCCGGGTGATCGACACCATCTCGACCTTTTCGAACTGGTGTTGACGCAGCATGCCGGATGTATCGCGGCCCGCGCTGCCCGCCTCGGAGCGGAAGCACTGGGTGTGGGCGACATAACGGCGGGGCAGGGTGCCCTCGTCGAGCGTCAGGCCGTTGACGATATTGGTGAGCGTCACCTCGGCCGTGGGCACCAGCCACCAGCCATTGGTGGTCTTGTAGCTGTCCTCGCCGAATTTGGGCAACTGCCCGGTGCCGTACATCATCTCTTCGCGCACCAAAACGGGTGTCCAGGTCTCGGTCAGGCCGTGCGCGTCGATATGGGTGTCGAGCATGAACTGCGCGAGCGCCCGGTGCAGCCGAGCCACCGCGCCGGACATGACGACAAAGCGCGAGCCCGACAGCTTGGCGGCGGTTTCGAAATCCATGCCGTCCTGCACGGCGGCGAGCTCGTAATGCTCCTTGGGCTGGAAATCTAAGCTGCGCGGCGTGCCCCAGCGGCGGATCTCGACGTTGTCCGCTTCATCCGCCCCATCGGGCACCGCGTCGGAGAGCCGGTTGGGCAGCCGCATGAGCATGTCGGTCAGCTGGGCATCGAGCTCTTTCGCGCGGGCGTTCATCTCGGCCACCTCGGCCTTTTTCTCGGCCACCAGCGCGCGGAGGCGTTCGAATGCGGCCTCGTCGCCCTTGGCCTTGGCCGCACCCACCTCCTTGGAGGCCTTGTTCTGTTCGGCCTGCGCCGTCTCGGCCGCGAGGATGGCCGCGCGGCGGTCCGCGTCGATGGCCAGGATCCCGGGCGACTGGGGCTCCAGCCCGCGCCGCGCCATGGCGGCGTCAAAGGCCTCGGGGTTCTCGCGAATGGCGCGGATGTCGTGCATCGTCTTGGTCCCTGATCCTGACTCGGTTCAGGCGCCTCTTAAAGCGGATCGGGGCCGGGGGGAAGGTGCCGGTCTAGCGGGCGTCGATGGCCGCGCGCAGGGCGGTGCCCGGGATCACCGCCACCGCGTGCCCGTCCGTGGTGCCCGCCGACAGAACGGCGACGACCCGGCCCGCGGCATCGCGCACCGGCGCGCCCGACAGGCCTGGCTCTACCGCGCAGTCCAGTTTGATCTGCGCCCCCGCTTGGTCGAGCAGCGGGCAGGTGAGCGTATCCTGCAGATGCGGCTGCGACCGGCGGTAGCCCGTGACGGTGAAGGGGCCGTCGGTCACGGGGGCCAGCGCCAGCGGCGCGAGGTCCGAGCGCGGCGCGATCGCCATCAGCGCCACGTCGCCCGCGACGCCCGGGGCCTCGGCCCGGAGCGCGAGCGCGCCCTCATGATGGCCTGCGTGGGTGCCTCGGTCCCAGCCTGCCACAAAATGCAAGGGCCCTGCGCCTGTGGGCCGGGTCAGGCAATGGGCGGCGGTCAGGACAAGGCCCGGGGCCACCAGCGCGCCGGTGCAGGCCGACCGGTCGCGCACGCCCCCCATGTTGACCCGCCCGATGGCGGGGTCGGTGGTCGGTTCCGCGGCATGGGTCGGGGTCGCAAGGGCAATAAGGAGGGGGAGCAGGCGAAGCATTGGCGCACGCTATGTGCGAATAGCCGCCAAACCTCAACCCAGACAGAAGCCGGGGTCGTTCTTCTGTGGGGGTCAAACCATTCTTCCGTTGCGCCGGCACCCGACCCGCCTTGCAAACCCCGCATCCCGCGCTTAGGTTCCCGGCCAATCGCGGGGGTGCCCCGCAGCCATCACCAAAGGGGACCCTTCATGGACGGTGCGAGCGCCATCGGGCAATTCATCCCGCTTATCCTGATCTTCGCGATCATGTATTTCCTTCTGATCCGGCCGCAGCAGAAGAAGATGAAGGAACACCAGAAAATGGTCGAGGCGCTGCGCCGCGGCGACCAGGTGGTCACCCAGGGCGGGCTCATCGGCAAGGTCTCCAAGGTCAAGGACGACACTGAGGTCGAGGTCGAGCTGGCCGAGGGCGTCAAGGTGCGCGTCGTGCGCAACACCATCGCGCAGGTGCTCAACAAGACCGAGCCCGCGGAAAGCTAACCCTCTGACAAGGCAGGGATAATGCTGCAAATCGATCTCTGGAAGCGGATCGTCATCTGGGGCGTGGTCGCGCTCGGACTGCTGATGGCCCTGCCCAATGCCTTCTACACCCGCGTGGAAGGCCACAATGACGCCCTGGCCGAGATCGAGGCGATGGGCGCCACAGACGCCCGCGAAGAGGCCGCCGCCGCCTGGCCCGGCTTCATGCCCTCGGGGCTGGTGAACCTGGGCCTCGACCTGCGCGGCGGCGCGCATCTGCTGGCCGAGGTGCAGGTGGACGACGTCTACGAGGCCCGGATGGAGGCGCTTTGGCCCGAGCTGCGCGACGCGCTGCGGCCCGAACGCGCCACCATCGGCACGATCCGCTTGCAACCCTCCGATCCCGACGAGCTCGTGGTGCGCATCTCGGAGCCCGATGGCATCGCCCGCGCGGTCGAGGTCGCCCGGGGGCTTGCGCGGCCGGTGACCTCGCTCACCGGGGCAGGGGCCCAGGACCTGGAGGTCGCGGGCGAGGGCGATCTGTTGCGCGTGACCCTGTCCGAGGCCGAGCGCCTGGCCACGGACGAACGCACCGTGCGCCAAAGCCTCGAGATCATCCGCCGCCGCATCGACGAGGTCGGCACCCGCGAACCCACGATCCAGCGCCAGGGCTCCGACCGCATCCTGATCCAGGTGCCCGGGATCGGCAGCGCGGCGGAACTCAAAGAGATCATCGGCACCACCGCCCAGCTGACGTTCCAGCCCGTGGTGGGCCGCGGCGCCAGCGCCGAGGACAACGCGGGCGTCGGCAACGAGATCCTGCCCTCGCTTGACGAGGAGGGGGTCTATTACACGCTAGAAACCGCCCCGGTCGTGACGGGCGAGGAACTGGTGGACGCCCAACCCAGTTTCGATCAGAACGGACGGCCCGCGGTCAGCTTCCGCTTTAACCCGTCGGGCGCGCGGAAATTCGGCGACTACACAGCCGAGAACATCGGCAACCCTTTCGCCATCGTGCTGGATGACGAGGTGATCAGCGCCCCGGTCATCCAGAGCCACATCCCCGGCGGGTCGGGCATCATCACCGGCAATTTCACGGTCGAGGAAAGCACCCAACTGGCGGTCCTGCTGCGGGCGGGCGCGCTTCCAGCCGAGCTGATTTTCCTCGAGGAACGCACCATCGGCCCGGAATTGGGCGCCGACAGCATCGTGGCGGGCCAGATCGCGACGATCGTGGCTTTCGTGGCCGTTCTTGTGTTCATGGTGCTGTCCTACGGCCTGTTCGGGGTCTTCGCCAACGTGGCGCTGATCATCAATATCGGGCTGATCTTCGGCCTGCTCAGCACCATCGGGGCCACGCTTACGCTGCCCGGCATCGCCGGTATCGTGCTGACCGTGGGCATGGCGGTGGACGCCAACGTGCTGGTCTTCGAACGCATCCGCGAAGAGCTGCGCGGTGGCAAGGGGCCTGCCCGTGCGATCGAGCTGGGCTATGAAAAGGCACTGTCGGCCATCGTCGACGCGAACATCACCACCTTCATCACCGCCGTGATCCTTTTTGCCATGGGCTCGGGGCCCGTGCGCGGCTTTGCCATCACCCTGGGTCTGGGCATCATGACCTCGGTCTTCACGGCCATCTTCGTCACCCGGCTGATGATCGTTCTGTGGTTCGAACGCCGCCGCCCCAAAACGATCGAGGTCTGAGACATGCGCCTGAGACTTGTCCCGCAGAACACCACCTGGGATTTCTTTTCCCGCTCGCGGCTGTGGCTGGGCATCTCCGCCCTGTTGATGGTCGTGGCGTTCGTGTCGTTCATCCTTCAGGGGCTGAACTATGGCATCGACTTTCGTGGCGGCACCACGATCCGGACCGAAAGCGCGCAGCCGGTAGATGTGGGGGCCTATCGTGACGCGCTGCAGACCCTGAACCTGGGCGATGTGACCATTTCCGAGGTCTTCGACCCCACCTTCGGCCCCGATCAGAACGTGGCGATGATCCGCATCCAGGCGCAGGAGGGCCAGGAATCCGTGTCGGCCGAGATCATCGCCTCGGCGCAGGAGGCGCTGACCACGGTCGCGCCGGATATCCAGTTCGTGTCGGTCGAATCCGTGGGTCCGAAAGTGTCGGGCGAATTGATCCAGACGGCGGCCATCGCGGTCCTGCTCGCCATCGGGGCGGTGCTGATCTACATCTGGCTCAGGTTCGAATGGCAATTCGCGCTGGGGGCGGTGGCGGCGCTGGTCCACGACGTCCTTCTGACCATCGGTATCTTTTCCGAGTTGCAGATCAAGTTCGACCTGGCGATCATCGCGGCCCTTCTGACCATCGTGGGTTATTCGCTGAACGACACGGTCGTGGTCTTCGACCGGGTGCGCGAGAACCTGCGGAAATACAAGAAGAAGGACCTCAAGGAGGTTCTGAACATCTCGATCAACGAAACGCTCAGCCGGACGATGATGACCTCGGTCACGACGCTGATCGCACTGGTCTCGCTTTTCGTGCTGGGCGGCGACGTGATCCGCGGCTTTGTCTTCGCGATGATCTGGGGCGTCATCATCGGCACCTATTCGTCGATCTTCGTGGCCTCGGCGATTCTTCTGTGGCTGGGGGTCAAGCGCGACTGGTCCAAGCCCGACCAGACCCAGGGCAACCAGTTCGCCAACGTGGATGCCTGAGGCTGTCGCGGCGGCCCTCGCCACTCCGGGGCTGCCGATCCTGATCTTGGCCGCGCTGGTGGCGGGGATGGTCTACGGCTTTGCGGGCTTCGGCGCTGCGCTGATCTTCATGCCCATCGGGGTGCGCTTTCTCGACCCGCTAAGCGCGGTGGCGGCGTTCCAGCTGTCCGCGCTGGCGTCGCTTTTTTCCGTGGTCCCGCAGGCCTGGGGGCAGGCGGACCGGCGCGCGGCGGGAATCATGCTGGGCGCCTCGGTTCTGGCGGCGCCTTTGGGCATCTGGGTGCTGCGCACGGGCGATCCTGAGGGGCTGCGATGGGCCGTTTCGGCCGTGGTTCTGATCACCCTGACGGCGCTTCTGACCGGGTGGCGGTTCAAGGGCACGCCCGGCGTGCCGGGCTGGCTGGGCGTTGGCGCGGGCGTGGGCTTTCTGGGCGGCTCGGTGGGTCTCAATGGGCCTGCGCTGATCCTGTTTCAACTGGCGGGCCGGGACCCGGTGGAACGGACCCGGGCCAACACGATCCTCGTGCTGACCTTGTCGAGCCTTTTGCTGTTGCCGCTGATGGCGCTTCAGGGCGCCCTGTCGGGGCAAGCGCTGGCGATTGGCGCGATGCTGTTTCTGCCCTACCTGATCGGCGGATGGCTGGGCCGCCTGGTGTTCGATCCGTCCCGCGCGGGGCTGTATCGCTGGGTCGCCTATGGCATCATCGCTGCCGCCGGCCTGATGGGCCTGCCGATCTGGGGACGATAGGAGAGAGAACCATGCGCCTGAACGAGGTCGTATTCACCGAGGCCCAGCCGATCGACGGCTACGGGCCGGGGTTTTTCCGGGTGGGCGGTACGGTCTGGGAAAGCGCCGTTTGCGTGCATCCCGGCGGCACGCGTGCGTGGGGCGGTTACGGGGATGCCGAGACGCTTGTTGCCTTGGCCGCCGAGATCGACGTGCTGTTCCTGGGCACAGGGGCCGAAACCGCGCATCCGCCACAGGATTTGCGCGACCGGCTGGAGGCCGAGGGCATCGGGGTCGAGGCGATGAATTCCCCCTCGGCCTGCCGGACCTACAACGTGCTGCTGAGCGAAGGCCGCCGCGTGGCGGCAGCGCTTTTGCCCGTGTGATCCGCCAAGTGATCCGTCAGTGGCGCCCCTTTCTGCGCTGTCGCGCACGTGAGAGCCGGTGCACCGAGGTATTTTTGCCAAGAAGAAGCAGGGGGTGCGGCGCACTGCCCATGGGCAGGGCTCTTTCCGCGCCCGGGGGGATGGGGTAAGCCCGGCGCATGGTTCTGTCGGTCCATGATCTGAGCGTGACGCGCGGCGGTGTGCCGGTGCTGGAGGGCGTGGGCTTTGCCCTCGACCCGGGCCATGCCTTGGTGCTGCGCGGGCCCAACGGGATCGGCAAGACGACCCTCTTGCGCACGGTCGCCGGGCTGCAACCGGCACTGTCGGGCCGGATCGAGGCCGCACCAGATGCCATCGCCTATGCCGCCCATGCCGACGGGATCAAGGCCACGCTCACCGTGCGCGAGAACCTTGGCTTCTGGGCGCGGGTCTTTGGCACCGGCGACATCGCCCCCGCGCTGGCGGCCTTCCGGCTCGAGCCCCTGGCCGACCGGCCTGCGGGCGCGCTGTCGGCCGGGCAGAAGCGGCGGCTGGGTCTGGCGC
>PR_CR_10_Liq_1_inCRDRAFT_1000420_pt1 | contig 26734 bp, 23 predicted proteins | sample PRCRCaboRojoPR_3_FD_10241 | JGI IMG/M metagenome (IMG submission 10241)
AGTGGATACCTGGACTTCCTTGAACGGGAGTTCTAGTGTGTACCAAAACTGGCCTGGAGGCTTAGTTGAAGGGCTTTTGTTTGAGTATGGACTCTTTGACACCACACCTCTAAAGAATTACCTCAGAGCCAGGTACGTTAAAGGAATCAATAGAAACATCACCGTGGGGGCTACCAACTTCAACGATGGAAAGTTCTACCAATTCAGCGAAACAGAAAAAGATATTCTAGAAGGAATAGTATGTTCAGCTTCTCCTCCGCTATTTTTCCCCCACCAACGGTACAAAGGCTCTGTATACGCTGACGGAGGCTGCTTAGTTAACCTAGACTACTTCGGAGCTGTGAACAGGTGCAAAGAAATAGCTGAAAAATACAGTGACATCACTGTCGACCTAATTTTTGACAACAAACCTACTGAAATTACTAACAAAAACCAGTTCACTACTATAGGGGTGCACAACCGAGTCAAAGAAATCCAGAACTACGACAAAACCATGTGGCTCTACTACAGGTCGCTCAGCTACTACCCAGAAGTTAACTTCAGGTATGTTCTAGAACCTTCTAAAACTCTGCCAAATGGAAAGTTCAGTGAAGTGCCCTTAGATTTTAAGAAAGAAGATTTAGAGGCTGAAATCCAACTAGGCAAGGAGGACGCCAACAGGGCTATTGAAGAAAAGCAAGACGCTAAACTCTTCATATCTTTGGCTTTCCAAGAAACCAGAGAAGTTATTTACCCATAACTATTTATATCCTATCTACAAGTCCATCTCCTTCGATGTACATAAAGTTGGCAAGCATGTTGTGTCTAGTGTTTGTGAGGAAGTGCCCCAGAGTGTCGCCCAAGTTCTGAATGAAGCCCTGTTCAGGATGCCACTCAAACACTTGGCCAGTGTCTTTGTCCATTACAAGGAATCCTCCGTTTTTGTCTTTGGCAAAGGGCAAGTAGGTAGACTTCCAGTGCCTAGACTTATTGAGACTAGAAAGTTCGTCTTTGCAGTCCTGGACTGAAAGCAAAGTATAAGTGCCTGCAAACATAATTCCTCCGTCGTGTTTAAGCCACAGCTTTTTAAGTTCAGAGGGGGCATTGTAAAAAGCAGGGTCTTTGGTATCTTCTAATTTGGGAGGAGGAGACCACCCTGGGATATTGTTTCTGCTCCACTCCAGCATGTCCCTAATAGCTTCTTCTATTCTTCCCATGCTCAGTTCTTTAGGAGGAATATTTCCCTCTCGGAACTCTATGACATCGGGTTCCATTTATAAGTGCAATTTTACTTACTGAATATTTTGGTGGATATTTGCAGTAATCAACTTAATTCAGAGTCAGCATCTTCTTCGAAGAAAAGAGGTCTAGAAATGTTTCTGGGGGGCTTTCTTAAAAGTTCTTCATACTCTTTTTTAGCTTGCTCGTACTCGCTTTTTTTGTCTGGAAAGTGGTACAGAAGTATTTCTTCGTAAACTAGGTCTTTAAGGTCCTTCATAGTCAGTAGTTGTCTTTCGAACTCAAAATCAAACAAAGACACTGGGTGAGTCACTGGTTCGTCTTCTGGATAGTGGAGTGCTGAAAGGTAGGGGTGGTTCAGAGCTCCTTCTATGTCAATCCTTTTGTCAGGGTTAAACGCCAGCATCTTGCCTAGCAAGTCCAAAGCCAATGGGTTGGAATTTCTGAAAACTTGCTCAAAGGGTTTGCCTTGCCTTCTGCCCATCCGCAGTACTTTTTCCCTAGACCTTAAGTTAGGTATGGCTTGTATGTCTGCGTCAGAAGGAGTTCCAATAAGGTTAAAGATAATTTCTAGTTCGTGGTTGGCGTCGTGTCCTGGAAGAATAGGCTTTCTGAGAAGGAGCTCTCCTAGAATACACCCTACAGCCCAGATGTCCATAGCAGAGGAGTATTTTCTGTAAGCTAGCAAAAGCTCAGGTGAGCGGTACCACCTAGTTGCAACGTAGTCTGTCATTTGAGTGGTAGTGGACTTTAGTTCCTTTATGCAAGGTCTTGCAAGTCCGAAGTCGCATATCTTCAAGTCACAGTTGGAGTTCACTAAAAGGTTTCTGGGCTTGAGGTCCCTATGCAAAATTTGAGCACTTTGCATATACTTTAAGCCGCGAAGTAACTGGTAAATGAAGAACTGGCAGTGTTCGTCCGAAAGTGGTTGAGGCGACTTAATAACAGAACTCAAGTCAGTTTCCATCAGCTCGCTGATCACATAGATCTCGTCAAAAGCTTCCCTAGAAACTGGAAGTTGGATAGACTCAATAGAAATCACGTTTTCGTGGTTGAGCAGTCTTAGGATCTTAAGTTCTCTTAAAGTCCGCTTTGTGAAAGTAGAGTGTTCAAAGGCTTTTTCGATCTTTTTGATTGCAACTTCTTTCCCAGTCAGGGTGTCTCTGGCTGAAACAACTACTCCGTAAGCACCACTTCCTATAGTATCGAGTATTTGGTACCGCTGATCTAAGTTAAAAGTTGACCCCATGACACGTGTAGGTGCTGCGTTGGATGCAGAAGGCCCACCTGCTTGGGATGTTGATAAATAGTCTGGGTATTTTTTCATTTATGTAGCATACTGGCAATTACTTATTAATAGTTTCATACTTAAAACATTACTTATGCTTGCGTGCAGGTGTTTTAATAGGAACTCTTCCTTTTACTTTAGGTTCGGGTTTTTTGGAAGCATTCACAATGATGGTCTTTCCTGTGACCTCGCCGGAGTTCTTCTGCAGGTTACTTGGGATTGAAGAAGGCAAGAGAGTTTGTTCTGGAGCAGTTTGGGGTCGTTCTTGGTTTTGCTTGACTCCGTAAACAGGAGCAGGCTTCCACATGTGATCTTTGGACTCAGCTGGAACTTTGTTGTAAATGTCGTCTAGGGGGTTAATTTCCTCCCTCTTAGTTTCTTCTTGAGTAACTTCGGTTGTTTCGCTTTCTGAAGCTTGCTTTAAAGGGTCCTGGCCCAAAGCTATTTGGTCCACTACGGTGCTGGGATTCATGAGGTTCATTGCTTCAAAGTTCATTGCACAGATTCCTCTCATAAAAGCATTTTTAAGGTTTTCTTGGAGACTTTCTTTGTTTGCTTGTTCTTCTGTAAGTCTGAATTCCGCGTCCTGCACTCTTCTAGTGAGGGTTTCTATTTCTTTGTTGTAGTACATACTGAGTTCTTTCTTTTCAGCTTCAATGAATTCTCTGCGTTTTTGGGCTTCTTTTTGGTCATGGAAAACTCTCCACTTAGACTTCCAAGCAGAAAACACACCTTTCATGCAGTTTTCTTTGGACTTAACTTTAGCAACTCTGCCGAGTTTTTTCTCAATTTGGGCGTTTTCGTGGAACTTAAACCAACCCATAAAGGCTTTGCTAGATAACTTCTGGGCTTTAGCTTTAGCCCTAAGAGTGCCAACCATTAACGCAAGGCCTTCTTTGTGTTGGGTGCAAGTTTTTATGGTAGTTTTTGCCTGAGCCAGTTCTTCTTTCAGGTGTTCCACTTGGTCTTGCTTGGCACTTAACTGGGCGTTGCACTTCTTTTTTTCACTTTCGATAGTAGTGACTTGTTCGTGGAGCAGTGACCTTTTGAGGGCCATGAATTCTTTTAAGCTTTCGTTCCTAAACTGAGCAATCATTGTGTCAAGACGAGTGGTGAAGTTTTGCACGTCTTGATCAATGATTTGGGGGTGGTGGTACTCTTCTTGGGGAAGGTCATAAGCGTTGCGAGGAGAGTGATCACTTTCTTGTGGGAATTCTTCAAAAGACTCTTGAGGCAACTCTTGGGAGAACTTTTCAAGGTTAATAGGGATTTTGGGGGACTCAGGGGGGTTGTTTTGGGTTTCTTCAACTTCTTCTAAGCTTAAGTGGGAAATTCTTACTGCGCTTGATTTCTTTGGAATCATTTAATATGTTTGCATGGCGGGAGTTAGCAATTTAAAATTATTGGGAATTACTTATCTGTGATAAAAGGGTTTTATCTGTTTTGGTCAGCAAGTTTTGTTGGACAGACTCAAAATCAGAAGTTACTTGGTCTTTCAAAGCCCACGCAAAAGCTATTTTGTAGGAAAGTTCTGGAAAGTTTTCCTGGTTCTTTAGGTAGAATTCTTTAAAAAACTCTTTTTCGAAGTCAAGACCTAAGACTGAAAAACTTACAGCTGCGTAACTAAAGTCTTGGATTGTTTCGCAGTTTGAAATTACTTGTTTCGAAAGTTTATGAAGATTTTCAATCAGAAAAGAAGGCTGGTTCTTTATGTAGGCAACAACCAGGGCATAGGGGTTGGGGTGATACAGAGGTTTTACAGGGTACCCTAGCATTACTAAGTAGTAAGCAAGCCTACTGAATATAATGGGGTCCACTATAGAGTCTAGCAAAGAAAACAACCTGTCATGAAAAGCTGACCTCAGTGTAGGTGAAAAGTTAGTCCACAAAAAGGGCTCAAGCTGTAAGTCCCTTCCATAGGTAGTGGCAATGTAGTACCTAGTCATTACTTCAGTAACTTTCAAAAGGTCCTGGGCTTCTTGCTGGATGCCTATGCCTTCAACAGCTAAGTGTTCAAGTTTTCTAAAGAATCCTCCGTACGAAAACCCTCCAGTGTTCATTAAGCTTTTGCCTAGTTTCCAAACCGAGTTCAAAGGAAAGTACTCAATGTCAGAGGCTCTAGTCACTAACTTGTCCATGACTTCTTTAACTTCTTCTCTGTGAGCTACTCCTTCAGGAAGGTTTCCGAAGATGTCAATAGCTTGAACTATGCCTTTTTTGTCGAGTTCAGGAACTCCTAGGTAGTTGATGATAACCGCTGCCCTTACAAAAAGGTAGTTTGTCAAAGGAGATGCTCTAGGCGAGCTCTGAAGATAGTCTAAGATTTTAACTAGTGGAAAGGAAGGCAAGGAGTATCTAGGAATGGTGAGGTCTGTAAATCCAGAATACAGTGAGTGCGAAGAAGGTTTGGGGTTGTAAACAGAAGGATTGATGCTCAGAGGAGTTTCTGGAAGAGTCACAGTTTCTGCTATTTGGAGTGTGCGAGTTAATACCCTGTCAAGTAAGTCCTCATCAAGTACCTGGAGTTTTTTAAGGCCTTCAGTAGCATAAGCTAAATTCATACTGTTACACTGAGGAATTAGTTTTTTGAACTGCCCAACCAAAGGTTCAATTTTTCTTTTAAGGAAACTTGTTTTGTGTTGGTAGATGTTTCCCAAACTCCAAATTAAGTCGCAAGTTTCCTTCTTGGTCAAAGAACTGGTGTTTAGTTCTTTGAGCAGGTCATGGAAACTTTCAATGTGCTGACTTGAGTCAGAAAAAGTAGCTAGTTTCGAAAAAAACAACACAGTGTTGCTAGGGTTCATTTGGAACTTTTGAGCAAAGCCAATAGCTTCTTCCGAACTAAGCAAGTTAAAACAAATGTAGTTAGAAGCAGTAGTCTGATCTAGTTCAGAAGGGTCGGCAGTTTTGAGGTGCACTACTCCTTTATCAGAAACTCTGTTGGGACTGGGCATCGCAGGCAGAGTTTCTTCAACTTCGACTCCGTCTAAAAGTTGGTCTATGTTGACGTTTCCAGTGTACTTAGTGCCCAGTATAACTCTAGGGTCCCTTTTCCTGACTTCTTCAATTCTTTGTTGTTCTTTGTGAGCCCGCAAAGCCTTTTCAAAGGCCTCAGTTTCTTGTGCTAGTAACACGTTACGTCTGCTTTCAACGCTTTTGTCGAGCAGAAACAAGTTTTCCTGTAAGTACTCTTTTTGCTCTTCGACCGCAGGGTTAATGCCTTGCTTAATGAGGGCTCTGCGATAGGGTTTTTCTAAACTAGGGTCATTGGGCGAAGACAGTGAAGGAATTTTGTAAAAAGCTTTTATCTGTTGTTTAGAAGCCTTGGCCAAGTTCGAAAGTGACACATGAGGAAGTTGCCTCTTCAAGGCTTTGAGTCCTGTACGGTGTGCAAGTCGGACATTCTGTGTAAAGCGTAGACTAGACTTAAGGTTTTCTGGAATACGCTCGTAAGCCCTAGGTTTGTGTTTGATTTCGTTGTAAAGCCTACTGAACGAACGCATCTTTATTAAAAGAAAGTGTTAAATTGGGTGTTAGAGTGGATGGACTTAGGAACAATGCCTTTGTTTTCAAGTATTTTGACTTGTTCTTTAAGCTTGTTGGTGAGTTCTTTGGTTTCTAACAAGAGTTCTTTAAGTTCTTCTTGGCGTTCTTTTTTACTTACTTTTGCAGTGTTGGGAGGAGAGGGTTCAGGTGACTTCTCAGACTTAGGTGGCTTTTTGGGTATGTTCATTGAAGGTTTTTGGCTGCGTTTTAGTTTTCTCCACTCTCTTAAAAAGTTTTCTAAGGTAACTTCTTCCACGAACTGGTCGTGTCGGTAAATGTGGCACTTGGTAGTTCCGTTGTCTTTTTTAATAGCTCTGTAAGTAGTGGGTAAGTTCATGCTTTGAGCTATTTCGTTGGCTTCGCCCATTTTGTGTAGGCAGTCGTACTCAAACTCCTTTTTGCACCTTTCTACGACAAGTGCAAGTTCTTTTTCTTCTTCTTTTTGTTTTTGTTTGCTTTGTTTTAGGAACTCTTTTCCTGACTTGAGTTGTGCAGTTTTCCCTGTATAAGCACTGATTGGTCTGCTAATCCCAGTTCTGGGGACTCTTAGCGACCCTGACTGGGGCCTTATGGACTTTTCGCTTTTTTGTTTGGATTTTAGTTTCTTAGAAAACCGAGAAGTTGAGTGTTGCAGAAGTTTTTCAGCTTCTTCTCTTAGGTGATCAGCGTTGTCGTCAAAAGGCTTTTCTGTTTGGGTGTTTATGTTGTCTGTAACTATTTTAGGGTAGATGTCTAGCATGCGCAGCAACCCAGTTTTAGCTACTCCGTTCTGTCTAAAAACAGCCAAAACTTCGTCGTCTGTCAGCTCAATGCCTAGTTCATTAAAGCCAGATTTAAACTTTGAGAAAGAAGGGTACTCTCCCATAGCCCTGAGTAAGTCGGGTTTCTGCAACTGGTTACTTGAAATGAACTGTGCGAGTTTAGTGTAAACCTGGAAAGGAGGAATAGTAAACATTCCAACTGAAAAGTCATCTCGATGTCTAGAAGCAGTTTGAGGACGGTTGGACTGGGTCGAAATTGGCCTTGAAGAGTCTACGTGTTGTTGATAAGACTCCTGGAGTTTTTTTTCAAATTCATCGTCAGAGTCACTGTCTTCCTGAAACTCTTTTTCTAGTTCGTCACTCAAAGAATCCATAATGGAAAGAGTTTTAGCGGCTGCTTCAGAAGTCCCTGTTAGTTCAGTCCACATTCCTTATGGAACTGCTGGGTTCAGATGTGCTGCAACCCTTTTGCCTCATGTGTGCTTTAGAGTTGGAATAGCTGCGCTTATTCGTGCAGTTAGGCTGCAAAAGTATACTGGCGTAATGATTACAGCTTCCCATAATCCCAAGCCTGACAATGGAGTCAAGATGATTGACCACACAGGCGAAATGGTTGACGAAGAGTGGGAAAAGTTCACTGAAGAGTTTGTAAATGCCCAGAACTTTGAAGAAGTTTTAACGCAAAACTGGACTGAAGGTCCTGGAGAAGTCTTAGTGGGTTGTGACAACAGACCTAGTTCACCCCAACTAGTGGAGTACATGAGGAAAGGAATAGAGGCTGCCGGGGGAATAATGCACTTTTATGGAGAAGTAACTACTCCACAACTCCACTACTTCACTAAAATGGCAAACCTCACCCATTCAGTGCCTCCACTTAATTCCTACGTGGAGAGTCTTGTTGCCATTGCTAAACCCTTACTTGAGTTAGGCGAAACTAGTTTGTACACCAACACTGTTTATGTAGATGCTTCGGGAGGAGTGGGGGGCACTGTGCTGCAGCAACTTGAATTTGAAAACCTAAACTTGCAAGTAGTCAATACTGACTCTGAGCTTTTAAATGAGGAGTGTGGAGCAGAATACGCCCACAAAACTAAAAAGCTACCTAGGAATATGCCACTGAGCGTAAAAAGTGCTAGTTTGGATGGAGATGCAGATAGACTAGTTTACTACAAAGGACAGGAAGACTTAGTTGTTTTAGGTGGTGAAAGACTAACAGTGTTGTACGCAAAAGCTTTGAGCAAACTACTAACTTCTGAAGGAGTAACCTCTAAAATCCAAGTAGTCACTACTGGGTACTCTAACGGGGCATGTCTAGACTACTTAAACCATTGCGGGTTCGACGTAGAAATAGTTCCTACAGGCGTAAAGTTCCTCCACCACAAAGCTAAGGAATTTGACCTTTCTATTTACTTTGAGTCCAACGGACATGGAACCATTTACGCGTCTGAAAAGCAAAAAGAAGAACTCCAAAGACTAGGCGCAACAAATAGTTTGAACTTTATTTGCTTGGCAAACGACGTGGTGGGCGATTCAATAGCTGACTTGTTGCTGGCAGAGGTTTCTTTAAAGGTGTTGGACTGGGACTTGGAAACATGGGAAAGCATATACCAAGACAAGCCCTACTTAACAATAGGAGTAACTTCTAGCATGAAAGACTCTATTAAAAACACCTGGAACCAACTAAGTGTGTTAGAGCCTCCTTCTTTGGTTGAAGGCATTGAAAGAGCCCTTCAAGACTTCAACGAGTGCAACCCTAGAGTTCTAGTGAGGCCATCTGGAACTGAACCCATAGTGCGAATCCACGTAGAGTCCTCCAACATGCAGGCCTGCAGTATTCTTGCAGATAAAATCAAACAACTCCTTACTTAGTTATCTTAGTTTTTTTCTTTTACTGTCAAAAACAGACTTGTATCTTTCTATTGTAATGTCGTCCATGTAAACTTCCATAATTACGTTTTCGCCCTCCAAATCGTAAGGAGGCCGCCTGATGTTTAGAACTTCCGATACCCAGCCAACTCTTTCTCTGAACTCACTTAAGTGGAACTTCAAAGTAACTTTCTTTTTGCCCATGACCTTCATAGCTAAGTTGTCTACTTCGCCCATTAACTTCTTGATGTTGATTCCGTGCAAAGCACTAATAGGCACTATAGGGTAAGTAGAGCTTTCTATTTCCTTGAAGTCCACAGGGTCTTCTATCAAGTCAACTTTGTTCCAAACTTCTATGTACTTGTTCATCCACTCAGTAGGTGGAAAGTCTATGTCTGCAAGTACTTTAAAAACTGTTTTTTTCTGGACTTCTGAGTAAGGATGGGAGATGTCCCTGATGTGTAGGATGATGTCTGCGTTGTGCACTCCTTCCAAAGTAGACTTAAAAGAGTCTACTAGTTCGTGAGGCAAGTCTGATATGAACCCTACAGTGTCCAGTAAAACTGAATGCTGTCCACTGGGAAGCATTAGTCTCCTAGCTGTAGTGTTGAGTGTTTGGAACAACAAGTTTTCGCTCAAAAGGTTTTCTCCGGTTAAAAAGTTCATAAGTGCTGTTTTGCCAGCGTTTGTGTAGCCTATTATAGCAACGGTGGGGGTGTTTTTGAGTGCAGGGTCTCTTCTCTTTCTTTTCCTTTGGTTTTCTTGGAGCCTTTCAAGTTCGTTTCTGAGTTTGGCTTCTCTGTCTTTGATGAGTCTTTTTTCAAGTTCAAGTTGTTTTTCGCCTTCTCCTCCTAGTTTGCCCGTTCCGCCTCTGCCTTTGGCTGAGATGATTTCAAGTTCTTGTAGTTGTTCACTAAATTAAAGTTACTTTTTGTAAGGACCTTCGAAAATAGACAACAAGCCTAGTATTGTGGAGTTCTTGCCTCGCACTACACGCGACTTTATGTAGTTGAGGTAAGCTATTTCTAACTGGAGTTTGGATTCCTTTGTCTTTGCCCTTTCTGAAAATATCCTTAGAATCACTGCAAACCTGTCCACTACAGTCACTTTGAAGGGGTCTTTTGAAACCTCAGCAATGACTTTGTTCCATTTTTCTTCTAAGTTTTTTTGTTGGGAAGCGTTCAGACTGTAGTTGATGAATATAAGGTCTATTCTGTTTTCTGCAATGAACTTTCCTATTTCAACGACTTTGCCTGAGCCAAAGAAGTTAGAAGATCCAGGTCTCCTAACTCTTACCGTGCTGCTTTCAGCAAGCGATTCTCTTACTTCAGTGTTGGCCCACTCGTCTTCTGTTTCAGAGTCACTTTCAGAAAGCTCCATTATGAGTTTTCCCTTGTAGTAGTAACCCTTTATTCCGGTGTCTAGCACGTAAACTTTGTCCCAGTCGTAGAGCCTCTCTCCTTCAACTGTGTGGGTAGAGTACTCTAACTTAATTTTCCTTCCAAAAGTTTCTTCTTGGGTTTCTTCTACCTGGACTTCTTCGGGTTCTACAGGCTCTACAGGTTGGTTAGGTCCGTAGCACACTTGCCATCCCAAAGATTTCGCAAGTCCTATTGCCTCTTCTGCCATTGCAATTTCGCCTCTTTTTCCTCGACTGCATGTACTTTACTGGTGCTTTAGAATGGGGTGAATCATTATGCACGACTCACCAAACAGTCTTCTGCAGGCCCTTCTGAACATTTTTATTAAACATCTATTAATTCAAACAACGAAAGAAACAAGTAGTATGTCAGTTTGTCCGAGTGGTTAAGGAGTGAGACTCGAAATCTCATGGGCTTCGCCCGCGCAGGTTCGAATCCTGCAGCTGACGTTTTTGTTATAATAAATGGAAGAAGGAGACCTAAACAAGAAAGTACTTCTCATGGGCAAAAGCGGAGCAGGCAAAACTTCTATGCGGAGTATTATTTTTGCCAACTTCATGCCCAAGGATACGATGCGACTAGGCTTCACTAACTCCATCAATGAGTCTAAAATTAGGTTTCTGGGAACTCTGTGTTTGGCTTTGTGGGATTGTGGTGGGCAAGACCAGTTCATGACTCACTACTTCGAAAGCCAAAGAGACACCTTGTTTAGGAACGTGCAAGTGCTTATATACGTGTTTGACGTGCACTCAGAAGACCCCCGCGACATGAAGTACTACAAGAGTTGCGTAGACGCCATTCAAGAACACTCTCCCTCGGCGTATATCTTTGTGCTGATCCACAAGATGGACTTGATTCCTTTAGAAAAAAGAGACGAAGTCTTTCAAAAGCGCAAAACAGAAGTGATCACCAACTCCAACGACCTCAATGTGGTGTGCTTTTCAACTTCAATATGGGATGAAACACTTTACTTAGCTTGGTCACAAATAGTGCACTATCTAATTCCTAACTCTGAAGTGCTCAGCAGCAGCTTAAGGAGGTTCTGTGGCTCAACTGAAGCAGACGAAGTTGTGCTTTTTGAAAAGTCAACCTTTTTAGTGATTTCTCACTACTCCGAAAAGTCCCACAAAGACGTGCACCGTTTTGAAAAGATATCAAACATAATCAAGCAGTTCAAGCTTTCTTGCAGCAAAGCTGGTGCTCGTTTTAAGTCAATGACAGTGATGAACTCTAACTTTTCAGCCTTTGTAGACGAGTTCACTTCTTCGACGTACATAATGCTGATATCCTCAGACAAGTCAATACTGCCTGCCCTGACCCAGATGAACATTGAACTGGCTAAAAAGCACTTTGAAGGCATTGTGAAGGCGTCCACAGCCGTTTCTTAAACTAAAAAAGATAGTGGTAAGCTTTAAATTTCCTGTAAAACCCAGGATTAAGTGGACGTGGAGTGTAGGACCTACTAGTGCATGGAAGAGGTTGGGAGAGCTTCAGTACATGTGTAGGAGGAGTTGCTGAGTTGATGCTTCTAGGAGGCTTGTTTTCTTTATTTACAGTACAAATAATTGTAGGTTCGGAAATAAAGTCCCAAGAAGTGGTAATTGTTGAAATTGAACGTTTCTTACTAGCCTTAGAAGTTTTAGTAATGGTTATCTTTGTGAAGTTTCTAGGAGAAATGCTTGCTTTTTTGCACTTAATCTTAGGAGGAGAAGAGTTCTGACGCACGAGTTTAGGAAGCAAAGTCTTTTTCCTGCCGCTTAAGTTCATCTTGTTAATTTAAATTTAAATTTAGAATTCAAAGACTCAAGTACCCATATTTCCACGTGTGTCCATAATTAAAATGAGTGAAAAACTAAGGTTCCTCACACTGATCAGACCTCTGATGTGCGTGCTCCCAGAGGTCTCCAACCCCCAAAGACGCGTGCAATTCAGAGACAAATTGATTTGGACTGCCATCATTCTGTTTATTTACTTGGTTTGTTGCCAGATTCCCCTTTACGGAATTTCAACAGCTTCTCAGAACGACCCACTCTACTGGGTTCGAGTTATCATGGCTAGTAACAGAGGCACCTTGATGGAACTAGGAATTTCCCCAATTGTTACAGCGAGTATGGTCATGCAGCTTCTTGCAGGGGCCAAAATCATTGACGTGGACCAGTCTCTTAAAGAAGACAGAGCACTTTTCCAAGGAGCTCAGAAGTTACTTGCCATGCTCATCACCATCGGAGAAGCCGTAGCTTATGTCGTCAGCGGCATGTACGGGAATGTGTCTGATATTGGCGTAGTTACTTCTGGGCTTATCATTGGCCAGTTGTTTTTTGCAGGAGTGATAGTGACTATTATGGACGAGTTCCTGCAAAAAGGCTACGGTTTGGGTTCTGGAATTTCTTTGTTTATTGCAACTAACATCTGTGAAAGCATTGTGTGGCGGGCATTTAGTCCCACAACTATCACAACAGCCAGAGGAACCGAGTTCGAAGGGGCTATCATTGCTCTTTTCCACTTACTCATAACCCGTTCTAACAAAATTCAGGCTTTGAACGAGGCTTTTTACCGTGCCCACGCACCCAACATTCTGAACTTGCTGGCTACAGTTCTGATCTTTTTGGTGGTGATTTACTTCCAAGGGTTCAAGGTGGACCTTAGCATTCGCTCCCAAAAAGTAAGGGGACACCAAGGGACTTACCCCATAAAGCTTTTCTACACCTCTAACATTCCTATTATTTTGCAGACTGCACTAGTTTCCAACCTGTACTTCTTTTCACAGATACTTTACAGAAGGTACAGAACTTACTTCTTAGTGGCTTTGTTGGGGCAGTGGCAAGACTTAGAAGCTGGGTATTCCATTCCTGTGGGAGGACTTGCTTACTATATTTCGCCTCCAAGGACCTTTGGCGAGATTGGTGCTGACCCTGTCCACGCCTTGGTATACTTTGCCTTTGTGTTGGCTTCTTGTGCTTTGTTTTCCAAGACCTGGGTGGAAGTGAGTGGCAGTTCTGCAAGGGACGTGGCAAAACAACTTAGGGACCAACAGATGTTTTTGGAAGGTCACAGGTACGAAAGCATGGTCAAGACTCTCAACAGGTACATTCCCAACGCTGCTGCTTTCGGAGGCATGTGCATTGGAGCTTTGACAATCATGGCTGACTTACTGGGAGCTATTGGGTCTGGAACAGGGATTCTGCTTGCCGTGACTATCATCTACCAGTACTTCGAAGCCTTTGCAAAGGAGCAACAAGAGTCAGGCGGGATTTTCTTATTTTAACTAACAAGTTATGTTAATCTTCGAGAAGGGGCGAGTCCAGTCCTGAGTGGTGTTTGATTGTTGGGTTAAGGTCGAACCTAAGACACAGTGAGAAGCACTGCCCCATTAGTGTAAGCAAGCCCACTAAGGCTATAAATAAAGAAGTAGCTTGCCAAAACCCAAAAGAGCCACTTCCTTGAATAGCTGAAACCAAAAAGGTTTGCATAATAACTATTGCTGCCACCACTCCCGAAATGCCTTCCATAAGGGCCCTTGTCAAAAAGTAAGTCCCCAGTCCTGTGAAAAATCCTGCCAAACAACAGAAAAGTTGCTCTTGCGTTGTGAAGTCAGATATTTCTTCTAAGTTGATTAGTACTAACCACAGTAAAAAGCCTGTTGTTCCTTCGGAAGCTGCACTTAGGATTCCACTGGTGTGCTGGTCGAACTTGTAGAAAGAGGAAATCTTAGCGGTAATATACCTGCCTATGAAAAACACCAAAGCAAGGAACCCTCCTAGGTAAGAAACCCAAGTTCCCTCCAAAGGCTGTAGTAACTGGTGCAGTCCCGTTCCAACAACTATCATACAAATCCCAATAAGGTCACACAGGGTATGGTTTTCTTCCAACCAAAGCCAACCCAGTAGACCTGCTGCCACAGGACTCCAAAGTACTACTAAAGCAGGAACTCCAATTCCTTTGTTCCCGTCCAAATAAAATCCTATGTAAAAAAAAGACAAAAAGCCCAAAAAACTAAAAAGTCCTGTGAGCAGACTCCAAGGTAAGCCTTTAGGAATCTTAAATCTAATTTTGCCGTCTAAGTACACAGGGTTAATGAGTGTACTGTGGTAGATGTTAGGGCAAATTCCAATAGCATAGTACATTTTGCACCAAGATGCGAAAGCTAAAACCAAGCAGAACACTAACGATCCCCCGTAAGAAAGCAGTTGAACTTCCCACATTCTTCCAGGAGACTGTTTCTGAATGTATTCGCCTACGGTGTAGCCGATTAGTCCGATGAAACTTAGTAAATACACTTTCCAATTACTTTTAGAATATGCCTCGTCAGACTCCATTTATAAGTTTTATAACTCATTTGAATTCACTAAATTAATCAATTAAAATGTTCAGACCAAGAAATCTTCAACTAGACAGTGAATCCGAACACACCATGGAAGAAGACTCCCTATCAGTCGACGTGAACACAGAAGGCCTCCGATTTAGGAAGATTGACCTTGAAATAGGCAAAGAAGGTATAACTAACTATTCAACTGGTGTTAGTTTAGCCCTGAACCCTGCAGAAATTGAAACAGGTCAAGTCATAGGGCACGGGTCAAGTGGAGTTGTTTTTGCAGCAAGGCACATTCCTAGCGACACCTTAATTGCCCTTAAGTCAATCAATATTTACGAACGTGACCGCAGGAAACAGTTAGAAAACGACCTTAAAGCCCTAGACGACTTTTCTTGTCCCTACTTGGTTTCTTACTACGGAGCGTTTTTTTCAGAAGGAGTAGTCAAAGTGTGCATGGAACTTATGGAAGTCGGCAGCACTCGCAGGATTGTAAATGCCTTGGCTGGAAGGCCTGAGCCAGTACTGCCTGAGGAGATTCTTTACTGCATTGCTAAGCCTATTTTACTGGGACTTAATTACTTGCACAGAGAAAAGCACATGGTCCATAGAGACATCAAGCCTGAAAACCTGCTCATTAATTCAAAGGGACAAGTCAAGCTGTCAGATTTCGGCATCTGCAGAGAATTGGCTAACTCAGCTGCGCTTTGCAACTCGTTCGTAGGAACTTTTACTTACATGTCGCCAGAAAGAATATTTAGGTCTTCTTATGCTTACCCAGGTGACATTTGGAGTTTTGGTTTAGTGCTTATGGAGCTGCTAAAAGGAGAGTACCCTTACTCTAAAGCAAGTACATTTCTCGAAATGGTGGAAACTCTCCAAAGAGAACCCCCTCCTTTCCTGCCTAGCAATGGACTTTACTCTCCTGAACTAGTGGACTTCTTAAGTAGGTGTCTGCAGGCAGTCCCTGAACAAAGAGCTTCTTGCGAAGAACTGCTGAACCACCCCTGGATGCAGAGGTACAAAGGAGTCCATATTGACTTTTTGGGGTGGCTTAAGGGCGTTTTGTTGTAATTAGTAAATATGAGTAGCAAAGTTACTGCAGATAGTAGTTGTGACCGAGAAATTGAAGTTGGAAAGCCTAAGTATTTGGCTTCTCAAGGTTTGAAAGCCCTAGGAATCCACCTTACTCACCTGGTGTTAGGCCCTTTGGGGTTTTTACCTATGAAACTTGGAAAGAACTTGTGTAGGAATATGTTTTTTAGATGGTGCAAAGTTTACTTTATGTATGAGTTGCCAGACTGGGCTTGGGTAGTGCTAACAGTGGTTGCAGTTTACTACTCAGAAAGCATTGAAACCCTACTTAACCTGATTATAGGAACTGGTTGTGTAATCTTTATCAGAACTACTCTAGTGTCTCTGAAGTATGGGTATTACAGCAAGTACTTCTGGGAACAGATGAAAAATGAGTTCATTGATCCTCAAGTTACAATTAAAAACTTTTTGTTGGCTTCGTGGGTCAACGTTTCAAAAGAAGTTGCTGACAAAGAAATAGTTCTTGAACTCAAAAAACTAAAGGCTGAAAACATGATACTTAAACTGAGAAAGGAGCTGTGTCCGAGTGGTATAACTACCTGCGTTCCAGCAGTTCATGCTTCAAAGTTGATAGTTAGCAAACTTCCCAAAACTAAAAGCAAACTAGACTTTTGGTCCATAAAAGCTTTTTCAGTTTTTTATGCACTGAATCCTTTTTTACTAGAAATATATAAGTCAGGTTACAGTTTTGAACTTAACTCCATTTACATAGTCTACTCGGTTGTTTCTGCTTTAGTAGCTTTTATTCACTGTGATGCAATTCTTAGGTTCTTGTTAACAGGGACTTATGACTTCAGAAGGAAGAAGTTACTTATGGACGAGTGTTCGGCTTTGATCACAGCAGACTCTGTCCTAGAAGGAGTTTTGGACCTTGAGGACAGTTCAACAGTTCAGTCTTGGTACTTTCTGAGAAGGGCTTTTTTGGACTTTGGAAGAAAGTTCACTCTAAGAATATTTTTGTACTTTTCTTTGATTTTGCCACTGTGCATATTCATAATACTGTTGCTGATTCTCCAAATCTTCAATGTAGTGGGGAACGACTTAAACATTTACTTTGCATCTTGCTTTTTACTGCTGTTGGGAGTGTTTATTGTACTGCTCAAAACTTCCCTAGAAGCAGTTAAGATAAACGAGTATTTTGGTGTGCACAGAGACATTTTACTGCAAATGGTTTCTCTTAAGGTAAGGCAGCATTTACTTAACTTAGAATCTATTCAGAACTTTTATGGAAATGTTAACTTTTTGATCAGAAAACTTGAAGAAGACGAAATACTCAGACCTGAAAAAATCTTAGGCATCACCATTAACTCAGAGTTCATGTCCAAACTTCTGGCAGCAGGCCTAAGTGGTTTGTTTGCGTTCTTCCAGCAACTTTTAAGGTAACTTAACCAACACTAATAAATGGAAGAGCTCAACCTTGAAAATAAACAACAACTTTTATACTTATTAGCTAAAGCCTCGGTCTTCTGCAGAAACTTGCCACAACTCCAAACAATCAGTGAGTCTCAATTCCAAAGCCAAGACGCCCAGAAAGCCTTAGTGGTTTTCAACAAAGTCCAAGAAGAGTTCCAATCCTTCCTGACAGAACTCAGCAATGCTAAGAGCTCAGAATCTAGTGAAGCAACTCACGGTGCTGACCCTTCCCGAGTTTACATAGACGGGTGCTGGGACATCATGCACAGCGGACACTTTAATGCCATCCGTCAAGCCAAGATGCTAGCTAAAACACTAGTTGTTGGAATTCACTCTGACGAAGAGATTACTCGCAACAAAGGTCCCCCTGTAATGAGCATGCACGAACGAGTAGCCATGTTAAGAGCCTGCAAATGGGTTGATGAGATAGTAGAAAATGCTCCTTATAGTCCTAACATAGAGTTGTTGGACAGACTAAACTGTCTATACATTGCTCACGGAGACGACATAGCAATTAACTGCGACGGACACGATGCCTACTCAGAAATAAAAAACGCAGGCAGGTTCAAAATCATCAAAAGAACAGAAGGAGTTTCAACTACAACTCTAGTGGGCAAACTGATCCTTATGAACAAAGACCACCTTGCAAGTTTCCCAGAACCTATGGTTATCAACGAAGTCAAAAGTAACTTTTTAGCTACTTCACGAAGGATCACTGAGTTTTCAAACAAAACCAGAAAACCCAAAGGAAGTGTAGTGTACGTAGACGGAAGCTTTGACCTTTTCCACATAGGTCACATTGAAACCCTTAAAAAAGCCAAGAGTCTAGGGAACTTTTTGATAGTAGGAATTCATGACGACCAAACTGTGAACGAACACAAAGGGTCTAACTTCCCAATAATGAACTTGCATGAGCGCGTTCTTAACGTGTTGGCCTGCAAGTACGTAGACGAAGTAGTCATTGGGGCTCCTTGGATTATAACAGAAGACCTCATTAAAAGTCTGAACATTTCTTATGTAGTGCAGGGCTCTGTGTCTAAGCTCGACCCTAGCGTGTCTGAATTCCGCAAACTTAGTTTAGGTTCAGTGAGTGACAGTGACCCCTTCGGAGTTCCCAAGAAACTGGGCATTTTCAGAGAAGTTGTGAGTGAAAGAGAAATTGAAACCAGCCACATCATACAAAGAATCATAGACAACAGACTCACCCACTTGAACAAGTACATGAGGAAAAGTGTAAGTGAACAGAATTACTACGACCAAGAAAAAGAATTCGTAGAAGAAATCTAATAAATAAACTTAAAAATGACAGACNTAGAAATCAACCAGATACTGGACAAAGCCACCCAAGAAGTTAAGCAAGAGCCCACGCACATCGAGCCTTTGATAGAAGAACTAAAAACTGAAGTCAAGTCAATGCTTGTTATGTACAAAATAAAAAAGAATGAAGCTCGTTACCAAATTTCGCGGCAAGTACAAGAAATGCTTTTAGCTCTGCCTCAAGCTACCAAAAACACCAAATTGTCAGACTTTATAATTAACTCTTAATCACATCCGTTTTGAAGTTTGGTAATGATCTCTTTGGTTTCAAGCCTCAAAGGCAAGCTTGGAATGTAGTGTTTGAAGGCTTCGCCTAACTTCATAATGTTTTTGGAAAAAACTGTTTCGAACTCTGCTGAGTTGATTTCAGAATCTTTTTGTTTGTAGTAAGCCAAGTTGCTGAGTGCTTGGGACTCTGCATCTAAAAGTTTGGCTACTGACTCATCTTTTAGAGTGTACTCTGTGCTCAGCATAAAGTTAGTTAGTGTGTTGGAAGCCAGCACTCCACCGATCAGCATCTTGAAAGTTTGGTTGCGGAACCTGCATTCAAAAGGTTCGTTGAAAGTGTAGTACAAAAAGTAAGCTATTTTCTGTAAGCCTTGGTTTAACTTGGAAAGGTGCTCTACACTAGGCATTTCTAGAGTGCTTGCTTTTCTAGAGTCAAAAGTCCTCAAGTGCTCAGAAATGTCTTCTATCTTTTTAATAGCTTTTTCAAACACCACCTGCCACTGGTCTGGGTTCACTATTAAAATTAAGTTTTTTCTGATTTCATCGTTAAACGAAACATCAAGTAAGTCCTGGAAGCACTGGAACTGGGTTTCTTCGCTTTCTGAAACCAAGCCACTCACTGAAAGTTGTTCTCCCAAAGAGTTAATGTCTCCTAAGTAAACCCGCTTTGCAATAAAGTTCTTCCCCATCTGAGTTACCAGTGTTTCTACTAAGTTAATAATTGCTCCTAAACCCCAGTATAGGTGTATTTGCGAAAGGTCTGTTCTGTAGTCATGCATAACTACCCAAACTACTGAAGACAAGCACAGAGAAACCAAACTCATAGCTGAAGCTTTTATCATGCAAGAAGGAACTTGAGAAACCAACCAGTGCATGCGCCCGTAGTAAGGAATGTACCAAATCAGAAGGTACTCGTGTCTCATGATGTAGCAAAGTGCCGAGACCAACCCTGACACTGCACCTAGGGTGTTGAGCCAGGACTCTGAAAGTCTGTTGTACCCTAAGCAGTAAGCAAGTTCTTTAAAAAGAGCGGGGTACAGCACCATACCTCCTACCAACAGTCCGTGGAAGCCTCCTATTTGCGTGAAGAGTTTCCTCAACTCATCAGTGTACTTGCAGCCTTCAGGAAAATTCTTGAAGTTCCAAACTTTAATTGCAGCTAAAAATCCTAAAAGACTTAGGAACCTTAAGAACAAAGTAAGGTTTGGTTGGGAAGGCGAGTACCCCAAAATCAAAGGACTTAAGTACACAGTTCCGTAAGCTAAAGGAGCACTCCAGGCCATCAGTGCGCAGCACCTCCATTTGTAAGCTACTTGGATTGTATCCTCACAAGCTGTGTCTTTCATTTTGAATTTAATTCTAAGTCAGCACCTAGAATCATGATTCATATTTACTTTATATTAGTTTCGAGTCTCCTCGCTAAAAGAGAATTCCGGTAGTGGTAGGGGATCTAAATAACTGTTGTCAAATTGTGAGTCACTTATACTTTCTCTGCATATGATGCTTCTGTCTTGGTGGTCACTTGAACTGGGATTTTGGACTATGCTTTTTCTGTCTTTAGTTGATCTTCTTGAATTTAAAGTTTCAGTGTCTTCGTTCAGTATTGTGATTTCTCCTCCAATTGCACTAACTTGGCAGCACCCCATTTGTTAGAAATGAAACGAATAGTTCAAAAATTATGATTATTTCTAGGCTTAGCAAGTTGCACCTGTCTAGGAGTAAGCTTTACAAGTTGACTAGGATTGGGACTTAGGTCTTTTCTAGGTTGCAGAAAGGCCTTTCTGATGCTTAGTAGTTTACTTTTGGACTTTTCCTTGTTGATTGCTTTAGGAATGGACTCTTCCCTGTGCTTTATTTGCTGAGCAACTTTTTTTTTGTGCTTTAAGAAGCTTTCAGCTAAGTTTTGGTCTTCTCCCCCAATAGTTGCACTCCAGGGAGCCCTAGGTTCTATCCAGTAAGTAGTTTCTGTTTGCTGCAGAAAGTCTTGGGTTGGAACTATTTGGGTGCTTGTGTCTTTTTTCAGGGGGTTTTTGGGGACTGAAACTTGTTCGGAAGACTGTGTTGCAGCAAATGTTTTTTTGGGAGTGCTGAAAGCAGAAGGAGAGTTCCTAGTAGTTGTTTGGGCTCCTAAAGGGTACACATGCGGTGTGAAGACTGGTAAGTACTGAGGGACTGGCAGGATAAAGGGAGTTTGCGGTTTTTGTATCTGGGAAGAGTTACAAGGACTGGGTTTAGTAGATTGTTTGTAACTAAAAAGAACCTTAGACTTGGTTTGTTGGGGTTTGCTTTGGAAGTCCTGGTTCCTGGATAGTTTGGAAGGCTTGGGTTCTCTAATCCATGTTGTAGGGTTAACGATTCCACCACTCCTTCCTAAGTATACTTTAGTGGAAGGCCTTGGCATTTGCTTACTTCTGCTGGGTAGTTTTTCTAAGGGGGACTTAGGCATTTCAGGCGCTACTAAATCAACCGTTGAAACAGAAGACTGCATTTCTTGAAAGTTCCTTTGTTTAGTAGGTGTTTTAACTACTTTTTTAGCTAGAATCTCAGGAACTAAAAGGTCTTTAAACATGCTTGTATTAATTATGAAACTTCTGTTAGTTAGTTTTATTGTAATGAATAGACTCAGATAAGAGAAAAGAAAACTCTTCAGCGTATTTGTGAGAAGCTGGTGTCCATGTGGGGTACTCTTTGTAAAGTATTAAGTTCCCGTAACTGTTAGGAATCTCCCTCAACTTAGCTACAAACTTCATAGCGTGAAAAGCACACTCGTGGTCAAAGTCAGTTGTGATGAGTAAGTGCGACATGTCTTGCAAAGGAGTGGGCTGGTGGTAAGGCGAGTAGTTTTTGATCTGGCTATAGTTTGCTGAGTCGTACAGGGAGCCAAATTCCGTTGTAGTTCTTCTGTGCTTAACGTAAGAAATCAAGTCCAGAACAGGATTCCTCAGCACTACTCCCGAGTACAAGTTGGGCTCTTTCATCACTACAGAAGCAGCTGTGAGTCCTCCACTAGGACCTTCTCCAAACACACAAAGGTGCCTTGCTATCTTTTCACCCACCAAACTCACCGAAATGTCCAACAGGTCCTGGAAGTGCCTTTTCTTGTTTAAGCCAACACCTGACTTATACCACTCCAGGTTTAAGTCAGGGGAACCCCTTATGTGTGGAATAGCCCAAACAACGCCTCGGTCAAGCATACTCAGCCATCTGTAGTCCAAAGTAAACTTGTGCCAGTTCTCGGTGTCCCCTCCAGAGGTGTGGAGCACCATAAAGTTGTCTCCGCTTTTCACAAACTTCTTGTTGTAAACAAGAGTTAAGGGTATTCTTTCTTGGTCGTTTGCAGGCAAAACTATCCTTTCAGAAGTGTAGTCACTTAAATTCACTCCCTTGATGTACTCTTCTAAGTCTTCTAAGTCATTTGTTCTGGAGTTTAAGTCGTAGTTCAGTATTTGGTTAGGAGAGTGAAGAGTCGAAAGCTTGTACTTAAAAGTTTCAGAAAAGTAGTTTTGGTTCTCAGGCAGCAAGTGTATTCTGTAAGACTTGTTGTTAGCTATCTTAAGATGTCCTTCGTAGTCTGAGTAAGTAACTAGGTCCTTATCTCCACTTTCTAAGTTTTGCACTTGAATGTACTGAAGCGAGGTTTCTGTGTCTGTCAGAATCTGAACTAAGTGCTTGTGGAAAGACTCCATGTGCTCAATCAGAACGTTGTTGTCATGGGGCAAGTAAACTTCAGCTCCCAAAAAGTCCCCAGTCAACTCAGTGGACTCAGAGAGTTGAGGAGGTTCTTGAGGTGCTGCGTAGGAGTTGTAGGGAGGAATCTTTACTTTAAGGATTTCTCCGTTAGGTTTTTCTTGAGTCACAACTAGTATGTAGAATTCTTCTTCTTGCTGTTTAACTGTGTAAAACACTCCTTCTTTCCTTTCCTGAACAATCAAAAAGTCTTTTTCTGGAGAGTTGCTGGGCTTGAACCTAAACTCACTAGCTTGCAAAGCAGGGTCAGTGGCAAGGTTGTCTGACCTAATCAGTACGTACTGCCCGCTAAGAGTGGTTCCCAGTTCTACGGTGAAGTTAGGGTCCCTTTCTTCGTACTCAACTCTGCTGGGCAAAGAACTTTGTTTGGCAATCTTCAACTTGGTTTCTTGCAGAATGTATTCTTCTTCAGTCAAGGCAGGGTTTAAGTCAACTCGTACTACCCTTTTGCCCTTGCCTGTGAGTTTGTCCTTTTCTACGTAGTAAAGACCATCGGCTTCATCAAAAACACAGAACTCGTCCACATTCTGTGCGCAAAATCCCTTCATTTCTTGATTTTCTAAATCTTTTACAATGATTCCTACTGTGTTTTCGAGTTGCAAACTCACAGCAATGTACCTGTGGTTGTGACTGAACTGAGTGTTTAGGATCTCAACAGGTTGATTCTCCAGCAGTGGGTGTTCAGCAATATCTTTTTCAGACAAGACTTCTTGGGTTTCTTCGCCTTTTTTGCGCACTAAACTGTCGCCTTCGACACAATAAACAAAGCTACATAAATCTTACACCCTCCTTTCTCTAAGTTCTGATTGTTTCTTTCAGGTTTTCTTTCTCTGAACTCCCTAAGCAAGTCTTGGCCTAAGTGAAAGTTCTTAGCTAGGTTAGCTTCTGTGTAGTGGACTTCTTGTTGCAGCCAGTTTTCAAGTTGGGTGTAGTTGTCTTCGTTTTCCATCCAAGCAAAGTTATCCACAATAGTTTCTTGTGGAAGTTCAACTGAGGTGGTTTTTGGTTCAGGAACAGGAGGCTCCAGAGTATAAGCTAGGTTTTTCAAGAACTTCAGTGGCGATCTTACTTTGGGCAAGAACCCTTTGGAGTGGTTTAGTTTGTCAAAAAATTCTTTTTCAGCTTTGAGTTTTTCTTCAGGAGTCAGTTTGCGGTAACCTTCTCCTCTGCCCTGCATAAACACACTGCGAGTGATTCTTCTTAGCATATTTATTATTACTCTTCTTTTTTGGACTCTTCTTTTGCTTGCTGTTTTTTGGCTTTTTTAGCTGCCCGGGCTTGTTGTTTCTTAGAAAGCTTTTGCTCACTTCCTTGGGCAGTAGACTTGGGGTCGACTTTGCTTCCAAGCGAAGACATTCCTTTGGTTTTGCCGTCAGGAATGAAGATCATGTTTACTGAGGTTTCGGACTGGGAGTCTATGATGTAAAATCCTCTTCGTTCGAGTTGGAACACAGAGTTAGGAGCTAAGTTCCTTAAGTCAGGACTTCCGAAAGCTTTAGTTTCAAACTTGGAGTTGTGGTTTATGAGCTCGTCGAAGTTGTCTGTTTCCTCAACCTTAGCTTTGGTGATGAGCACGTCGAACTCAATGAGGTTCAAAGGAGAAAGTAGTTCTTCTACTGCAGACAACCAAGTTAGTTTTTTGGTTTTTTTAAAGTCTTTGTCTTCAAGAGTCAATCTTCCTGTGAGTTTGAGTTTAACTGGTTGTCCTTTAAACACTTCAGAAGTTTCAGTGTCAATTGAGTCTATCACTGCATTCCCCCACTTCATAAAGGTAACTTTTTCGCCTGCTTGGATGTTTTTGGCGTCGTCGTACTCAACTAGCACTTGTTTGTAGAAAGTAACTTTGGTGTTGCCTAAGTCTGAGTTTTTTTGGTGCAAAGGGTGCTCTTCTTGATAGTGTTCTTCAGGTCCGTTAGTCAGCTCTACCAAACAAAAGTTTTCAGAAGAAATAGCAGTGTACCTGGGCGCAATGGGGTCTATGAGTTGTTTATTTTTAGACCACAAAACAGACCAGTCCATCAGTACAGTGTTTCTGCTAGGGCCTTGCTCAAGCATGAACTCTTTTAAAGTCTGGACCTGTAAACCCCTTCTAAGAATCCCCTGCACAGTTGGGAACCTTGGGTCAAACCATCCCTCCACTACTCCTGTGTCTACTAGTTTCTGGAGTTTCCTTTTGCTAAGCACAGTGTTCACCAAGTTAAGTCGTGAGTAGTCAAATATTTCTAAGTCCCTCATGTCTAAAGCTTTTAAAATCCAGTGGTACATAGGGTTTCTGTCGTTAAACTCACTTGAACGCAAACAGTGAGTGACTCCTTCTAAACTGTCCACTATAGGACAAGCAAAGTCGTAAGTAGGGTAAACCTTAAAAGCATCTCCTGTTCTAATGTGCTTTGCGTCAGTAAACCGGTAAAATACAGGGTCTCTCATGCACTTGTTTTTGTCGTCCACACTGATTTTGCCTCTGACGCAGTAGTCTGGTTGGTTCCCCTGTATGAATTCCTTCCAAATAGCTAAGTTCTCTTCAACAGAAGTGTTGCGGCAAAGACTTTCAATGCCTTCATTGCGCTGTCTGCGCATTTCCTCTACCGAGGTGTTGTCCATGTAAGCCTTGCCTTCACTTATAAGTTTTTCACACATTTCAAGAATCTGGGCAAAGTAGTCTGAAGTGTGAGTTTGCAGATCTGGAAAGATCTCGAGGTTCTCAAGGTCCTTTAAAATGTTGTCTACGAATTCTTGGGTTTCCTTGACGGGGTTTGTGTCGTCAAAGCGCAGAATCATTTTCCCTTTGTACATTTTGGAGTAGTGGTAGTTAAGCATTGCAGCTTTGATGTGTCCAATGTGCAAGTACCCACTTGGCTCTGGAGGGAACCTAGTCACGACCTGTCCCTCTACTGCGTTTTTGAGTACGCCTTTGTAGTTTTCGTACAGCTGGGCTGTTCTGTCCGCACACTCCATATTTGTAAGAGTCCGTGCAGTTTTTAAAGTCTTTAATAACATTTACAAGATGCTAAGAATCTCAGCTAGACAAATTCCTTCTTTAGACCTTCCTGTAGTGAAGTACGACAGTTTTGAAGACCTTTACCAAGTATCTTTTGCCCAGAATACACTTAAGTTGTTTAAGTCTAAGTCTTTGCTGCTAGGCATCCCAGGGGCCTTCTTTCCAAGTTCCCAACACAAACTAGTTCCTGAGTACATCAAGTACTTCAATGAACTCAAAGCATTATGTGGAGTCTCTAGAATTTTTTTGTTAAGCGTAAACGACCCCTATGTGCTCCAAACCTTTGCAGAAGAAATCGATGCTGAGGACAAGGTTACTTATGTAAGTGACTTCAAAGCAGAGTTAACGAACCACTTCAAAGTAGGAAACGAACTTAAGGGGGCGGGGTTGAGGAGCAAAGCTTTTAGGTGCATTGTGGAAGCTGGAACTATTACTCACTGGGCTTGCGAAGAAGACTGGAAAGTCACGAGTGCCACAAGGGTTTACTCTTTTTTAAGAGAAGTTTCTCCTTACTTGCCCTACCCCAACACAGTTTATGATAATTAGATTAAGGATAAATTACTTCGTTGTTTCGTCTAAACTCCTCGTCAATTAACTTTCTGGGATCTTCTTTGTTGTTAATTGCTCTTTGAGCGTCCTTTTTTCCCAATTTAACTTCTTGTTCTAGAATTTTTTTAGAAAAGTCTAGGGGGACTCCTGGCACATACCCATCAGGTATAAACTGGGTGTTGAATATTGTATACCTAAAGTTAACGTCAGGGTAAGCATTCAGTGCTGAGTAGTAAAACCAAAAAGCGTTGTCGTAAGGCTTAATTTCCTGGTAAACTCTCCAAGCCACGTCCAAGGTGGTGAATGACTTAGTGTCATTGTACAGTGAAGGCTTATGATCAAAAATTAAGTCAATAGTGATGTCGCTATCCTTATCAACAACCTCCCTGCACCTTTCTACTGCCGCAAAGTAGTCCAGGTTCACTATACAACCTCCGTCTGCGTACACAGACCCCCTGAACTGCTGATGGGGAAATACAAAGGGAGGAGTCCCTGAAGAAACAATTCCTTCCAGCATTTCGTCTCCAAGCAGTCTTTCAGTGAACTGCACTGTAGTTGCATCGTTGTAGTTGGTGGCCCCAACTGTAATGTTTCTACGGAACCCTTTGTTGTAGTAGTACTTAAGGGTTTCTTTGCAAGGAGCATTGTTGAAAATCCCGTATTCATAGATCAATCCTTCGACCAACCCACCAGGCCAGTTAACATACACAGCGCTGTTGTTAAGGGACAACCAAACATTCACAAGAAAATCAGCCATCTGCTTTTCCTGTCCCATAGGGAACTGGGCAACTCCTCCTGAGTTAATGGCTCCAGTGGAAATGCCAGTCACCACATTCCAGTTCACTTCATCGTCAGGGAGTCCTTTAGCCAACCCCCAAATTACGGCTGCTTCGTAAGCACCGTGACTTCCGCCACCTTCCATCGACAAGGCTTTGCAAGTAGCACTTTCTGCGTCACCAACCAAGAACCCTAGTAAGC
>PR_CR_10_Liq_1_inCRDRAFT_1000421_pt1 | contig 26726 bp, 20 predicted proteins | sample PRCRCaboRojoPR_3_FD_10241 | JGI IMG/M metagenome (IMG submission 10241)
TGGGGCCGCCCGCCGCCGGGTCGGCAATCAGCCCCGCCGCTAGAGCACGGGCTGCGTCGGGCTGCCGCAGCGCGGGATCATCCGCTGCCGCCAGCAGGCGCGCCAGTGCATACTTGAGCTGGGGGTCGTCCGCATGAGCGACGGCGAGGGCGCGCAGGCGCTCCAGGATCTCCACCTCCGCGGTGCCCGCCCGGCGCGCCGCCACCAACGACAGCACCCGCGCCGGTGCCACGCCGGCGTCTGCCGACAGCACGCTCCGGTAGCCGGCGGCGGCGGCCGCGTAACGGCCGGCGCGAAAGTCCAGATTCGCGAGCTGAAAGGCGGCGCCGGCATGCGCCGGGGCCAGTGCCAGCGTCTGCCGGTAGCGCTCCGCCGCCGCGGCGCTTTCACCCTGCGCCTGGGCGGCGACGCCTGCCAGAAAGTGCGGCAACGGCGCGCCCGGCGCCTGTGCGAGGGCCTGGTCGAGCTCCGCCTGGGCCTGCTCGTGCTGTCCCGTGAGCCAGAGCACCCGTGCGTAGCTCACGCGCGCGGCGGCGTTGTCCGGCGACACGGCAAGACCATCGGCGAAGCGCTGCGCCGCAGTGGCATAGTCGCCGCCGCGCACCGCGTGCAGGGCCTCCCTGAAGGCCGGCAGGGCGCGGTCGGTGGCGGCCTCGAGCTCCGCAATGAGCGGGTCCGCAATGACCGGTGCCCGCAGCTCGAAGCGCGCCAGGTGGCGGCGGGCCTGCGCGGTGTTGCCCAGGGCGCGGTGGGCCTGGGCCAGCGGGTAATGGACCTCGGTGGCCTCCGGGTTGGCGGCGAGTGCGGCGTCGAGCAGCGCGATGGCGTCCTCGAAGCGGCGCTCCAGCACTGCGATCTGGCCGAGATAATAGTTGGCCGGCGACGCAAGCTCGGGCGCGGCGGCCGCGCGCTCCAGCGCCGCCCGCGCCTGCGCCAGCGCGCTGCGCTCCAGCTGGACCTTGCCGAGGCGGATATCGAGCGGCGCATAGTCCGGGTCGATGGCCCGCGCCCGCTCCAGGTCGCGCACGGCCTGGTCCAGGTTGCCGGCGAGCATGGCCAGATAACCGGCATAGTAAGGCCAGCGGAAGGCGTCCGGCTGCAGTGCCATGGCGTTGCGCAGGGCGGCATCGGCCTGGGCCTCCACCTCCACCAGGATCAGGAGCGCGCCCAGGCGGCCATAAGCCTCCGCCAGCGCATCGCGGTCCGGTGCCGGCGCCGCCAGCAGCCCGTTCAGCTCGGCGCGGGCAGTGGCCAGGGCCTCCTGCATCACGGGCTCGGCACCGCTGGTGTCGGCGTCGAGCACCGGCGCCAGCGCGGTACCGAAGGCGGCGGGCGGGTCGGCGACGGGGTCGGCCTGGGGGTGGACGGCGGCGAGGAGCAGCGTGAGTGCGGCGACGGCGAGGCGCATGTGCATGCTGCGCAGCGCGGACCCGAAGGAGTCCGCAAAGCCTGGCTTCCACGCTCCCGAGACTGGGCGCGAATCCGATCCGGGTCGGGTTACGCTGGCGCTGACCCGACCTAAACCAGCCCGCGGTTCGGGGCGGGATGCGTTGCGAAGCGCGCTGCGGCGCGGCGGAAGATGGCCTGCGCGCTCAAGCATCATCCCGGCCCTGACGCAGGATCATGGTGCTGTCCAGCGCCTGCGGCGTCAGGGTCTCCTCGCTGCCGTCCGGCCACACGACCCGCAGCCGCACCGCCGCCGGGTCGTCCAGCGTGCCCAGGCCGAAGGTCACCGCCCGCTCCACCTGCGACAGATAGCCGCGGGTGGGACGCACCTCGCGGTGGCGGGTGACGCCGGCGGCCGTCAGCTCCAGGCGCGCGCCGATGGCGCCGGTGTTGGGCGGCCGGTCCTCCAGCTGCACCCGCAGCCAGTGGTGGCCCAGGCCCTGGTCGTTGCGCAGCAGGGCCGGGCGGCGGCCATTCTGGGTGATGAGCACGTCGAGGTCGCCGTCGGCGTCGATGTCCGCATAGGCGATGCCGCGGCCCACCAGATCCTGCGCCAGATCGCCGACCAGGGCCGGGTCCGGCGGCACGTGCACGAAGCGCGGGCCGCAGGCCTGTCCGCAGTTCCAGAACAGCGAGGCCGGCTGGGCATAGCGCTGGCTCTGCTGGACGGTGTGGATCTCGTGCTCCAGGTGGCCGTTGGCGAGCAGCAGGTCCTCCCGGCCGTCCAGGTCGTAGTCGAAGAACATGAGCCCGAAGGTGAGCGGGATACGCGAGGCGGGCCCCAGGCCCTCCAGCACCGCCTCGTCCACGAAGGGCGGGCGACCGTCGGTGGTCACGAAGAGCGAGGCCATCTCGTTGGCGAAGTTGCCGACGGCGATACCCAGGTCGGCATCATCCCGGAAGTGGGCCACGTCCACGCCCATGGCAGAGGTGCCCTTGCCGTTGCGGTCGTAGGCGACGCCCTCGAAGATGGCCGTCTCCTCAAAGCGCCCGTCGCCCCGGTTGCGAAAGAGAAAATTCCGCACCGTGTCGTTGACCACGATGAGGTCCGGCCAGCCGTCGCCGTCGTAGTCCAAGGGCACGACACCGAGCCCCTTGCCCACGGGATTACCGGTGACGGGGTCCGGCACCCGGATGCCCGCGGCGGCGGAGACATCGGTGAAGCGGACCCGGCCGTCGGCGTCGAGGCCGTCGTTGCGGTAGAGCACATTGTCGGTGCCGACGAAGTTGAGGGGGGCGCCATAGGCGCGGCCGAGCCCGGTGAGCCGGAAGTCGATCTCAAGGTCAATGTCCCGCGACCATTTCACGTAGTTGACCACGAAGAGGTCCAGATCGCCGTCCCTGTCGTAGTCCAGGAAGGCGGCGCTGCTGGACCAGGCGTCGTCCCGACCGGCGGCCCCGGCGCTTTCGGTGATGTCCTGGAAGCGCCGGCCCGCGGCGCCCGGTTCACCCGTGGCCGGCACGTTGCGGAACAGGTGGTTGGCGTTGAGCGTGGTCAGGTACAGATCCTCCCAGCCGTCGCCGTCCACATCGCCCACGGCGACGCCCATGCCGTAGGTGGTGAGCGCGAGCCCGCTGCCGGCGGTGACGTCCTCGAAGCGGCCGGTGCCGTCGTTGCGGTAGAGCCGCTGGGTGGGCGGCTCGGCCAGGGTTTCGTGCCCGGCCCATTCGCGGGAGTTGACCAGGAACAGGTCCTGGTCGCCGTCGCGGTCGTAGTCGAAGAAGGCGGCGCCACTGCCGATGGTCTCCGGCATCAGTCGCTCGCCATAGGCGCCGTTGACGTGCACGAAGTCGATGCCGGCCTGCTCGGTGATGTCGGTGAAGCGCACCGGCGGCGGCGTGGTCGGGGCCGCCGCAGCCTCGATGGTCGGGGTCGCCGCCTCCTCCGCCGCTTGCGGCAGCCGGATGTCCGCTTCCTCCACCGGCGCCGGCGCCGGCGGCAGCAACAGCAGGTACAGGATGCCCGCGAACACCAGGCCGCCGCCGAGCCCGGCGAGCGAGTACAGGAAGGCGCGGCGGATGCGGGCCTCGCCGCGGCTCGGCGCCGGTTTGGCATCGGAGGGGGGTCGCTGCTCGATGTTCATGCTGCTGATCCTCTTGTGAAACTACGAAATACACGAAACCTGCGAAAACGGGCTGCCTTGAGGCCCGCTCGGGCGTTTTCGCGCTTTTTGCGTGTTTCGCAGTTCCTCCTCAGGGGCTCTGCGGCCGTGCGCGGCTGACACAACCTGCGCCCCGCTCCGTCGGGTCACAGCGGCGTGCGGCATAGGTCGGGTTTGGCGCCCGCACAGCCCGACATCATCCGCCGCGCTCCGTTCGCTGTGCCCGCTGCGTCGTCGCGTGCGCCATTGGCCGCGAGCCTGTCCCGCGGCCCGCTCAATCGTCCGCATCGGCCAACCGCGCCTGCTCAGCCGTCGGCCGCAGCGCGTAGATGGCCACCGGCTCCGCCGCATGGTCCGCGGCCGGATTGCGGCTGCGATGGATGCTGACCGCGCGCTCGATGGCGTTGTCGTCGGTGCGGTAGTGCTCGTGGCGCTCGCGGTGGTGGGCGGCGCGGTTGGTGTCGCCGAGCTCCGCGAGCACCAGGCTGAGATTATGGTGCGCCGCCGCGTTCTCCGGGTCGATGGCAAGCGCCTGCGTGAGCCGCTCGCGGGCGCGGGTCAGCAGCGCCTGCCGCGCCGCACGGCGGGCGGCGCCGCGCTCGCGCCGGGCGCGCTCGTACAGGGTGCGGCCCAGCTCCGTCAGCATGCGGTAATCCCGGCCGAAGTCGAAGCCGCGCGCGCGGGCGTCTTTGAAGCGCGTCTCGGCAAGGGCCTCCAGCGCGTCGATGGCGCGGTCCAGGTCGCCCTGGTCGCGGGCGATGAGCCCCGTGTACCAGGCCAGCGTCCAGAGCGGTGCGCCCTGCTCCGCGGCCCGGGCGAGGGCCTGGGCCGCCGCATCCAGCCGGCCCTCGCGATACAGCACCCGAGCCAGGTTCAGGGCACCATCGCCACCCTGGCCCTGGGCGAGCTGCAAACGCTCCACCATGCGGAAGGCGTCGGCCGCCTGCCGCGACTCGCCACGGGGCCCCTCGCGGAACAGGCCGATGCCGTAGTCGTTCCAGCGCTCCCATGCAGGCCTAGCCGGTGCCCGCATCTGCCCGACCTGTAGGGCGGATAAGCGAAGCGCATCCGCCGGCTGTAGGGCGGATAAGCGAAGTGCATCCGCCGACTGCGGGGCGGATAAGCGAGGCGCACCCGCCGGCCGCGAGCCGGACGTGCTCGCAGGCCCCGCCGCCACCGGCAACAGCACACGATCATCCGCCAGCGTCGTCATGGGCAGGTCATTACCGGCAAAGGCATCGCCCTGCATGAAGCGCACGAACCGGGTGTCGAACTTCCGGTAGCGCAGCGCCGCGTCGATCTGGATGGGACCCGTCGTGTCCAACGGCACGTCGAAGGCGTAGTGCACCACCGCGGCGGCGCCCGGCGGTATCTGATGGTCGTAGAGGGCGACGAAGATGTCCTGCGCGTTGCGACGGGTGATGCGGTTGCCCGCGCGGTCCAGCAGGTAGGCATTGCCGAACCAGGCCCAGTCGTCCACCGCGCCGTCGGCGTCGAGCGCACCGGAGCGGGCGATCACCTCGTCGCCCGCGCTGACGGCCAGATCCAGCCAGACCTCGTTGGAATCCGCGGTGCCCTGCGTCAGCGCATGGCCGATGCCGGTGGTGCGCACGACCACCTCCAGCAGGTAGCGCTCACCCGGCGTGAGCACCGGCAGCTCGGGCCGCAGCGGTGCCGTCAGCGCGCCCTCGATACGGCCACCCTGCTTGAGGCCGAAGATGTCCACCCGCGCCGCCTGCTGCATGGCCGCGACGCGGGCGGCGTTCTCCTGCGCCGGGCGCTTCAGCAGCTCGGCAACCGCGGTGTTGGCGGCGGCGAACAGGTGGTCGTGCACGGCGAGGGCTTCGTCGCCGGACGCGCCCGGGAGCCGGCGGGCGGCCGGGTCAGCGGATGCCACCGCCGGCATGTGGCAGTCGTTGCAGCCGGTCTTCGCCCGGTCGGGATAGTAGAAGCTGTCCACCCGGTGCCCGGAGACGCCGCTCATGAGGAAGCTGTCGTAATGATTCTGCCCGCGCAGCCAGCGGTAGTGGTTCAGCGCCTGCGGCAGGTGCACCTTGTGGCAGGCGGCGCAGAATTCCGGCGTCCGGTGCACCGGGCGCAGCAATGTGCGCTTGTGGAAGGCGGGCTTGGCGCGGATCAGCTGGCGGTGCAGGAAGCGGCCAACGGCGGAGTCGCTCTCGGCAAAGGGGTAGCGCGGCGGCGGCGTCAGGCTGTAGTCGCCGTTGCCCATGGGGCTGTTGACCGCGGTGATGGCATGGCAGCCCAGGCAGCCGATGCCGGCGGCAGCGCCCGGGTCCGTGTCCGGGTCATAGTCGGGATCATCGAAGCGCCCGGCGAACAGCGGCACCTGGTCATGGCAGACGGCACAGAGCCGGGCGGCCTGCACATCGCCGTCGCGCGCCAGCAGCACCGCACGCGTCTCGTCCACCGCGGCGCGATAGGCCGGGTTGTTGAAGGAGCTTGCACGATGCATGGAGCCCACGTGCTGCGCCGCGATGTCTGTGTGGCATTCAGCACAGGTTTCGTCCTGCATCAGCCGCGCCGCCGGGATGGGACCACCGGCGGGCACCATGGCCAGCGCCGGCTCGTAGGCGCGCACCAGGTCCGGCGCATGCAGCAGCTTGAGCCCGTGCAGCCCGAGCGCCAGCGCGGCAAAGCCCAGCGCGGCGCCGGCCCAAGCCAGGCCCGCCCGCCAGCGCAGCGCCGGCCCCGCCAGCCGGTGCAGCACGAAAAGCCACAGCGCCAGCAGCGGTGAGAGCACATGCACCCAGTAGGCCGCCCCGCGCACGGCGGGGTCGTTCACCTCGAGCACCCCGAACCGCGTCAGCAGGATGCCCGACAGGAACAGCGCCACCAGCACGGCGTACAGCGAGAGCCCGGCCCGAATCGCATAGCGGTTCGGCCGCCAGCGCGCCCGCCGCAAGTGCAGCGCCCCGAACGCCAGCACCGGCACCATCAGCACCAGGCCCAGGAGCAGGTGCCCGAGAAACAGCACCAGATACGCCTGGTTCTGCAGCACCACGCCGGACAGCCGCTCCGCCAGCGTTACCGCCAGCAGATACAGCGAGTTGACCGCCATCAGCCCGGCGCCCACCAGCACCACCGCCAGCAGGCGGCGCAGGGCCGGGGTCAGGACGGGGATTGTGGAGCGCGGGGGGTTTGCTTCGGCCATCAGGGTCCGCCGGAACAGCACTGCAAGCCATCCGTAAGCGCGTCTTCCTCAGCCTGCGAACTATAGCGCCCCGCGCGGCGCATAGGGGGTAACAACTTGATGAGAGGTGTGGTTTTACGGAACATCCTGGCCTTGAAGACCGCGCTCGCCGCAACCCGGACCACATGATCGCCGTATCGATCCCGAACCGCGCCAGCAGCAGATCCGAGACACCGGCCTCCGTCGCCGCGATGCCCGGGTGACCGAGCTCCCGCCGCGGCATCGGCTCCACGTGGCCTGGCAGCAAGCGGATGCGTTCCGGCAATCGCAGCCCGGCGTCGCCGACCGGCGCCCGAAAGCACGCCCGGCAGCACATTTCCAGCGAAGGCTCCCGACGGCCTGCCGGCGGGCCGACGCCCTGACGCCGAGGACGACGCCATGCGCCATGCGGGAGCCTCTCGTCACACCGCTCTGCGGTGTGACGCATCCCCGACCGCTGCGCGGCGTGCAGCGCCGGCAGCCGCCCGGCCCCGGCGCTCTGCCCCGAGGGCTGGTGGACACCCGTCCGGCGGCGGCATCGCCGTGATCCGGGCTTCGAGTGTCTTCACGATGCTCCAGCCGCTGGGTTCAGCACGGCACACCGGGGTGACGCCCATAGCGGCCTCCCACTCGTCCCACTCGTCCCACTCGTCCCACTCGTCCCACTCGTCCCACTCGTCCCACTCGTCCCACTCGTCCCACTCGTCCCACTCGTCCCACTCGTTCCCAAGCTCTGCTTGGGAACGCGACCGCGAAGCTCTGCTTCGCGTGTTCCGGAAGCAGAGCTTCCGGCCCCGGTTCCCAAGCGGAGCTTGGGAACCAGTGCAACCAGTGCAACCAGTGCAACCCGGCGATTATCCGGCGTGGGTCGAGCGCCTTCGTGCTCTTCGTGGTTCTCGTGGCTCAAATGCCGGAATTCAGCTTGAAACCTCAGCGTCGGGAGCCGGGGCCATCGGGGAAGAAGGTCTCATCCAGCGCCTGCTCCAGGCTGTAGGGGCAGTCCTCCGGCAACGGGACCTGTTCGCCGAAGGCGCTCAAGGCATCGAGCGCTTGACGCCGAGCCCTGGGCCAGACCTCGGCCATGATCCCTTCCGCCAGCGGCGCCAGGCTCGGGCTGTCCGCCAGGCGGTCGGCGATCTCGGCGCGTGCATTCTGCACCTCTTCGAACCAGCCCCGACGGGGATCACGGGCCGGCGAGTAGTCAAGCTTCAGCAGATACACGAGCAGCTGGCGCAGCTGCGAGCGCAGGGCGTGGCGCTCGGCTTTCCCCATGTCCTCGATCTCTTCGGCCAAGTGCTCCAGGTCGGCCTCGGCGACACGCCCGGCGCGCAGCAGTGCCGCGTTGTGTTGCGCCCAGGCGAAAAAGTCCTGCTCGTACAGGTCTTGCTGGTGGCTCATGCTGCCGGCTCCCGAGCATCTGCGAAGATCCTCAAGGGTACTGCAATCCTGCACCAACCTCTTGCGCCCGATTCGCGGCGCGCCGGGGACGCTGCCCGCCCGTTCGGCCATTCGCCGGCGCTTCGCGTTGCCCGAGGTCAGGACGCGTCGACTCAACAGCACCACACCGTTGCGGCCTGCCGCCAGCAGAAACTCCACTTGCGGCAGGCCGCAAAGGACTTGGAACCAGACACCGCCACCCGCTCGGCTCAGCACCCCGGCGGCTCCGCCAGCAGCGACACGCGGGTTGGCGCCTGCAACCCCTCACCGTAGTACATGGCCTTGTACTTCGGCATCTGCTTGATCCGGTCCGCGACCAGCTTGACCCGGTCGGTGGCCGCAAAGGATTTCGCCAGCAGCTTGGCGTCGGCTTCGTTCAGGCGAAGCGCCAGATAATTGGCGATGGCGGTGAACAGCGACGGGTCGAAGTCCTTCGCCTCCTGGGACGCGACCACGAAGGCGAGGCCGTACTTGCGGCACTCCTTGACCATGCTCGCGAGCAGCTTCAGGCGCGCGGCCTTGTGCGCCTCGTCGAAAATGACGGCGTGGGTGATGCGCTGCTGCGGACCGCGGCGAAACATGCTCTGGTAGAGGTTGTAGAGCACGAAGGTCGCAAAGGCCCGTTGCAGGTGGTCGTTCTGCGTGCCGTGGATCTCGATCAGCGCCGGCTGCGCCCGGTCCAGCAGCGTGGGTGCGCCGGTGCCGGCGCCGAACAGCCCATAGTCGTCCAGCTCGTCCAGCCGCGTCAGCAGGCCCTTGTCCGGCTTGGCATCGTTGCGCAGCAGGTCCAGAAAGGCCCGGAACTCGGGCAGCTCGCCGCGCTGTCCCGGCGCCCAGCCGAGGTCCAGGTAGCTGCGCTTCAGGGCTTCGCGCAAGCGGCCTAGCTGCACATCGCCGAGATCCGGAAAGATCGCCGCGAAGATGTCGCGGATCATGCCGGCGTTATCCAGGTAACCGACGGCGCCGTCGCCGACGACCTGCATCGGATTGAAGCCGAGCCCGGCGTACCTGACCGTCAGCGGCGGCTCGGCAAGGCATTCGGCCAGCTTCTCGTCGATGTCCTGGTGGTAGGAGAAGACGATGGGCGTGATGCCCCGGCAGACGAGCTGGACGCAGATGTTGATCAGGCTCGTGGTCTTGCCCATGCCGGGCAGCCCCAGGATCATCAGGTGCGGGTTGGCGCGGATGTCGGCGTGCCAGAGGAGCGGCGTCTCGCCGGACTCGCGGTGCCCGAGCAGCACGCCCGAGGCGGCCTCCGGATTGTCGGCGGCGGACGGCGGATCGGCCGGTTCGGCCGTTGCCACGTCACGGGGCTCCTCGGCATCGGTCCGCACCCGCGCCTCCGAGCCGGAGTCGGACGCCGCCGCATCTAACGTTGCCGGAGGCACCGGGCCATCGTCGCCACCCGGAGACGCTTCGACGTCAGGCTCGGCGGCAAATCGTTCCGCTGCACCGACGTTGCCGCCAAGGCTCGGCTCAGCCGCCGGCGGCCCCTGAGGCGACACCCCGCCGCCCGGCTCCGGCAGAATCCCGGCACCGAACAGCCACAGGTCGGCATGACCAATCTGGTCGATGCGGTCCGGCTTGGCGGCGGCGTATTCCGGGCAGAACACGAAGCCGACTCGGGCGATATCTGCCCGGTCCGGCAGATCGGTGTCCCGGCGGACCATGGCATCGATGGCATGCATCAGCCGGGAGAACACATCGTCGTCGAGGCCATGCCGCCTCGCCTTGCGGGCATAGAACCGCAGCACCCGGGCCAGCCAGGCGCGGTTCACCGTCTGCTCCAGCGACGAGACGCCGGCGCCGAAGAGCTGCTGCCAGTGCTTGCAGGAGGCCTCCAACTGGCGGTCCATGGCGTCCGCCAGGTCCGGCGCGCGGGCGGTCTTGAGATAACGGCGGAACTTGACCTCGATGAACGCCAGGCTGAGCCCGTTCCTGCCGCTGGGGGCCACGTACAGCAGGTCCGCCCGCTCCGAGCCGGTGGCTTTGCCGTTCTCCGGCGGGCGGAACAGCTCCGGCACGTCGTCCACGGGCACCAGGAAACCGCTCGCCAGCGACGGCCAGACCGGATCAGCGGGCGGCGCGATGCGGCAATGGTGCTGCACCAGGGCGATGGCGATCATCTGCTGGGTCGTGGTGCCCTCGCCGGCCAGACGCAGTGCGAGCCGGCCGCTCACCGCCTTGAGCGCATCCAGCAGAAAGGCGCAGTTCCCCGGGCTCGCGGAGAGGCCCATCTCCGCCAAGGCGCCATCCAGCAGACCCCGCACCTCCTCGAAGCTGCTGGTGGAGGTGATCAGCTGCATGAAGCCGAGATCGTCCCTCTCCGGCACGCAGTCGATGATGTAGGCGTCGTAGACAGCCGGCAGCGCCAGCGGCGAGTCGAAGTACTCGATGCCGGCGTTGCGGTCCGCTGTCATGACCCAGTCGCAGAGCCCGTGCAGGTCTTCGAGCAGATGCGCCTGATCCGGGCTGACCTCGGTCACCAGCACCGGCCAGGCAGCATCGCCACCGCCCAGGTGCCGGGCCGTCGCGCGCAGGATAAGCGCGTGCAGGCCCACCTGGCGCCTGGTGCGCTTGGACGTGAAGGGGTGCTGGTCGCCCTTGGGATTCACCGGGACGAACGAGAGCCAATGCGGGGTACCCCCGGCGTGGAAGTCCCGCGACGGCACCAGCATCAGCCCGTGCGCCTCCAGGATGCCGTCCGGGGGCAGCTCATTCGGACGCCGGGATTCCATGCGCGAGGCCGGCGTTCTGACAGTTTTACCTTAAGATGGCATGCCTGCGCTGATACCGTTTCGACTTCAACCCTGAACCAGGTCTCTCGCGCACCCCAGACCTTATTGCCGATGGCGACGACCGTCACATCGGTACGCCGGACCAAACGCCTTGTGCGCTTTGTACACCACAGCTCGATGACCACCCCCATTATTTAATCGTTGTCAGTCATAGGACTCGGCCAGTTGGGCCGTTGCTCCGCGCGCCAACGGTCTAACGCGCGACGAGCCGAGTTTCCTCCAACATGAATGTCCAAATGGGCGCAGATATCGGACCAAAACTTCGCAACCGGAACCCCCACCAGTTCCGGTGGCGCACACCGCGCACGAACGTTGTCTAGCCATTGCTGCGGGCTCATGTCGATGCCAGCGTTGTGTGGATGCACGCTACTCGCCCACGGAAGATCAGGTACCTCATAGGCTTCGAAGAATCGCTCTACCAATCTTGCACACCGGTCACGAATCTCCTCCGGGCCGAACGTCTCGTAATCCAGAAGCATCTGGTTCCGACGTACCCTGGAGCGATCTGCCAATAGCTGCCGCTTTTCCAGGAAGCCGTGATTTCCCAACGTTGCGTTATCGAATGTGATTGACAGATTGCCAAAATTATGGAGGTAACGCTCGTGTTCTTCCGCAGACACAAACTCCCAACCGGGACCTAAGGTCTACGGCATGATATGCTCAACCTCGCACCCCGTCAGCCCTGTCTCGAAAGCGATTTGCTCATTTTGTCCGACGTTCTCAAGAAGAACCAATACTCGTTTAAGCCGCTTCGGGTTCCAGTAAAAATTCTGAACATCGAGATTCGCTCGGATCTCACTGACGCCGGGTTGTCGCTGACCAGGTTGGGAGCCAAACAACAAGGTCGTGAGCGCCGACACATAATCGTGAAAATAGTTCGGGTCGACGTCTGCAAGCCGCTTAGGTATAGTAGGAATGAATCTCGTCAACGTATTTGTCTTACGCCCAGCAAGAAATCGGCTCACGTCGTAGGCGACGACCTTCGCGAGCGCCCGATTAGGTTGAATCGAGTCATAAAGAATGACGACCCCTTCCCGGACTTCGCCGAGTTTATCTATCATATCCATCAACAACGTCGCGTAGGTGCCGAAGGAGCCGCGAAGATAACCAAGGTTATTCGCGTCAATGTCCTCATGCCCCTGCAAGCGCAGCATGTTATAGATGACCGCCCACTTCACCAAGTCGCCGATCAAGCGGCGGCAACCCTCTAAGTCATCGATGGTCTGCACCCACTTCTTGAACGCATAGTAAACGACCTTGGCGTCCTGCTTCACCAGTTGACCGGTCTTGACTGCGATGTATTGCCGAAAAAAGTCCTCGATTTGAACCAGCGGCCTATTATAAGGTCGAAACTGTGACTCAAATCGTTCCGTGTACAGAGATTCAAGCTCACGCAACTGCGGCGGCGAAGCTGGAAACCTGAATGTAAAGACGAAATTCTTTATAAGATCGGGACCCGCCAGCGGCATGCCGGCGGAGTTTATAGACTCAAAGACGGAATTCTCATCTTGGTCCTGATCGAGGAAAATCGCGACAACCTTGACGCGATCCAGAATCGCTGCAAAATGGCGCAATCGCCAGTCGGAGTCTACTTCAAGACTGGCGAGCTGATTCCTGACGTAATGAAAATTCCGCCAGTAGGTCGTGCTTCGGTCGGTCTTACCGATAGCGTCGAGGTTCCCCGATAACAAAATATCTAGAGTTTTCTGATTCTCCATATTGTTGAACTTTATTCTGATTTCCTCGCCGTCGTCGCGATAGAGAGCATATGTTATCGCGCGCGCTGATCGACGCTGGTCGTCCGTTGCATTCCCCTCCAAGTACAGCTCTCGAACAGCGCAAAGCATTAAAACCACCGTAGTGATTCTTTGCTGTCCATCTATGACCGTGAAAGTTGTCCGAAATCCGCCGGAATCCATTTTCTTGAGAATGATGTTGCCAATATAGTAGTCCAAACGCGATTCAGGACCATTTTCTTCGGCAAACTCCATGATGTCATCGAGGAGCTTTTTCACTTGGGTCGCGGCCTGCCAAGTGTAAGATCGCTGATAAATCGGTATGCGAAATGCGATATTGTCGTCCAAGATGAGGCTGCGGATACTCTTCGCGTAGGCTTCGATAGGCATCGGCCGAGTCCTCAAGTTTACCGGCAAACGAATTGGTTCGGTCGGGGTACAGAACTTTAAACCAATCAAATGCCTGCGAGTGCAAGCCGTTCCAATCGGGTCAGCCACGCACCGAAACGCGGACAAGCGGCTCGGATTGCGGGGAGGCCGATTTCCAGGGCGAGCAGCGGACCGTGAAACGTCTTATCGTAGCGCTCACCGAGTTGGTCGCGAAACAGGGCGGTAAGGCGACTCGAAGGGGCGCTTTCTGGGTTGTCGTTGATCTGCTCGGCTCCTCCGCAGGATTCGACGGTGGCAGACAGCGCCTCTTCGAGTGCCTCATCTTCGAGGAACGCTGCAACGGTAGCCGGGGCCGCAAACAAGAGGGCCTCGAACTCGTAGACCTGGACGTATGGAATGAAGCTGCGGGGACGATCAAGGCTGTTGCTCATCCTTAGACACAGGTCGTCGGGGGTCTCGTGCGCACGCCGATCTCTGAACCCGTAGAAATCTTAGAGCGTCGTGACGTAGTCAAAGGAGGGCAGCAGTCGGCGAACCTCGTTGCGGAACCGATCCACGCTCAGCGCGCCACCCGTTGCGTTTGCTCCGCGTAGGTTGCGCTTGGTGACGACGATCTTCGGCTCGACAAGAACGTCAAAGCCCAAGAGGTGCGGGCGAAGGATCTCGCGACAGAACTCCTTTTCCGTATGGCCTTCAACAGACAGTGCCAAGCGCACGGTCACGGCGTGCCTCCGAGGATGTTCTTCTCCCAAAGCTCACCAAGGGCGTAGTCATCCAGCCATTCTGCAACATCTTCAGTCTTCAGCCTTCGGAAGCGCGAGGCGTCCTCGAAGCGATCAACCACGATCAGGTCTTCCCACGAGAACTGATTCGCAAGTGTGACCGACTGGGTCGAAGCGATGATCTGCGTCTTGCTGGAGGCAGTACGCATCATCCCCGCGAGGATTTGCAGCGCATGGGGGTGCAATCCCAGTTCCGGTTCGTCGAGCAGGATTGTCCTTGGCAGGGCCGGCTGTAAGAGCAGCGTCGTCAGGCAGATGAAGCGCAGCGTACCATCGGATAGATCGCTCGCGTCGAAGGTCTCCTCGGAGCCGCGATGACGCCAGCGCAGTCGGATCTGCCCAGGGTTATCTTTCTCCGGCTCAAGCGTGAAGTCTAGGAAGAAAGGTGCGACGCGCTGGATGGTACGGACGATCAATGCATAGGCGTCAGTTTCGCGGATGGAGCGCAGAAAGGCGGCAAGATTCTCTCCGCGCGGCAGCAGGGCTCGCCTGTCGTGGATTCGACCTGGCTGTTTGATCCGCGCAGATTCACTCGTGTCGTGGAAATGGTAGACCTTCCAGTCCCGCAAATAGTTGGCAATGTACTGGGAGATGCTGGGCCGGCTCGCTGTTGTGGTCCACTCGGCCGGAGTTGGGAGACCCGTTTCCCTTGACCCGGGTTTCGCAAGATCGAAGTGCTTGAAGCCGCCGGAGTAGCCGACCTCCCGGCCGTCGAACCCACCCCGCTCCTGTTGGATGATTAAGCCACCGGCCACATCCGGACTAAGCCGCACACGGTAGTCGTTCGGCGAAAACTTGAGATAGATGTCGATCACGTCTGTGCGTTTACTGCCGAAAAACAAGAGCTTGTCGGCGCCAAGCTGCTGCGCGACATAGAACTGCAGGTTCTTATCGGCAATCTCGTGGAGCAATCTGAAGATGCCGATGAAATTTGATTTTCCGGAGCCGTTGGCGCCGATCAGAATATTCAGGTCACGCAGGTAAATGCTTGACTTCTCGATCGACTTGAAGCCCGAGACATCAAGGTATTGGAGTTTTCCCCGTTCGGTCATGGCGGCCGTCAGCTTCTCAGGCGTTGCCCGCGCTGGGTCGGGCGTTTGCTGTGAAATAGTTCCAGCGGCGGCGGCAAGAACAACCGCGCAGCGCTGAATGTCCAAAGGTGAATCCACCTAGACTCGGGGACGGCAAGCAGTCGCATCGCCTCCGCATTGGCCTGTTTAGGCGCGACGAAACTGCCAGCGATGAGCTGCTTTGCACAATCCTGCTTGGCCTCTTCGCCCGGTTCGAGGACGAGCGCATAGAGCCAGACATTGGTATCGACGAAGACATCACCGCGCATGGGCCTCGTCCCGAGACAGGGGCGCGAAACCGGGTACCAGCAGCGGGTTCTGCATCAGGCGGGCGATGGGGCCGGTTTGTGCCTTTTCCGCGGCAGCGGACACCTTGGCCTGTTCGGCACGTTCGAACAGGATGACCACACGCACCTGCTGGCCGTCTGCCACCTGTGCATCCGCAGGAAGGCTGACGCTGCCGTGGCTCACGTGGGTTTCGAACTCGATGGCTTGCATGGTCTCGCCTCGTGTCAACGCGACTTGCTCATCACAGCATCCTGCGCTCACAGCGGCTCCCGCAGCAACACCTGCCGGCCGTCGCGGGCCTCCACACGCACCCGATAGAGCCGGTCCTCGTCGCTGGGATGCCAGGCATGCAGCAGACGCGCATCCTCGCTGGCCAGGCGCTGGGTGAAAATCTCCAGGTTGGCGAAGATGCCCTCCTCGCCGACGCCGGAGAGCTGCATCCCCGCCCTGAGCTCCAGCAGCAGGTGGAACAGCTCCAGACCCAGGATCAGGGTCTCTGCATCGCCCGTCGCGTAGCGGTAGGTCAGGTGCAGATGGGTGTGCAGCCGCTCCAGGCCGTCGGCGGCGGCCGGCAGCGCCGGGCTCAGGCTGAACCGGTCCCAGGGCTTCACCACCCAGAAGGCGCTTTCCGTCGGCGTGCGGGGCGTGATACGCAGCGGGACGCCATGGTCGACCTGCGCGGGCGCGAAGGCCTTGGGCGGCAGGTCTTCGAGCCGGGCGATGCCGAGGCAGAGGTCGCGCAGCAAGGCGTCCAGCTCGCCGGCTGACATGGCGGGCACGGCGCGGAAGCGTGCGATGTGCTGCCCGTGCATCAGCCGCACCCGGCCGTTGGCACCGTCGCCGAGCAGCCAGGCACGCCGGCGCGCATCGGCGAGCCGATGGCCGCCGGCGTCCGATGCGACGGTCCGCAGCAGGCCCCGGTCGATGATGGGATCGGACTCCAGCGCCGGGTCGAATCGGGCCATCTCGGCCAGCAATTCGCCCTGGCGCCGCTCGGAGGCGGCATCGAACAGGCGATGCCAGAGCGGTTCCGGGCGCGCGTCCGGCGCCGCATGCAGGTCCTCGCAGTGGTCGATGCCGAACAGGCAGTAGGACAAGGCGGCGCGCAGCTCGCGGGCGGTGATGTGAATCTCGCCGCGCTGGTGGCAGGCCTGAAGCAGGTCGGTGAGCCGCGCGCGCAGGCGTGCGCCTTGCTCGGGGTCGCGCAGCAGCCGCACCGACGCGAAGGCGGTGCAACGGTCTTGGGCCGTGCAGGCAGCACAAGGCCGCCAGGGATCAGTATCGCCGCCGAGTAGGCGGTCGATGAGTGCGTTGAGGAAATCCGCCCGCGGTTCCGGTGCATCTTTGACGAGCCCGCCGACCAGGGAGCGGCGGTTCAGGTCGATGAGCCGGAAGCGGGGCTCGGCCGGCGGCTTGTCGAACAGCAGCAGGTCCCGCAACGCCGCCGTGAGCCAGGTGTCCTGCGGCTGGGTCTCGACCCATTCCAGCAGCTTGCCGTTGTTGACGGCGACCACGTGCACCCGGTCGGTGGGGAAATCGCGCCGGTGGAAGGGCGCGAACAGGTCGTCCAGCAGCTCGTTCGCGTCCCGCCCCTGCCAGGCGGCGGCGCCGTCGAGATTCACCATGAGCCGGCGGCCATTGCCCAAATCGGTCTCCCAGACGCGTCGGGACGACTGGATGTCTTCAACGCCCAGCTTGCGCACCAGGTGCTGCAGGAACGCCGTTTTGCCGTCGCCGGCGTTGCCGAACAGGATGACCAGGTTCACCCGCCCGGCCCGGAGGTCCTCCAGCAGGATGCTGTCGAGCGGGGTCTCGACATAGGTTTGCAGCGCGAAGTCGGAGTCCAGGCCGCGGGTCTCGGCATTGCCGCGACGGGCGCCGGGGTAGGTGCTCAGCACCTCCTGCAGCCAGGGCACGACGTTGTCGCTCAGCGTGATGCGCTCGGCGTCATCGGCGGGCGCGGCGGCGTCCGGCGCCTGCGTCAGCTCGCTCAGGAACGCACGCGCCTCTGCACCGTCGCGGAAGCGTGCCGTCGGGTCCGGATGCGTCGCACGGTCCAGGAAGGGGCGCAGTTGCGCCAAGCCGTCGATGCCGTCCCAACACAGTCCAAGGTCTTTGCGCCGCTCGGCGCCGTGCAGGAAGGGCTCGCGGTCCGTCAACACGTGGAACAGCGTGGCGGCAAGGGCGTAGAGGTCGTCCGCGGGCTCAATGCGCACGCGCTCCTGCACCGCGGGGCTCGCATAGACGGCGGTGCTGCGGCTCGGCGTGTCGCCGCTGCGGAGCACGGTGTCGTAGTCGGTGAGGGTGGTGCTGCCGCCCTGCACGATGACGTTGCGCGGGCTGACATCGCCGTGCACCAGCCCAGCGCGGTGCAGTTGGCCCAGGGCGTCGCAAAGCTCCTTGAGCCAATGCAGCGCGAGGGCTTCCGCCGAGTCTTCACCGATGTCCTCGGCATGGATGGGGAGCACACCGGTCAGGTCGGACAGCGGGATGCCCTCGACCCACTTGAGTAAAGCCACGAAGCGGTCCGCCTGCCACTCCGCGGCGATCTCATGGATCACCGAGAGATTCGGATGGTCCGTCTGGGCGCGGGCGAGCCTGTAGGCCCGGATGACGGCCCTGGCGTCGTCCTCGTGGTTGATGAGCTTGGCGACATAGGTGCCGAAGCGCTCCTCGGAATCCGTGTCCAGCTCCACGACCTTGAAGGTCTGCCCGACACCACCGCCGCCGAGACGGCCGATGACCTTGAACTGGGACTGCTGGAAGGGGACCACGGTGTCTTCATCCCAGAACTCGGCGGCGGGGAGCGAGTTGGTGACCGTGGGCTCGGCGGCGTCCATGCTACCGACTGCGGCGAGGGCCTTGGCGATGTCGGCGAGCGGCACGCGCTGCTCCGGCGCGGCGGCACAGCCGGCGGCCAAGGCGGCGTCGGCCGCACGGGAGACGGCATCCTCGCCGTCGAACAGGACGCGCAGGGAGGCGCACAGGCTGAAGACATCCGAGCGAGGGTCAGCGACGGCGAGACCGCCCTGGCGGACCTCCGGCGCGTAATACTCGGCAAGCTCGCCGAAATCCGTGGCGGCCGGCGCCAAGGTGACGGCATCGCCGAGCCGGCTCAGGTTCAGCTCCGTGAACAGCGGCTGGTTGTTGTGCCGCACCCGCAGGCTGCGCGGCGTGATCTGCCGATGCAGGGTCGGGGCGGCGTCGCTGCCCGGCTCCGGCTGGTGCAGCTCGGCGAGCGCGTCGATGGCCGCCCGGGCAAAATCCAGCCTTGCGCCCGGTGTCCACTGAGGGTCATCACGGCGATCCTGCAAGGCCGGCGCGGCCGGGTCCACCAGTGAGAAGAAATGCAGCTCGCCGGGGTAGCCTTCCGCCTCCTGGAAAGAATCCAGCAGTGTCGGCATGAAGCGCGCCTTCTGCCAGCGCTGGATGGTGTCGAGCTCGCGACGGGCCAGTTCCAGGGCATTGTCCGCATCACTGGCGGAGAGGTCGTAGAGATGCAGGATGACCCTGTCACGCCGGGTCGGATGCTGACCGCGGTAGATGCGGTGGAAGGCGTCGGCGCGGTCCGACAGGCGCTCCAGGTTGATCAGCCCGGCAAAGGCGCGCAGGTCGCCGCGCAGCGCAACCTTGGTGCGCGGCTCCAGCAGCTGCGCGGCCAGCTCGATCTGGTCCGCGCTCAGGCGCACAGGACCATCCACATCCAGCAGCGTCTTCCATTCCGGGAGACCAAACACCCCCACACCACGCGGGCGCGGGCGGCGCTCGTCACCGAAACGGACGTTGCTCCTGGTCAGCAGCAGCCTGCCGGAGACGAAGCCCGGGTCGAGCCGGGGCCGCAAGGCACCGGCAACGCGCTTGGCCTTGCCGTCGATGCGGTCCGCCTCGGCGTCCACGACGGCACCGTGCCGCTTCAGGTATCCGGCATCCCAGTGCTTGACTTCGACGGCACAGACTCCGGGCGGCCCGATGGCGACGATGTCGATCTCGTCCGCGCGACGGGCGGTGTGCTGGGCGTGGCTCAGGTTCGACAGCAGCACCCAGGGCCCGCGCGCGGCCTGGAGCTTGGCCTTCAGCTGCTCGACCGCCCGGCGCTCGCTCTCGTTGACGAAGTCTCCACAGGGGATATGGCGCACCATCATGTTCGATCCCTTGGTCTGGATGGCCCCAGACAGAGCACGTTTCGGGCACGATAGCGAAACTGACGGTCGGCGTCGATCCCGGACGAGCGGTATGTTCGGGGCCGCAAGGTGCTCCCGAGGCCGTTGCAGTTGGCGCTTCGGGCGAGTGGGAGCGAGGGCTTCGCTGTTGAATGGTCGGCGCTGCGGATCGGCCGCGGCATGGTTGGACTGATGATCAAAGCTGCGCGCGCGTGAAGCGCTGATTGCCGAATTGCGTTGCCGCTGACCCGCCTGATCCAACCGACCCGCCCAATCCAGACCTGGACCGCGGTCTGCGACTCTGTCGCCAGTGTCCGCCCCGGGCGGCAGCGCCGCCGAACCGGGATGCCGAGGCAGGGCCTCGGCAAGAGAGCAGCAGCACCGCCAGGAGCCCTGCCGCCGCCGGTGCCGCTGCTGGCCGCCGCATCCGCGCGCAATCGGGTTGCCCTGTACACGTAGCGACGCTAGGCTCGCCTCCCATGGACGAGATCGCCACCCCCCACGACGCCTTCTTCCGCGAGAGCTTCGGCCGGCGCGAGGTCGCCGTGGATTTCCTGCGCTGCCAGCTCCCGCCCGGGCTGCTCGCCGAGATCGACCTGGCCAGCCTCGACATCGCCAAGGACACCTACGTCGCCGCCGATCTGCGCTCGGCCTACTCCGACCTTGTCTACCGGGTGCGCCACCGCGACGGCCCGCTGTCCATCTATCTGCTGTTCGAGCACAAGAGCAGCCCCGAGCACTGGACGCTCCTGCAGCTGCTGCGTTATGTCGTGGCCGAGGGCGACGCCTTCCGCAAGCAGCACCCCGAGGCCGACCATCTGCCGCCCGTCTACCCACTGGTCATCTACCACGGCAGGGGACCCTGGCGGGTGCCGCGCAGCTTCCACCAGCTCGTCAACCCACTGCCGGCGGCCCTGGCGCCCTTCGTCCCGCAGCTCACCTACGCCCTGATGGACCTGTCCGAGCGCACCGACGCGGAGATCAAGGGCGAGGTCCTCACCCGCCTGGTGCAACTGGCCCTGCGCTGGATCTTCAGCGACCAGCCGCTCGAGCGCCTGCGCGAGCTCCTGACGCTGATCGAGCAGGTGCAGGACCGCAACACGGCGGTGGCGATCCTGGAATCCCTGCTGCGCTACTATGTTCAGGGCACGCAACGGGTCGAGGAGCAAGAGATCCGCGCCCTGTTGCGGGAGACATTCACCGGAGAGCCGATCATGCAGACCTTCATCGACCGCTACATCGAGCAGGGCCGGCAACAGGGCCGCCAGGAGGGCCGCCAAGAGGGCCGCCAAGAGGGCCGCCAAGAGGGTGAAGCCGCGGTGCTGCTGTCCCTGATCGAGGACAAGTTCGGCCCGCCGAGCGAGTCCACGCGGCAGCGCATCGCGGCGGCGGACGCGGAGACGCTGCTGCGCTGGTCCAGGCGCATCCTGACCGCCGACGACCTGGACACCGTGCTGCATTGAGCCGCCCGCGCCTGCGCGAGCGCCCATCGCCGGACGCAGGACCCGCCCTCGCCGCGACCTGGCCACTTCCCGGCGGCGCAGACGTCACGGAGGACCCACCCAATGGACAAGACCCAGCCGCCCCCCACCACCCCCTTCGTCGGCCGCACAGAGGAGCTGGCCCTGCTGCAACAGACCTGGGACGAGGTCGCTGCCGGCGAGCCCCGATTCCTGGTCTGGACCGCCGACACCGGCCTCGGCAAGACCCGGCTGGTGCAGGCCTTCTACGAATGGCTCAGCACGGAGCGCCACGCCCGCGACCCGCACGGCTACTGGCCGGACGCCTTGAGCATCAGCGGGCGCACGCTGGCCGTGAACCCGGCGTTCCCGGCCAGCGACGGCCCGCGGCCGGACATCCCCTGGCTTTGGTGGGGCCTGCGCTTCACCGACAGCAAGTATGAGCGCGGCATCGCCGCATCCACCTGCGGCCTGTCCAACGCCCGCGAGCACCTGGAGCCGCACCTGGAGCCGGTGATCCGCGCCCGCTACGGCCGCGAGCTGGCGGCCAGCCTGGCCAAGGCCAACGCCGGCATCTGGGGCGGCCTGCTCACCGGGGGCTTGAGCGGTGCGCTCTTCGACGGCCTCGGCATCTTCGAGCTGAACCGCAAGCGCCGACGCCTGGACGCCCCACTGCCCGGCATCGCCACCCAGCAGGCCGAGCACTGGCGCGACACGGTGGAGGAGATGCTCGCCCTGTTCCGCGCCGCCCTCGGCAGCGGCATCCCGCTCGCCGGCGCCGCCGGGCAGACCGGCAAACGCCCCATCCCCTGCGCGCTGATCCTGGACGACGCCCAGTGGGCGGACGTGGACACGCTTCGCTTCATCGAGCCCCTGTTCGTCGACGCCCTGCGCCAACCGCTGGCCATGGCGAGCTACCAGGGCAGCCGCTTCCTGGACGACCTGCTGCTGGAGACCGCCCGCCGCCTGGACGAGCCCTGTAGCGAGCAGGACCTGGCCCGAGCCCGCGACCCCCACGCCATCGTCGAGCGCGTGATCCCGCCGGCCCTGCCCCCGGCAGCGAGTTCGTCCAGCGCGCCTGGTACGAGGTCGCGGCCGAAGAGCTGGCGGCGCAGCACGAGAACCTTGATGAGGCCGACGCCTTCCGCGCAGCCCTGCGTGCAATCCTCTCCGACTGGCGCACCAAGGGCCGCATGGCCACACTTGACCCCCGCGACCGCATCCTCGCGCTGACCCTGCTCGCCCGAGAGCTGAAACGCGCCCTGGACGGCGCCGGAGACACCCGCGACCCCGCCACCCTGCCCCTGCTCGGCGCGACCCTCGGCGACCTGGTGCAAGCGCACCGCGCCGCCGGCGAGCCGCGCCAGGCCGCCAACGCCGCCGGAGAGCTGGCCCGGCGCATGCCGGCCGGCGGCTGGCGAACGGAGCAGGTGGACCTCGATGCCCAATGGGATGCGGCGTTCGCGGCCGCCGAGCACAGCGCTCATGCCAACGCCCGGGCGCTCAACGACTCCGTCATCGCCGGCTTCGAGGCGGCGGGCTATGCCAACGGTACCCCGGAGCAGCGCAACCTGCTCGCAAGCGGCTACACAAACCACGGCAATGCCCATCGGGGCCGCCGCGATCTCGCTGCCGCCATCGACGACTCCGCGGTCGCCATCGAACACATGGAGGCCCTGCGCTCTGCCCTCGGCGAGCAGTGGCCGCCGCAGATGCGAAACGACGCAGGCGACGCGGTTGCCCAACGCCGATCAAGCCGCCGTGGATCTCGACAAGCTGCGCGGCTATTGCCTGAATCCAGCCCACCCACGCGGGCGCCACAAGGCACGCGTGTTCGCGGCGGCGCTTGGCAGATCGGTCCCATCAGGGCCCGGGAGGCGGCCTGGCTGTGCACCGCGTGCTTGAGGGCCGCTCGGGAGCAACCCGCGGTGGCGGGGCTGGCGGACGCGCACGGTCGGCGCTATCACGTAGGCTTGGAGGTTATCGGGCCGAGGGGTACTGCACCGGTTCGAACCACCTGGATCATTCGTACCGGCGAGACGGCGCCGCGGCTGACGAGCTGTTTCGTCCTCTGATCAACATTCTCGAACTGAGCGGCCATGCACACAGCCATCTCACCCCATGCCGTCGTCGCCCTGACCCCGGACCTGCCCGAGCACGGTCTGCTGGCTGGACAGGTGGGCACGGTGATGGACACCCTCGGCGAGGACACCTTCGAGGTGGAATTCAGCGACGATGAGGGCCGCGCTTACGCCATGGCGGCGGTCCCCGCCGAGCGGCTGCTGCAGCTGCGGTATACGCCGACGGCGGTTGCGGACTGATCCGCAGTTGCGACCGAGGGCGCATGATGCGCACGGCGCGCTCGCACGCGGCACCAAGCGGAAGACGATTCTTCGCGTCCCTTGCGCAGGGATAAGCTGAGAGGGTTCGATCCGTCTTCGAGTGATCGCCGGCAATCGAGCCGGCGTCCACTGCGGGTGCGCGCGCCGGTCCTGTAAGGCGGGTGCCGCGGGGGCCACGACGCAGAACAAGTACAGCTCGCCTCGCTGGCTTCCCCTTCCTGGAAAGAATGCCGGAGCGTCGGCATGAAGCGCGCCTTTTGCCAGCGGAAAGCCCGCCGTGCTGCCCACGGTTCGATTACGATATACGTGCCGTTCGTCGGCGTTGCCCCCCCGACGAAGGGACTCTGCGACGCGGTGCCGGAGCGCCGTGCCGCCGGCGGCCTAAGCCCGGTCGGCACAGGCAGCGAGCGGATTCCGACACGGCGGGCGAGCATCACTCCGCATCACGCGCCCCACAGGAGGACGAAAGAGCCATGAGCGACACCCTGCAACGCATCAAGGCACGCAAAGAGGCCGCCGTTGCCACCAGGCAGACGGCGGCGGAGCGGCGGGCCGAGTCGGTTCGGCGGCGGGCGCAGGCGGCGGCGCCGCTGTTCGCGGCGCTGAAGGACGTGGAAGGCGAGCTGGTGAAGGTGACGGTGCTGCGGCAGATCTGGCCGGAGGACTTCCATGCCCGCGACGATCAAGCGCGGGTGCTGGTGGAGGCCTTCACCGGCGATCCGGCGCAGCCCTGCGGCGTGCGTCTGCATGTGCCGGGCGGGCACAAACGCTTCGAGGTGGAGGAGCTGGACGACGGCACCCTGAGCTACGTCGTGGCGCGGGAGACGCTCGGCGGGCGACCACACGTGGCGTCGTACACGCATCAGGAGCAGTGGCTGGACGCCTTCTACGAGGCAATGGCCTCGCTGCTGGAGATCTGATGCCTGCTGTATCGCGAATGACGCGGCTTGGCGAGTCTCGGCGGGTGCGAAGCACTCGGCGCTTTGGCACCACGAGCCATGCGGGGGCGGGAGTGAGAGCGATTGGCGCGACGGCAGCTCCAGCGGGTAGGCTGCTTCCTGGCTGTTCAGTATACCGTCCCCGAATCTTGTCCCCGAAGCTCGGCTGTGCCGTCGCTGTATCCGGTGCGTCCACTCTTCGAAGCCCGCTGCAGCACGCGACCCTGCCAGGCTGCACCGCTCCCGTTATCCGGGCGGAAGACGGACCAGCTCGAACCACCTGCCGTGCCTCCCGCGCATTGGACGTCGCCGCTTCCAGCTCCTCGCGGGTGCGCTTCAGCTCCGGGTCGTCGAGGGCGTCACTTTTGCCCATAGCGGCGAATGCGACCGATGCGCTGCTCCGGCCGCTCGCCGCCGGGGAAGAAGGCCTGGACCTGGCCGTCGGCGAGCAAGCGGACGACCACGCCCTCGCCGAGCTGCGGATGCTCGACTCGCTGGCCGGGTGTCAGCGACAGCGAAGCCGTGTCAGCGGACCTGAGTCGAGTGCGCATCTGTCCTCCTCCCGCCGATGCATGACCAGGGTCCGCCCGCACCAGCCGTGGTTGAAGCGGGTGCGCGCCAGAAGGTCCGCCTCCGGCAGTCCCTCCTGCTGGTGGTGCTCCAGCAGCGCTTGCAGGTCCCGCACGTCGTGCAGCACCTGCCGGCGGAGCTTGGCCCAGGAGATGCGCTTGGGCACCTCGTGGTGTTTGCGGCAGACGTGGATGATGTCGTATTCGCTCTTGCGGGAGCCGAGCTCGCCCTCGCGAGAGGCAGCTCGCGGAGACCCCAACGACGCCCGCCCGATGGACGCCGCCGTGGCCATGCTGGACGCACGTCGCGAACGGGAGCGCGGTTGCACCCTGTAGGCTGGGCATCCCACTGAGCCGGAAGCCGCGGCAAGGCGGCTTTGCTATTGGCGCTTACGCTGTCCTTACCGCTGATCCGATAAGCACAGCTAGCTGTCTGTAAAACCTGCGTCTTTGTGGCTGCCGTCGCAAAAGGGCTTGTTCTTCGAGGCGCCGCAGCGACACAGGAACGCCTTCTCCCCCTGCCAGGCGACGCGACCGCTCGCGGCGCGGATGTTGAGGTTGCCCTCCACCATCAGCGGCCCGTTCGGGATGCGCTTGACCTTCACCGGGCCGCCCTGGCTGCTGACTCCCGGGCCGGTCTCGCCGACGGCGCCGAAGTCCTGGAAGCCGGCACCGAGGTGGCTGTTGTCGCAGAAGGGCTTGTTGGCGGACGCCCCGCACCGGCACAGCGCCGCCCGGAAGCGGGTGCCCGCCATGTCGTCCGCGGCGTCGTCGATCTGAAGCTCGCCGGTCAGGTACAGGGGGCCGTTGTAGACGACGCTCAGGGTGTTCTCCGCCGGCGCCTGCTCGGGCTCGCCGGACTTGTCCGTGTAGCTCAGCGCGCCGCTCGGGCAGCGCTCGCAGACCTCGCGCACCTCCTGCCGGCTCACCTCGTCCGGCACGCACCAGGGCTTGCGGTCGCCGACGAAGAGGCTGTTGGCGGCGCTGCCGCACTCGCCGATGTGGATGCACAGGCGCTCGTCCCAGTGGACGTCGATCTCGGTGCCCGGAAAGTCGTAAACCGGCTTGTCACTCATGCTGCTCTCCCAGGATGTGGCGGGTTGGCTTGAAGGGCGGGGGCCGGGATGGCGCAGGCGCAGGTCCCGGCCTGTGCCGCACCCAAGATGGGGCCGATTGTGCGGAGTCCGCCGTCCGGGACCGCCCGCGTCGCCGGCGGCGCCTGGCCGACTGTCCGTCGGCGTCGAGTGGGCCGAGGGCCGTGCAGCTTCGGCGGCCGCGTAGGCAACGCGGCTCCCGGCGGCCGTCACCGCCAGCCCAACCGCTCCGCAAGGCCGGAGCTGCGCTGCACCCGGGCGGCGCAGGCTTGGCGCAGCGCGGCCTCGCCCGCATGCACCGTCACCTGCCGGCGGGCGCGGGTCACGGCGGTGTAGAGCAGCTCGCGACTCGCCAGTGGGTGCGGCTCCGGCGGCAGCACCAGCAGCACCTCGTCGAGCTCGGAGCCCTGGCTCTTGTGCACCGTGAGTGCATAGGCGCAGACGTGCGGCGGCAGCTGGCGCACGGACAGGGTGCGCAGGCTGCCGTCCGGGCCGCGGAAGTGCGCGCGCAGGCGGCCGGCGGCATCCCGCCAGAGCAGACCGACGTCGCCGTTGTACAGGCCGACCTCGTAGTCATTGGCGGTGACCATCACCGGCATGCCATGGTGGAGGCCGTCACCCACGGCACCGGCTTGCCCGAGCGAGGGGCTCGCCGGAGGGACCGCCGGGGGCTGCGTATGCAGGCGCTGGGCGATGCGCGCGTTCAGGGTCTCGACGCCGTAGGGGCCGCGCTGCAGCGCCGCCAGCACCCGGGCACGGTCCAGGAGGTCCAGCGCGGTCTCCGGGTCGGGGGCATTCAGCACCGGTGCGAAACGTGCCGCCGCCCAGTCGATGCACACCGGATGCAGGCTGTCCGCGGGCGGCACCAGCCGGGCGATGTCCGGCTGCCCGTCATCATCCAGCAGCCGGAGGGCCGTCTCCCCC
>PR_CR_10_Liq_1_inCRDRAFT_1000422_pt1 | contig 26701 bp, 28 predicted proteins | sample PRCRCaboRojoPR_3_FD_10241 | JGI IMG/M metagenome (IMG submission 10241)
GTTTACGGAGGAGAAAGACTAGGAGCTACAATGATCCAGCCTACTGTTTTAGCCGACGTGACTCCTGAAATGCCAGTGTTCCACACTGAGACGTTTGGACCAGTATTTTGTTTGGTAAAGTCAGAGAATGAAGAACATGCAGTCCAGCTAGCAAACGATACTGAATATGGCCTAGGAGCAAGTATTTTTACAGGCAACAAAGAAAAGGCTGAAAGAGAAATAGCTCCAAGGATTGAGTCAGGAATGTGCTTTGTGAACAGCCCTGTAAAAAGCATTGTAGAAGTTCCTTTTGGAGGAGTAAAGAACAGTGGACTTGGAAGGGAACTTGGTGGACTAGGAATAAAAGAGTTCACAAACCCCAAAACAATATTCATTAAGAACTAACTATAACGAATTACGAATTAACCTGATGTCTTGAAGAGCACTGCTGAATTGCCGGGTTCTTTTGTCCAAATAAAAATTGTTTGAGCCATTAGCAGTAAACCTTTGAAGCAACTTAGATTTACAGTAATTACAAAAAGCAAGTCCTAATGTCTTGCTGGGAGTAATTTGCTTCCCAAGTTCAGTGGGGAACTCCAGCAGCACTGAAAACTCCATAACCTCCAAAAACTCGTCTGTCGGGTAAACCAAAGTAGGGGATATCAAGGTATTTGACAAGTTGCCGCACAAAAGAATTCCTCCTGACTTAACTTGTTTGAACTCACTTGCTTGGAGTAAGGTTACTTTGCTGTCTTGGACAACAGTGTAGATATACTCGTCTTTGGCTTCTTCCAGCTGAAGTACTTCTTTATAGTGAATCAAGATCTCCTCCGAAGCTTCAGTGTAGATTTCTCGGAGGAAACAGGTCTGCTGCAAAGCACTTTTAGACAGCTCAGCTGCTAATACTATGGTTTCAGCCTTTGCTGAAGTCAAGGTGACTGGGAACTCCGGCAGTAAGTGCTGCACTCCTACAATGTTTCCTATTTTGAGCTTTTGGTTGATCCAAGTACCCTTTTCAAGAACTCTTCCTCTGAAGATCAAAAACGCGTTTTGGGTTTCTTGGCCTTCTTCAAAAAGCAAGTCTCCCGCATTGAAGGTTTTCAGCTCAGTGGCACTGCACAAATCCCCGATTTGCTCTTCAGAAGCACTGGTGAAGCGGTTAGTGAGAAGTTGCTCTAAAGGAGGTAGTTGAGAAGTACTGCTGATTTTAAGCGACTTCCAAGTTTTGTCCACAGCTTCCAGTAGGTTTTCGTGTTCTATTTCTTCAATGACTCCTTGCTCAAATATTTCTTCAATGAGTTTTCTCTGGGAAAGAACCAGAATTTTGCAGGCTTGTCTACTGTGGATGTTCGAAACTATTTCTGGGTAGGCTTCAATTATGTGGTTCTCCACAAATTCTTTGCAAAGTTTTACTTGTTCCTCGGACTCTTCCAAAATAATTGAGTAAGCTTCTTTGTCTGAGTTCAGTTTCATTTCAGTTATGAGCTCCCTGGCTTCTTGGTGGCACTTGATAAAAGTACTGGCTGCGTCGTAAGCCTCCACTATTTTGTGGAAAATTGCCCTTCTGAAAAACCCTCCAACTAGTTTGAGCTTCGAAAGCGCAAATAAAACACTCAGCCACTTAGAGTTCAGGACTTCATACTCAAGTAGTTTCCAGTCCTCCATACTTTGGTTGACACTGTCCAGTGCCAAGTTACAAGTGTCCCTCAAAAGCACGTAAGTAGTTCCCAAGCACTGCCCTGACTCAAACTCGTGCCAGTACACTCCCTTCAGAATTGCGTAGAACCTCCTTCTGATTTCTATCAGTACTTCTTTTGTTGAGAAGTCAGAGAAACTGTTATACAGTGCTAAGAGTTCTTCAAAAGAGGCCTTGGGTTTTTCTTTAAGGATTTGCAGGCCAGAAGGAGTCTTCCTCATCACGCCTTTGAGCAGCTGCATAGGACCCACCAAGTCATTGACCATTGCCCAGTTGGCAGAGTAGAACTCCTTGCTGTTTTTAAGGGACTCTAGTTTTTCAAAGGTTTCTTGAGTGATGGCAGAAGTAACTCCTATCATCATGCTTTCTTGCACTTTAGAAAGTCCTTCTAGTTTGAACTTCCTGAACAAAAACTTAACTAAGTAGGTGTCTATAGATATAGTAAGTGCAGATGTCCCCAAAGCAAAAAACAAAACTAAGCTTTTGAACCTTTTGTCCAAGTGCTCATGGTGGGATGCTATAAGTGCTAGAGTTATGGATATAGTTCCTTTCAGTCCTGACAAAGTCAGTATAGCTAACTGCTTCAAGTTAACTGCAAAGGCTTTTTTAACTGAGTAGTTCAAAACAGGGTAGTGCAGTAAAATAGAAACCCCCCTTGTTACATGCACCAAGAAAAACAACCCTATCAGCTTGTAGAGGTCACTCACTTCTAAGTGTTTGTGTTCAGTAACCTGCATCCCCAGAAGCATTCCACCAATCACAAAAACTACTCCTTCAGTGTTCTTGCCCAGTATTTCCCAAAAAGAATGCAGCTTCTCCTCCACCACTATACTCACTAGAGTTATTCCGTAAGCTGACATAAACAACCCGAACCCCAGCACTGAAATCGCCCCTGAAAACTCAACCCCCAACCCGTCACAGATGAAAAACAACAAGTAAGAGCTTGCTAAGGTTAAACTCACCTCTCTGTAGATGTCATTAGTTATCCTGTGTAAAAGAAACCCCACAACTAAGCAAAAGCCAAACCCCACTGCCAGTCCTCCCCCAACTTTGCGCAAAAACAACACTATGCCTTCTCCAATGCCTCCCTCTGAATCTCCAGAGATCCCCTGAATCAGCACTAAGAACAAAACCAAAACAGCTGCTTCGTTCACAAGGGTCTCTCCTTCAAGCAAACTTTCAAACCTCCTTTCAGCCTTGATTTCTTTGAGTTGTGCCACCACAGCAACATGGTCAGTGGCACTCAGTACAGTTCCCATCAGCCAAACTTTCTCGAAACTGTAGTCGTACCACAGTATAAACTTTATAGCTAGTGCTGTTAATAGGGAATTCACAAGCACCACTGTTGTGCCCAAAAATACGTACTGCACAAAGCGCCTTTTGAAAGTGTACCACTCAGTAGCTAAAGCTGCTTCAAATATGAGTACAGGCATCACACTTAGCAGTATGAGTTCTGGGTCAAGATGATCCACCATCTCAACTGCATCTTTAAGGTGGCCCAAGTAAGATCCAAGCACCCTCAACAAAAGCCCACTTATCAAAAGCAAAGGAGCTACTTGGATTTTCAGCTTTTCCTTCAACGAGTAACACCCCACACAGATCAACACACACAAGTTCAGCAAAAGAATGATGTAATGCGACCCTTCCATAATTTTTGCAACATTAAGTTATACAGCTAGTCCTTCAACATCAAAATAACTTTATACCTTCTTTCGTTATCAACTAAATGACAGAACTGGAAGAGTTGTTTTTCGTGGACTTGAAGGCAGTTGGAGTTGTCTTCTATAGAAGGGTCTTCGAAAACCTGCGTGGTGCCTTCGTACTCCAAAGATGACTTGGCGCCATGAAGTTTGATTTTGTAATTGACTCTTTCTGGGGCCCTGAGCAAAACTGACACTAACTCAGTGTCTTCGTCAAAATACTCTTCAAAAATGCAGCTGATTTTATTGAAGTCAAGCACTACGAATCTGAATCCGTAAGACTCAGGGTCCATCATCAACTCTAAAGCAAATTTGTTATGTTTGCAACTAGAATGCGAAAAAATCCCGTGTGAATTAACTAAGTGCCCAGCTAGGTCTTCTGGATTCCCTTCCCACTCGCACTCTACTTCTTCTATTTCTCTGTAGTAACAGTGCACCATCTAACAGATTTTACACATTAACTTTGTTCTTTAATACTTACTTATTAACTAAGAGTCTTCTTCAAACACCATCTGGGCCATTGGCTTTCTTCCTGTGGAAAAAGAAAACTCCTGCAGCGTTGGAAACAGTTCTCTTTCCGTTCTAGGTTTTCGTAGTTCCCAACAGTTCTAGTGGAAGCCTTCAGCCTTTGAATGCAAAGGCTCTTCATGTGTTGCAACCCAAAACTCTGAGGTGAGGAACTTCTTTGTACTCCTTTTCAAAGACATCCTTTTCAATTAAAGCCTCCTTAAAAAGGAACGCTTGGCAGAATAACTTTAACTAAAGCCTATACATTAGTTTGAGTCAGTAACTCGGAAGTAAGTATTGCAATAATCAGTCCAAAAGCACTACTTTAGAATACTCATGTAGTCAACGCAATTAACTCTCTTGAGGCAGTCTATTTTCATCGGCTAAGAATCATGACTAAATTCGGAACTATAATTAAATGAAAATCCTAACTAGAAAGTACTACTTAAGAAGCAACCTCAAAGAAAGAAAGTCCCAAGACTCAGTTTCTACTGAAAGCAGCTCGATAAAGCCACAAAGAACCCGCAAAACGGAAAAACAAACCAAAATACTCGAAACAGCTTTTGTGCAAGGGAACTTCTGGGAAAAACAGTGCATAAAGAACTTAGCAGCGCAAACAGGCCTCACTCAGGCTCAGGTGTACAAATGGGGGTGGGACTACTCCAGAAAAGCCAAAAAGCTACCTAAGTTGCACAGGCTGTTATGCGGAGAAATCATCCAACTTCCTGAACTGGAAACTAGCATGTTCATGACTCAAAGGAACTATAGACTTACACTAAGAGACCCTAGCCAAAAGACCTCACAAACTCAAGTTAAATTATTCTAACTGGTCCCTGAGTTGCATGAGCAACACCTATTCTATCTTTAGACCCAGCTAAAGAACCTCCCCAGTAGTAATGGCAATGCTCAAAAAAGCTTGTCTTAGTTCAGAGTGCTGGGTAAATTTAGCCCTGATGCCTGTAGTCATAACTTGTTCTTTTCTGTGTTGCCATTCTTCCCTGTCGTAGCCTAGTTGTTTAGCAGTTCTTTGGGCTTCCTTTGGAGTTTTGCACTCTACTACCTTTGGGGTTTCTAGCTTTCCCAAACTTTTGGCATTGGAAGTAGTGTTCAACTGCAGGGTAAATAATCCCTTCAATAGTTACTAGAGCTGAATAAAAGACTGTTGGCTTGCCTAGAAGTAAACAGTTGCCATTCTTAGTTATTATTTTTGTTTCTTGCTTTTCTTCTGAGGTTTCGGCCTGTACAAAAGTTTAATTCCAAAACCAAACAAACCAAAGATCATAAAGAACACAACTAGCAAGTAACCCCACCCAAAAACAGGACCAGTCACTACCTCAGGCTGGGGCTCGGGCTGCATTTCTGATAAGCTCTGGAACAAGTTTTTCTGTGAGTCAGTGAGTTCGGGGGGAAAGTCTCCGTTGAACTGGAGGAGGTCTAGTTCCATCAAGTGTGAGTGGTTGTATTCAAGGGAGTCTTTTTCACTGATGACTTTTAGGGCTTCTTCCTGAGTGATGGAGTGGAAGCAGTACTCCAAAAGGTCTGCTAGCATTTTGTTGAGCACTAGGTCTTCTTGGTGTTTAGAAGACTTTATAACTGAGTCAAGCTCTGCCTGGTTTGCTTCTAAGTAGTACCTAGAAAGCACCAAACAAGCACTCATTTTGGTTTTCTTGAGGTCCTGTGCTAGACATCCAACTATCAGGAAAACTAAACCTAACATTTATTCTCCAGTAATATTAAATCATAGCGTTAAGTATTTCTTGAGTAACTACAGTTAAACTTGGAGCTTCAAAGGTAACAACAACTTCTTTGATGTCGCTGACTCGGTGCTCCATGGCAAAGAAACTAGGGTTCTCCAAGAGTGCCAGCATAACTTCTAACAAGGGCTTAACAAGTTCTTCGTCAGAAACTGTTGAAAGGTGTGAAAGAACAATGTCGCAAAGAGTCTTTAAGTCGTTTGTGTAGAAGAAAGTGTCCATGGTGTCTTCACACTTAAGCAAGTTCTTGATGCACTCCAAACAGTCCTCCAGCAGTTTGTCTTCACTTCTGTTAATCATGTGCAACAGGATCTCTCCGAAGTGGCGGGCGTTCTTGTGTTGGTTGCAGCACTCGACCATGATCTGTTGGTCGTGGATGAATATCCGCACTAGTATCGAAAGCACAGCTTTGCAAGCCAGTTCGTCTTGAAGGTACTCCAAGGAGTCAAAGCACTGCTTGGCCAAAGCTAAGCTGTAGTCTAGGTCTTCTTGCTGTGCAAGTATTATAAAGGCGTCATAGGAAACTTCTTCAGCTCTTTTTTTCTCTAGGTACGTTTTAAGCCCTTCCTTGAACTCTTCATTGTCTAGTTGAGGCCCTACTTTTTCGGGTGAAAACTGGCAGAAGACCCGCAGAATTCTAAGAAACTTTTCAATATAAGTGGAATTTTCGTTGAGCAAGTTTTTGACAAGGGAACTAACTAAGCCGTACTCAGGTTCGGCAATGGAGTCTATCCACTCTTGCACCTTGGGTCCAGGAATCTTTCCTTCGAGTTTCCCCATCAACTCAAAAATCTCGTCTATCTGAGGCAAATCCATTTATTTTAATGTACAAAGAATTAAGTTAGGAGTCCTTCAAGGAATTTTCAATTGCCATTTTAATCATGGCTTCTTCGTCCATTTCTTCGTTGTCTTCTTGAATTGAGCGTCTTTCAATGAACTCAGGAATCTCAGAAGCCCCTTCAAGTTGAGTCAAGTCTACACTAGGAAGGGCGTCGCACATAAGCACTCTGTAGAAAAAATCAGAAACAGCTCCGCTGAACTCAAAAGGACGAGTGGAGTTGTGGTCTCCTTCCATGTACAAAATGTTTTTGTCGCCTGAGTAAGCTTCGTAGACTTCTTTGGAGTGAGCTGGTGCTACGAAGTCGTCGTCGTTTCCTGTTCCAAAGAGCGAAGGACAGAAGCACTGCTTAGCAGCGTCAACAGGGTTGAGTTCATCCAAGTTCATGCCTGTTTTCTTCATGCAAGTTTTTTTTACCATAGAGTAGACACTTTTCATCACGAAGCCAGGAACCCGTGCGTACTTCTTGCAGAGCTCCATCGCTAACTTCTTGAACGACGAAAAAGGCGAGTCCAGCACCAAACCTGCCACCCCGAAGTCCTGGCTTGCGTAGAAAATAGCTGTCACAGCCCCCATGCTGCGTCCCCAAAGCCCAATGGCCCCTACTCTCCTTTCTGCCCTCAGGTGCTCTACAAGGACTCCCAAGTCTTCTTTTTCGTTCCACCCGAGAGTGATGTACTCGCCCTCCGACATGCCACAACCTGCAAAGTCCAAACACACCAAGGTGATGTTCGACGGCATCAGCACAGGGATCCCTGCTAGTCCTTCTAGTCTTGAAGAGCAGTTGCCGTGCAAGTAAACAACACAAGGAAGTACTTCAGTTACTCGTTCACTTTCAACAGGTTCGAAGTGCGAAACGTAGATTTTGTTTCCTCTTGCGTTGGTGATTGTGAAGTCTGTTCTTTGAAATGTCCTTCCGTGCAGGTTAAATTGCGAAGGCCCTAGGTCTTCACTTGAGTACTCTTCTCTGGGAGGCCGAATTATTGCTTGCCACAGCGACCCGTAACCTTCTTTTAGTTTTTTGAACATTTAATTATAAGATGGATGAATATGCTACTGCTTGTAGAGGTTTAGAAAACCACGTAGGGGCCAACAACTGCTTTTTAAACGTAGTGTTGCAGTCGCTTTGGCATCTGCCTTCTTTTAGGGACCAATTCAAAAAAGACTCTTGCCACCACAGTGCTTCAAGTTCCTTTTGCTTGTTTTGTGAACTCCAGTCCCTTTATATCCAGTATCAGTACAGCGAATCTCCTGTTTTGAACGTAGAAAAAGTCCGTATAGCTTTGGAAGCAACTACCTCCAACACCAAAGCTTTCAACGCTAACTCAACTGGTGACGCTGTGGAGGCTTTTGAAACTATTCTGAATTACTTGCATCAACAAAAATTTTGTTCTGAAAACTGCAACTGCATAACTCATAAAGTGTTTGGTTTCAGACTCAACCAAGTTTTGCACTGTGCTTGCAGAAGTTCCTCTGTAAGCAACTCAACTCAGTACCTGCTGCGACTTTACATCACTCAAATGATGGAAATCTCCCTGAGCAACCCTGAGTTGATGCTGGACGAACTAATAGGAAGAGCAGTTTCTGAGGACTCAGCTTGCAAACTCTGCAGTACTTCTAGGGTAGAAAACCACTGTATAAAGTTTCCTAAAGTAAGGACTAGTTAGAACCTAGCAGTGTCACTAACCTGGGCTGACCACACTCCAGAAACCATTGAGTGGTTAGTGAACATGATATCTCCAGTGTTGTTTGTCACTCACATTTTCGAGGCTTCAGAGTGCAAGCACCCTAGGTTCATTTTGCGAGGAATGATTTGCTTTACCTTGGGTCACTACATTGCTTTTTTCTTCAGCATCAGACGCAATGTTTGGATTCAGTTCGACGACACCCAAGTGAAGTACATAAAGTCTTGGGAAAGTGTCTGCAATAAGATGCTCAGAGGTAGAATAGCCCCCACAGTGCTTTTTTATGAAAGCGCTAAGTCCCTAGACTCCTACAAAGATACACAAATCCTGGACTGCATAGGGACTCAAAAAACCAACAGACTTATGGAACCCGAAGTTTACTTTGAAAGCTACGAGGACAGCGAAGTAGTTAATTTAGGCGGTCTTGTTTGGGGAGCGCGGCTCCGTGAAAGAGAAGCCTACAAGAGAAACATGCACAGGTGCTGTGTTTTCTAACTAGAATTTAACCAATGACTTAAGTTTAATAAAATGAAGGATAAGGACCAGAACCAACAAGGAAGCAACCTTGAAGTTTTGTGTGAATTCGAAAACTTTTTCATAGAAATGAAACAAGAACTGAAGGCCAAGCAGCTCCAAGCAGAAAAGCGCTACAATTTTGATTTTGAAAAAGAACAAAGTTATGACAATAACCAACTAAAGTATTAAATTAGTGTTTACCAATGATTCTCACCGCACTCGTTCCCTTTAAAGCCCAAAATCAGATGAATTATTGCGGATGGCTTTAACTTAGCATTATTGGTCGAACCTGAACTTCTAGAACACCTGACTAAGTAGTTCCTAATTTCTTAATAAGGCCTTTCGAACATGATTTTAAAGTTAAGAACTGCATTAAGAAAATCTTTGATAAGGAACTGGTTCTGTCAAGTTCTGGTCTAGGTTTCCCGCCAACATAGCTTGCTGGATGTACTTTGTCACTGGACCTACTTCGCCTGTGCCAATACTTTCCCCGTCCCACTCAATTATTCCTTCTACACGGTCTGCAGAGCATTGGAGCATTTCAATTGCTTTTTTGGCCTCAGAAACGTGGATTTGGCGTTGTTCTACCCCAGAAAGTCTACCTTCTTTAACCAGTTCTTGGGCGTGGTGCATGACTCTTTCTATAGTAATTCCGTTGAGTATTTTGTCGAAGGGAGGAGTCACAAGCACTTGCTCTGGAAGTACAAATGCTAAGTTGGCAACACAACTTTCAGTGACATAGCCTTCGTCATCCAACTGCACTCCTAAACGCCCTCCTTTTTCTTGGCTTTCCGTTGCGCACAAAGCATTCAGTAAGTAGTTAGTAGACTTCATTGTTGCAAGGAACTTAGGTTTCAAGGGAACTCCAACTGTGAATTCCTTAAACCCTTCTCCGTAAGGCTTCATGTAATCTGCTTCAGTGACTGCTGCATATAGTGTAGACATTCCAGACGTTGGAACCACTCCTAAACTCCCTGGACCAGTGCTCATCCAGCACCTAATTTGTGCATTGCGCAACTTAGAAGCCGCTACTAAGTCCAGTAAAGCTGTCTTCATGTCCTGGGTACTCATAGGTAGCTCAATTCTAGCTTGTTTCGCAGAGGCTTCGAAGCGCCTGAGGTGGCGGTCCATCATGATTACACGTCCTTCAACAACACCAATTACATCAAACACAGAATGCCCTCTGTGGACCATGTGGTCGTCAATAGGGACACTCATAAAGGCAGGGTCAAGAATGATGCCTCCGAGTCTAGAGTTGTAAAAAGCCTTGATGTACTTAGGGGCTTTATCTTCGAGAGCTGAAAGTATTTCTTCACTAGAACTGAGAATGCGGGCCTGCATTTATTAACTAAACAAGTGTTAGAAATTGGATTTATTACAGATCGTGCTGATTTCTTCGTCCTGTCTGCCCTTGGTTTCTTTAAGCATGAGACCTGCAATTCCTGCAATTCCAAATAGAAGTGAAAACAACACAAGGCAAATGCTGAAACCACCACTCAAGTCAAGAATTGGTCCTGCAGTGAGGGGTGCCAAGAGTCCTCCTAGTCTTGCAAGGGCGTTTGCCCATCCGTTTCCTATGTTCCGGATTTCAGTAGGGTAAGACTCCGGAGTGATGGTGTACAGAGCTGCGAAACTCATCATCATGAAGAAGTTTATCAAGGAGGAAAAAGCAAGCGTCTAAATAAATCTTACACTGGCCAAGTTAAAAGCAATTTCAAACAAGAAAGTGCAACCTGCTGCAAAAACAAAAGGCAGAGCTACGGTCATTCGTCTTCCCAGTCTAGTTTCAACTAGCCATGCTGAAAGCAAGATAGCGGGAATTCCACAGCCTTGCTGCAATAACACAACCCCTGCTAGACTTTTGTTGCCGCTGAGGTTGTTGCCACTGTTTTCTAACAAGTCGGGCATGAAAACTGTGATCCCTGTGTACGAATATATCGACCCAAAATAAATTATGGTGAACATCAGTGTAGTTTTGATAAATCTGGGTCCAAAGAGTTTTTTCATCATTTCGAAAGCTGACTCTTCTTGGGTTTCTGGAGTTTCTTCAGTTTCAGGCGTGGTTCTGTCAAGCAACTGCAGATCATTAGTGGGGGACTGTTCTATCCTGTTGTTTTGTCGAGCAATTTTCTGAAGAACTTCGTTAGTTTTGTCAACTTGACCTTTACTGAGGTAGTAACTGGGAGTTTCGTCCAATATTTGTCTTATTAAAAAGAAAAAAAATTCTAAAACACAGGAAACGCCGGCTTGGAATCTCCAGTCGTTTATTGAAGTAGTGTTGGTCTCCGCTATAATTAAGGCAATTAGGGCAGAAACCACGCCTCCGAATGCCCAACAAGTGGCCAAAATAGTCAAAGTCCAAGCTTTGCTAGGCGGACAGAATTCAGAATAAACTGTGCCTCCTACGGCCAACTCGCCTCCCATTCCAAAACCCAATATGAACAAAAAAACCATCATCATTTCGAAGTTCACTGAAAACGTCAGACCTAAGCTTGCCAAAGCCGCCATCAAGACGGTCTTTTTGAAAGCAAACATACGCCCAAATTTGTCCCCCAGCACTCCCCAGGCATAACAGCCGCAAAACATACCGAAAACGTACATGGAAGTAATGAAGCCCCTAACAGATTCATCCAAGTTCCAATCTTTGCCTGAGTCTTCGATTATGAACCCAAGGTTCGTGGTCCACATCTGGTCAAACATCCAAGCCTACATAAGATTTACAGAACCACATATTAAAAACAACTTTTTCTGGTACCTGCCCCAGCCTATTTTCTCTAGCTGATTTCCAACTAAGCGTGCTGCTGAGTCTGACATTTTTTTATAGTTACTCCTCTTTGACGGATAATCAAAACTAAATCATGGAGTTCCATAATCTTTAAAACTTATTAACTCCCCTACTTTGGCCTTAAGACCCACAAACTCCTCTAAACATCAAATTATACCACTAAACTTAGCTTCCTTCGGATTGCACATTTCTCCCTAAAACCCAAAAATGGCTGCAATTCGTATTTTTGCATTAAATACAAACTAGATAAGTCGCCTAGACAACTAGTTATTAAATGGTTGAAAGAGGAAGTGGAGTAGAAACTAATTGGAAAGGAAGTCCTCTGAACTCCTACAGAGAAGTAGTTAGAGACCAGATGCTTTTAAAAGAAATACCTGAGAAGGAAATTGATTCCCCACTTGAGACAGTTAGGTTTGGATTGCCCATCATGCTTTCTGAGTCAAGTTTTAAAATCCAAGCACCTACCGGCACTGGCAAAACTCCTTTATTGCTCCTTGGAGTTATTCTGCAACTCAGGCCTAATCTGGAAAGTACCCAGTTCATCCTTATTCAGCATAGAAAGTACTTAGTTACTGAACTCTACAAAGACTTAAAAGAATGGACTTCCCACTTAGAAATTAGAATTGCAATATGCACAGGTGACCAGGAGTACGCACAGTGCAGAAGAGAAGTAAGGGGAGCACATATAATTGTTGGAACATTTGCAAGGATTTACAACATGATGAAGAAAAACTTCATCAACACTCAAAACCTAAAAGTGTTTTGTGTGGACTCGCCCAGTGTGTGTTTCTGTGTTGACTACTCACTTGATGTGCTTGGTAGTTTGTTTAGGCGCGACACTAAGTTTTGGTGGTTTGGAATAAACGAAGAGTCCTTTGAAGAAGAAGCAATGAGGACTCTAAGTCCTGAGTACTACTACGTCAAACTAAACACTTTGGAAGAGTTCCTCAATAAAACTTCCCACTCTGTGATAGAAGTGGACTCCTTAGAACAAAAACTAGAGGTTACTAAGTCTTTGTGCTACAAGAACTCCAAGCCTAAAATTATTTTTTGCAACGAAGAAACAATTGAGGAGGTTTCTGATAGCTTGTCTGAAGAACTAGCAGTAGTCCAGATAACTAAAAGACTCATGGGAGAAAAACCCAACACCCTTCTAAAGCTCTTTGAAGACGGCCGGGCTAAAATAGTTGTTCTTCCAGGAGTTCAGTACTTTGCAAGGAAACTCAACTGCAAACAAGTAGTAGAAGTAATTAACTTCGACTTTCCAAGTGACGTTGAAAACTACATCATGAGGACCAGAAGGAACTCATACGTCAACGGGGACAAAATCATAAACTTGGTAGCCAACCAAGAAGAAAGGCTAATTGTTGAAGAGATCCAAAGTACTTATAACACTCGCTTTAAATTCAAATAATAATGAATTGGCTGACGGTAGTTCTACTTGTGTGTGTGATTTTGTTCACTGTGTTGTTGCTTTACAAGTTCGCTTCCAAAACCACCCAGTGGTGGGTCTTGGTGCTTGTGTTTTTCAGCTGGAACATGGACTTTGCAGTGATTGTGTTGATTCCTTACGATGTGGAAATGACTCTCAGAGGACTTCAAGACAACTGGTTAGAAACAGCTTGGAAAGTTATGTACTGGACACTTTTCGTTATGTGTTGGTTCGTGTTGCCAGTGTCCCAAGGGTACTTGATGGGGGGTGAGTTCACTTTCTTCGGAAAACTTGGAACAGCCCTTTATCGAAGAATTAGAACAATTCTTGTGATGTCTGCACTGGGTTTAGCTTTCATCATTTACTTGTTTATCCGAGGAACCCTGGACCCCCAAAACGTACCTGCTTTTCTGGTAGCAATGAGTAATTGCTGGGGGTTGTTTTTGATAATCATGCTTCTGGGCTACGGCTTAGTGGCTATTCCTAGGTCTGCCTGGAACAATGGCAACATCAAGGCTACTTTGAATTACTACTACTTTAAAACAGTAGGGATTGACCAGAACCTTAGTGACAATAAGCACGACTTAACTGCAGCTGTTGAAAAAGCCAATGGTTACTCCCAAACCATCAAGCAGGACTCCAGTCTCAGAAAGTACATTGATGCTATTTTGTCAAAGTGTCCTGAGTCTATACAGTCAGGCTTAGCCCGCACCAAGTCTTACCGAGATAAGCAAGACTACGGCCCCGAAACAAAGGAAGCCCTTGTTGAACTGCACCAAGAAATCAAAAAGCTCGTTTCTGAATTCCACAGGTCAGAATGGTATTGGTTAATTAGAGTCGTTGGGAAAGACACCTCAAAACCACTTTTAAGATCCAAGACATTGTTGACCACATAGACAGTCCCAACAAGGTTATTCACAGCCAGTTTTGGCCAGTTAAAACAGGCAAGTTTAAGAGGTGCCGCGAAGTGCTTGAGTGGTTTTGGTTCACAAGAGCAAGAGGGTTCCTTTCAAGGATACTAGGGCTGTTGTTGGGGTGCATGAGTATGTTGATAGTGTTGGGGGAAGTTACTTTGTTTGTGTCTTCTCCAGTAGGAGTGGTTCCTTTGTTGTTTGAAGAAGAACACGGTGCTGTCTCTACCCAAGTTCTGTGTTTGGTTCCTTTGCTTTACATACTTTACAGCACTTACATAGCCCTGTTCAGACTCCGTTTGAAGGGGAAATACGGAATGTACTCTCACAACAATACAGATGCTGCCAACTTAGTTTGGTGTTCCCTTATAATGGCAAGACTGACTCCTCCTTTAGTTTACAACTTTTTGTTACTTATAAAGGTTGACAACACCAGGTTCAGTAAAGTAATGGGAGTCATAGACATTGTGCCTATACTAGGACAGGACTTTGCAGTGTTCTTTCCCCTGATTTTGGTGCTTTTTTGCCTCGTCCACATTTTCAACCTCCAAGGCAAGTTAATGAACTGTTTAGGGTTCCCTCAGTTTGTGTTTAGTGAAAACTACAACGACGAAAGAGTCAGTGAAGGAAGAGACTTAATCCAAAAAGAAAGGAGTGGAACTGAAAGGTCTGCTGTGTCCCAAGCTTACTCTGTCCATGAACCTGCTCGAAACCCTGTACAAGAGCATAGTTTCAACCCCTCTACGCAGTCTAGGTACCAACGAATAAGACAAGCTTATTCCCAATACAAGAAACCACTGCTTCCATAATTGATTAACTTCGCGCAAAAGATAACAAGCTTAAATAAAGACTGAGTTGAATCTTTTTTGAGTTAGTTTTTCTATAAACCGGCCATCTTCTCTAGGCTCAGTTTTTGCTGTCAGCTTCTTTAATCCACAACCATCCCAAGGTGTCTTTTCTTGATCAGAGATTCCAAACCAATAGTCTACGGTTAAGTCCATTAATTAAATTAATCAATTTCCGACAAAAGATCTATAAGGTCATTAACGGTATCCATGAAGGCAGTTTTGGGGCCTTGTCTAGCCAATTCGTTTGCAGTGCGTCTGTTCTGGAAGACTATGTTGGGGTTGAACTGGTCAGCCTCTTCTACGTAAGACAACACTTGAGTTATTATTTCTTCTTTTTTATTTTTAAAGTGAGCTTTGACTAGTTCCTTAAACTCTTCAGGGGGGTTCTTGAGCATATTAACCATAGCATACTTGATTGTTCCGTACTTAACAATGGTTTGGTAGGCTTTGTTTTCAAGACACTCTGGACTCATAGTTTCGAATGAAGGTTCCTTTTGCACAATGTTGGAGTCCATCACAAGAGACTGAATACACACCAGCAGTCCAGCAACATTCCTAGTGATTGGATTCCAACTTTCTCCAGCAGAGCCTTCCCAAGTGTTCAGAATCGACAAACAAACAGTTCCGTTCGCGTACAGTTTTGGATTGAACCTCATAACCCTTCCTGTGTTGGTGAGTCTGATTCTAGGGGGACTCATAGGGTAGTCGTTGGGTAGCTTTATGCTGAAGTGAAACAACCCGTTTTGGTAAGGAGTTCCCAAAACGCCCGTCAAAACAGCTTGCAGTTCCTGGATGTTGGATTCATTCACTTTGACAAAGATTGCAGCATTTTCGTGGCAGGGCAAGTTTCTGCTGAAGTTCCTGATTTCTTGGCTAATCCTTTTAGTAAATATAGGGTCCGTAGGTGGGTTTCCAAGATTGGATGAGTAGTATGAAAAGGTATGCTTGCGCATCTTCTTTTGGTAGGAGTTTTCTTCTCTGGGTCTTTTCCTAGGAAGGCATACTTTGTCCAGCAGTTTTTTAAAGTTTTCTTCTCTGAGTTTTTTAGGAACTTCTGGAGTTCTTTGGGGCCTCAGGTATATGCTGTCCAGGAGCCCCTCGGGGTTTTCGAACCAGTAGTCTACCTCCAAAGTGTTCATTTATAGCTAAATATGAGTGAAAAGCCTAAAAACAAAAAACAGAAGTCAGACAGGTCCAACTCTGGCTCGCCTAAGTCCAGGAAGTCAAGCACAGGATCTAAAAAGTCCAGAAAGTCAAGTCCTAGTTCTCCAGTTCCAAAAGAAAAACTCCAAGAAGTCACTGCGTCTGCCAACAACTGCCTTGCCCACTCAAAACCCTTCACCTACTACAATGAACTCAAAGAAGAACCTCTTTGCGAAGATTGTGTTAAGTCACCCCAGCAGTCGTCCTTCCAGAATAAAGTACTCCCTATAGAGCACGCTTACAGAAACCGCCTTTCCTCAATTTACCAACTTTTGAATTCAAAGCTCATTCCCAAAAGAGAGTTCCTCAAAGCACAAATGAGAAAAACTGAATTCGCACTTGAAGACTTCAACAGGACCAAACAAGCCATAGAAAGAGACATCAAAAGTGAATTCTGCGCAATGAACGAACGACTCAACGCAGCCCACGGCTCCAAAGTAGCTCTACTCACTCACAACATTAAAGGCATCAAAGAAGACTTAGTTCGCATCAACGAAGTTTCTGAAAAACTCGAAAAGTCCGGAGAAGACATGGTGGGGTTCATGACCAACTTTAGGCAGCTGGAGGAGTCACTGGACTTGTCTCTGAACAAGCCTGTAGGAGGAGCCGCAGAGGTCTCCCCCCAAGACTTGCCCCGCGAACTAGAAGAAGTCAGAACCATCCTTGAGAACTATTCTGCTTTAGAAGGACTCAACGCCTGCAAAAACCAGATCATTTGGAAACTCCTTTCCCAAACCTCCAAGCATACCCCTTTTGAGGAACCTGCCCAAAAAGAAATAGCAGAGTGGGCTAAGTTAACTGGCAACTACGCCAAACAACTCTTCAAGTATCAAATGGTGTGTGACTTCTGTGGAGTTACTTTGGACGAAAAAAGTGTTAACACAGAGTGCCTGCGCAACACACAGTTTAGTTATTTCTACAAGAACCTTTCTGCTCCAGAAGAAGCCAAAAAAACTGGAAGGCACTACTTTCTTAAGCAAACTTAAATTAGTAAATATCGTTCTTTTCGAAAACAGAAAGTTGCCAAAACTTAACTTGTGCAGAACAAACACTCCAAAGTTTCATTTCAACTGGGTACAGCAGTCCTCCAACCAAAGAAATTGGGAGAACTACTGAGTAGAACTTCTTCCAGTGGTTGACTCTAGCAACCTGGTCCGAGTTGTGCTTTATAAGTCCCTGGGCCAGCCACACAGAACTCAGAGCCACTCCCGCTAAAAAGTAAGTTCTGTAGTTAACTGAAAAACTAGGTTCTAAGGTTTGTTGTTTCTTGGGCAGCTCCCTTTGTAGGTACTCCATAATATAATGGGGAACTACTGCATGTCTAAAGAGAACAGCCCCAGGAGCATTCCCTCGGAAGGTTCCCTTTCACTCCAAGTTTTTTCTCTGCAAAAGCCCAAATTACTTTCACCCAAACTTAAAAACATTTCTTTTTGCGATTCAAAGTCTTTTGACAAAATCCGTGTCAGGAATCCCGAACCTCCACTGGACCCTGAGTCAAGTTCTAGAAACTACTCCAGCAGTTTTAGTTCATCCGAGATTTCAGTGCTTTTGAACAAAGCTGAAGAACGCCTTAATTCCACTTGTGACTTGTCCCTCCAAAACAGTGAGTCGTTAGGACCTACTGAACACTGCTTTGAAAAGTGTGAAGTTCCTCCTACTCCACATAAAAAACCCCTTCATCCCAAAGTTAAGTACAGAAAAGAGATTCCACAGGTCAAACAGAACTTAAGGCAAAAACTGCTAACGCGGTTTAAAACCCACAACAAGTGTAGAGCTATTACTTCTTTTTACCACTAATTAACTAATGTACACTTGCTTGATTCTAAACATATTTACCAATGGCTATAATCTAAATGGCGTCTACTGAAGTCACAATATCGGCGGGACAAGGGCTATCCAGACAGATCAGTGAGGTAGCAAGACTGCTTGAAACTCACAAAGAAGCAACTATTTCAGCAATCAACCTTGCAATACCCTCAGCAGTGAACCTTGTAGAATTGGTAAAGCACAAAATCAAAGGCTTGCACCAAGTTAACAAGTTCGAAAGAGTTGCAGACTCAAACAAAACAAGAGTCGTTATCAAACTAAGCCTCAAAGCCCTCGACTCCTCCGAAAAAGGGTACCAAGCCCCCATTCCTGACTCCCAAGTTACAGAGACTCCTCTTAAAGAAATGAAGTTGCCTCCCCGCACCGAGTCCAGACGACCCGCTCCCAGAGGCACCAGAAGAGGCGGCTTCAGTTCTTCGCGTGGAGTTAGAAGCCGCGGCCGTCCTATGAGGGGAGGTGGCCGAGCTCCTAGATCAACTAGACCAGGGGAACCAGAAGCTAGCAAGTACGTGAGAGCTCCTAAGCAGTCCTCTGAAGCCAATGCCCAGCCTAACGAAGTGCTGATTAACGCCAAAGGCAGAGTGCGTGAGTTCGTGAAAGCTGCTCTGCTCAACTTCAAAAAGAGCAACATGAAAACAGTTGTGTTGAAGGCTTCAGGAACAACAATCCCAAAAGCAGTGGCTGCAGCAGAACAAATCAAGACTTACGAACCTGGCCTGCACCAAATCAACTGTATCCAAAAACGAGTAGTGAAGGACGTTTTCAAACCAATTGAAGAAGGCCTTGACGATGTTGTAATTGAAAGAAACCTTGAAGGAGTCGAAATCACTCTAAGTAAGGACCCCCTTGACACCAAGAACCCTGGGTTCCAGCCCCCCATCTCCTCCGATAAAGTCCAGGACATTTCTGTAGAGGACGTTTTAAAATTCTAGTTAACTACATGAATCTTAATACTTGATGTAAAGTCTTTCTATGCTTTCTAAGGAAGGCTGTTCTTCCGGGGGCTGCAGAGCTGGAACAGAAGGCGTTTCTGCCTGGAGTTGGTTCAAATCCAAAAGCAAAGACTCGCATACAGAAGCTAGTTGTGGAGTGGGACTTTGGTAAGAAATCCTGGGTGCTCTGGGCACTTCTAGTTGTGGAATGCTTATTGTGGTTCTGCTCAAGTTCAGTATTTGTTCTCTCTGAGCAATCGACTCTAAGAACCTAAAATCCTGGTTAAGGAGGTTCTCGAAGTCTATTCTGGGGACTCTCATAGTGGGTAAACTCAACATCCTGGGACTTGCGAACTCCTCAAAGTGCTTTGCACTTTCAAAGTACTTTGCTAGCAGTGCTAGTTGGAAACTTAAGTTCTGTGCGTTTCGAATCAAAACTTTGTCCCTCAAAACAAACTGGGTGATTTCTCGCATTGCATCAAGTCCTTCGGACCGGTACTCAGGCGATTGCATAGTTTCAACTAGAAGTTTAAGCACAGCGTCTTCGGCTTTTTCAGTTCTGAGCACAGAAGCCAGGAAGTCAAGAGTTTTGTCTCTAGAGTTAGGGTCTTCCAGCAGTCTTTGGAGGAGTTTTTTGAACAACTCATAAACTTCTTCCTCAACTTCTGGATCCTGCAGGGCTTCTACTGTAGAGTCTACTAAAAGTTTAGTCAACTGTGTTTCTAGGAACTTCACTGCAAAGAACGAAGACCCAACTAGTACTCCTGCAGACACTGCCAATCTCAATCCCTGCTTCAGATACATTTCTATCATGCATTTTAGTATGGCTCAAACACAACTACTACTTCCTAAGGTCCTAGCAGTTCTATCCAGTTTATAATGTTAAAAAGGGCAACTCGTCTTTTTAGTAACTTCAACAGCCACATAATTCCTGCTGAAGTCGACAAAACTTCCGAAAGTTTCCTAGCTAACCAACAAAAGTTCTTGGCTGCCAGGGAGGAACTTTTATCCAGAATAGCCAAGGTCAAGCAAGGAGGTGGTCCTAAGGCTGTGCAAAAACACAAAGCCCGCAACAAACTTTTTGCAAGAGAAAGAATTGATGCTATACTGGACAAAGGCTCGCCTTTTCTAGAACTTTCCCAACTAGCAGCACACGACGTGTACGGAGAAGACGTTCCCAGTGCTGGAATCATTGCTGGAATCGGACGTGTCCACAACCAACTTTGCGTAATTGCCTGCAATGACGCCACTGTCAAAGGAGGAACTTACTACCCCCTAACTGTGAAAAAACACCTCAGGGCCCAAGAAATAGCTATTGAAAACAGACTTCCCTGCATATACATTGTCGACTCCGGAGGTGCTAACTTGCCTAGACAAGACGAAGTTTTTCCCGACAAAGAACATTTCGGAAGGATCTTTTACAACCAAGCACAAATGTCTAGTTTGGGAATTCCCCAAGTGTCAGTGGTTTGTGGCAGCTGCACCGCAGGTGGGGCCTACGTGCCTGCTATGAGTGACGAAAACGTCATTGTTACCAGAAACGGAACCATTTTCCTAGGAGGGCCGCCTTTGGTGAAAGCAGCCACTGGAGAAGTAGTAACTGCTGAAGACTTGGGAGGCGCTACTTTGCACTGCACTACTAGTGGACTTACAGACCACTTTGCTAAGAACGAAGCCCATGCTTTTAGGCTTGCTAGAGACATCGTTAGAAACATCAAAGCCCCCAAACCATTTATGAGTCAGGACTTCGAAGAGCCCCTCTACGACATTGAAGACATTGCTGGGATAGTGTCTGTGGACCTCAAAACTTCCTTTGATATCAAGCATGTGATTGCTAGGATTGTTGACGGAAGCCGTTTCCACGAGTTCAAGCAGGAGTACGGCGAAAGCCTGGTTACTGGGTTTGCTCACTTGTACGGACAAGAAGTAGGAATAGTTGCTAACAACGGAATCCTGTTTTCTGAGTCTGCAATTAAGGGCTCGCACTTCGTCCAACTGTGCGACCAAAGAAGGATTCCGCTAGTGTTTCTGCAAAACATCACTGGGTTTATGGTGGGGCAGCAGTACGAAGCTGAAGGAATAGCTAAGCACGGAGCTAAAATGGTGAACGCAGTAGCAACAGCCACAGTACCTAAACTCAGTCTTATAGTGGGAGCAAGTTACGGGGCAGGCAACTACGGCATGTGTGGAAGGGCCTACAACCCCAGGTTTATGTTTATGTGGCCCACTGGTAAGATTTCAGTTATGGGTGGAGACCAGGCTGCCAACGTGCTTGCTGAAGTGAACGCCAACAAGGACAAGTGGACGCCTGAAGAAGCAGAGTCGTTTAAGTCGGGGATCAGAGAAAAGTATGAAAAAGAAGGAAGTGCTTACTACGCCACTGCAAGACTTTGGGACGACGGAGTGATAGATCCCTTCCAAACCAGACAAGTTTTGGGGTTGGGTTTGTTTGCAGCTCTGAACAATGTGCCTCCCAAGAACCCCCACGCAGTCTTTAGGATGTAAGAATTTAAATGAGCGAAAACATTAAAGTAGTTTGCAGAATCCGACCTGCTAACGGCGAAGAAAGTTGCATCATTGCCTGCAGCAAAGGAGTCATAGCTTCGGCTTCGCCGTTGAGCAAGTCCTTTTTGGAACAAGAAGTTTCAGGAAGGAAGCTGAACTGGTTCAAAGCCCAACTTATGCAAGAAGGCACTATACTTAAGTTCGACGACGTTGCTCCAGAAGACACTTCTCAGTCCCAACTCTTCAAGAACTGGATCCAAAGTCCAGTCGCCAACCTATTCACAGGCAGAAGTGCTGCTATAGTAGCTTTTGGAACATCAGGGGCGGGCAAAAGTTTCACAATGAGAGGAGGGGAAGGACAAAAAAGAGGTTTGATTCTGCGGGCAGTGGAAAGTATTTTGTCTCTGAACTCAAGACAAAGAAAACCTTTCAGCATCCACATAACTGGAGTGGGGGTTGTTGATGAAAACACTCACCACTTAATTAGAGTCCACTCTTCCATTTCCGAAATCGAAGACCTGCACGCTGCTCTGCACGAAGCCCTGCGCAACAGGAAACTTTTAGTGAAGGAAGGAAAGGACAAAGTCCACTTTATCGTTAGTATCAAACTCCACCAAAAGGAAGAACTGGTTTCCCAAATCCAGTTTGCAGAACTAGCAGGTTCCCAACTAACACACAAACCTATAGCTAGGGCCTTCAACACCATTTCAAACATACTCACGCAAACTTCTCCAAACTGGGAAGATACTGCAATAGGGAGGCAAATGGGCAGAGTGCTAAACATTTACAACTCCTCTAACCCCAGTCAAGTAGTGCTGGTGTGCTGCGTTAACCCCAAACTCTCTTTTTACTCAGACACACTTGCTGCCCTTAAGTTTACTTCTCGAATAAGAGAGTGCGTAGGCGAAACCAGACTTAAGGCCCAAATTGAAAGGATGGAAGAGTCGCTTCAGAAAGAAAAAGAACGCCACGCTTCCCAGTTACAAGCACTCCAGTCCAGTTTGAAACACGAAAACAGAGTGTTCACCCAAATCCAGAACTCTTCAGTGCTGCAAAGTTCTGAAAAAGAAACAGTGCACCTGAGGGAAGAACTCAAAGCTAAAAGTACTCAGAACTCTCGACTTTCTCAAGAACTTGAAGACAGTTCCTTACAAAACGCACAACTCAAAGGACAAGTCGCAGGGCTGAACCACAAACTCCAGTCACTCCAGGAATCCAAACTGCAAACCACTGCTGAACTCGAAGAAACCAAACAAAAACTTGAATTTGCTCACGAAAAAATAACTTTCTACCAAAACAAAACAGAAGAGTACAAAGCTTCCCTGAACAAAATGAAAGAAGACACCCAAAAACTCAAGCAAGAAGCAGACCACAAGTACCAAAGCATCCTCCAAGAACTTTCTCAGTTGCATACTCAAAAACAAGAACCAGAAGAGGACCTCAAAGTGGACATGGTTATTTCTCACCTAAGACGCAGTTCAATCATTGACGCCCAGGAACTCCTCAATAGTTTGAGTTCACAAATCAACTCGCTTACTTCCCAAAGTTACTCTTCACAAACCAACGACTTAACTCTAAGAGTTGAACAAACCCAAAAAGAAACTCTTCGGGAAATAGAAAACATAAAGACCCAGTTAGCAGAACCCCAAGAAAACCACCAACTCGAAGCTGAGTGCAAAATCCTCAGAGAACAACTCAAAGTCACCAACGAAGAAAAAGAAAAAACCATTGAACATATCAACTCTGTACATAACTCCCAAATCAACAGTTTGCTTGGCAAAATGAAAGAACTCTCAGACAAACTCCAAGAAGAACAGTGCCTCAGAGAAGAAGCTATTTCCAAAGTAAAGGAACTCAACTCCAAAAGTTCCAGTGAGTCTCTCAAACTAACAGAACTTCCCCAAGAACAACTTGCAGCTAAAGTCCAGGACTTGTCCCAGTCTGTCCAAATGCTAACTCAAGAAAGAGACCAACTCATCGAAAGAACTGAAAAACTACTCAAACAAAACACAGACAAAGAAGAACAAATCCAAGAACTATTTTCCTCCAACAGCAATTTAGAAAACGAAGTCCTCAAAATCACTTCTTTCATTTCAGACTACGAAAGCCTAATCTACGAACTCAGGAAGTGCTTGTCAGAAGCCAGTGCTGAAGCAAAACAAGCTCGTCAAGAAAAAACCCAACTTGAAAGTGCCAACTCAAGACTGCACACCCAAGTTTCTGAACTCAAAACTAAACTTGGAGAAGAAAGGTCTCAAAGCGAGCAAAGAATTCTAGAGTACATGCAGGAGTCAAATAAATCTAACGCTGAAAACCAAACTAACTCAGCTAAGCTCGAAGACCTCCAGTTCCAACTATCCCAGCTGAAACTAGAGAACGATCGCCTTACTATCGAAAACAACAGCTTGAAGTCAGAAGTTGATCAACTTAAAACTCCTTTTGATGGTATTGAAAAGCGCATAGATTCTGTGAGAAGCATCATAGCTGACTTGGAAGAACTATCAAATCGAGAATTGTTGTAATTAATTATTTGATGGAACGAACTGATTGTTGTAGTAGAGACTCAGTTCTGGGTACAAAGTAATCACCTGATTTTCGTATTTCAAAGCCATTTGCCAAGTTAAGTCTTTACTTCTAGGGTCTCTGCTCAGCATTACAAACAAAGCATTCAGTGAAAACATAGTTCCAAAAAACCCCAGTCCTCTTCTCCAGCCAAAACTTTCTCCTGAGTACCTTCGCAAAAACTTTTTGTCAACAAGTAAAGCTCCCCCCAGTGCTACTACGTACGATCCAATCATAGACATCTTCATCTTCTTGTTCATGCTTTCGAACTCTTTTTCTAGAGAATCCGGAGACATGCTGAGCTGGTTCATAGAATATGCCATTGCAAAGCTCCCCAACAACTTGTCTCGGTAAGCAGGGTTCTCGTGAGGGTCCATTTATTTACTAATTACCTTAATCAACTTTTACTTGTTTAGGCTTTAGGAAGCCCTTCTGTAGTTTGAGTATAACTAACAAGTTAACTCCTAAAAGCAAAAAGCCACACACGGCAAACCCCAGGTTGGAAAAAAAGCCTTTAACTAAGTGCAGAACTACAAAAGAACATAAGGTCGACAAAAAGGCTGGTGGAGGAGGCAACAACCTCTTTGCAGGGAGTTTGAAGTGTTCGTGCAGGTACTTCCAACTCAAAGCAATTCTCAGACTCATAACTACTATGTTGGAGTAAATCATCCCTTGGGCTCCTAAATTCGAAAGTAAGTAAGTCAAACCCAAAAAGGCCAAAGAAAGCAACAACATCCAGTACTGCTTGAGGTACAGCTCTTTTTGAGTAGCTTTTGCAAACATAATAGCTTCACTAATTCCGTTTATAGCCATCACACATATGTACACAGAGTACACTGCTAAAGTTGACCCTGTCCCAATCGAAGCCCACTCACTTCCATACAGTATTTGAATGCAGAGGTCTGAAAAGTGAATTCCGTAACAAACACCTAGCAAGCCAACAGTCCACATCAGTCCAAACACCCACCTTATTGCTTCTATTGCTTCTTCCCTCTGCAAGTCTTTAGTAAACAAGTTATGAGTAATTTCTTCAATGGGCAAAAACACAAGTCTGCACACAATCGAACCTAAGTTTGAAACCAAAGCGTAGATTCCCTGTTCTTTTTTGTCAATGTCTAAGTACGTTATTGTGAGTTTCTCGCCTTCAGACAAGAAAAACTTAAGAACTGAAATAACCACTAAAGCCTTCGATGTTGCCACCACTTCCTCTTCAAACTGACTTATTTCAAGTGGAGGGATCACAGGAGTAGTTACTATGTAAGAACCCAAAACTATCAACGAGTAAGCTAACTGGCCCCACCCAAAGGCCTGGACACCTAAGTCAGCCAGCATCAAAATAACCAGACCCCTGACTAAGAACCCAAGAGTCTCCCCCAGAACTCTTCCCTTGGCCTTTAAGTTCATCAACTCCCACAAGCAAAAAGGCTCTGATAAAGCCTCAATCATTCCAGCCACAACAAACAGTAACCTAGTCAAGGGGTCTCCTCCCCACACAAAAAACAAACCACATCCCAATCCCCAAGAAACCACAACTGAAAACCAACTTAAACTAAAGGGGATACTTTTGCTCCTCAGTGACGCCTTTCTGAAAATTTCCCTAGAAAAGTGAAGAATCAGTGTACTCAGAAGTGCAAAGTTGATGTTGCCTGCTCCGTATACTTCTGGACTCATTGCCCTTGCTATTGCGATGTTGAGTTGAGTGTTCAGCACTTTAGAAATCAGCTGGTAAGCTAGTAGCTTTTTCCCTGTTTCATATGCTTTGTTTAGCATTTATATTATGCAGCCATTATAAACCATGGAAGCGCTCAACATGTTTGCAGCAACAGTCTCTGCCATGGGACCGCTCTGCTTAGTTACTTTCTCAGGAGCACTTCTGGCTCACTTCCAGGTCCTCAACAAAAGGTCTAATGAAATAACAGCAACTGCTTGTTTCAAGTTTTTGCTTCCTACTTTCGTGCTGGTCAATATCACAAAGGGGATAGACTTTAGCTCAATATCGCACTGGTGGCCTTTAATTGTAGTGCCACTCATTGCAATACTGATTTCCTCTATTGTGGGAGCACTCCACACCTTCTTCTTAAACCCACCAAAACATGTGAGGTTTTCAATGAACTACTTACTGATATTTGCAAACTTAACAAATGCCCCAGTCTTACTGCTGAACGGTGCGTGTTCTTCTTATGGTCCTTTGTACGGAGAAGACTCCTGTGACAAAGTCAACACCTACATATTTCTGCAAGTCATGCTTTTCAACCTTATCGCAATTTCAGGTGGGTATGGACTTGTCTACTTGGACTACTTAGAAAAAACAAAGGCCAAAGACGACTCCCTAACTCCTAACGAAGGCCCGCAGATTAGTCTCAAAAAAATGATAATCAAACAGTTCTACAGCCCAATTCCACTTATGATTTACATAGGCTGCATACTAGGAAGCATACCTGGAGTCAAGTCTACTTTCACAGAAGAAGACGCTCCTCTAGCGCCCGTGTTTGACTCTTTGTACATGGTGGGACACTCTGGTGTGGTCTTATCTCAGATGGTCCTAGGCAGTAACATGTGGCTTACACGCAAACAAGAAGCTGTTGTTACAAAGAGGTACATAGCTACTGTCATCGTACTTAGGTGTGTCGTCATTACTTTCATAGGAGTAGTTTTTATTTGGTGGTTGTATAACTTAGGCATTTTTGGAGATGACCTTGTAATGGCTTACCTTTGCTTAATGAACTTTGCATCCCCCACAGCTATTTACATTACTCTGATCTGCCAGTTTTTTAAAGTGGGGCTTGAAGAAACTTCTGCTGTGTTGTTTTGGATGTACATCACATCATTCGTTTCGCTAACACTCTCAGGGTACGTCTTTTTCCTAATTACTTAACACAATATCTTAACTTTAATCATGAGTTACGTTGGTGGAAGCTCCTTGGGTATTGTAGAACTGGTAAGGCAGTTGGGACTTGCGAACAAACTTGCTAGGGTTGTCTGGTTGCTCTGCTGACGTGTTTTTGGAGCCTTTATGATAGT
>PR_CR_10_Liq_1_inCRDRAFT_1000423_pt1 | contig 26666 bp, 18 predicted proteins | sample PRCRCaboRojoPR_3_FD_10241 | JGI IMG/M metagenome (IMG submission 10241)
ACTTCCATGTGCGACTTCTAAAGCTAGACAAAAAGGGACCTGGAGGACTGGCGGCCTCAGCAGCTTTGATGTCAATAGTGTACTCAGGGGTGACTATTCCTATTTACTACAGTGGGCTTCTCAAAATAATGGGGCTCAAAAGCCTAGGCGACTTAAGAGGGTGCATGACTGACTCAATAGTTAACAGATTCCAACTAGACCAAGAATCTGAGCCTGGCGATGTGGAGAAGAACAGAGCTGAACTCCTAGGGTTCGACCAAAGAGTTGTAGTTGCTCTTGACAAGTCTATTGGGATACCCGAGGAGATGACTGAGCAAGTACTGAAAAGCAGCAATAAGTCTTCTAAAGAGTAATTCTAAGAAATAAAAGATGGCAAGAAGCTTCAAGGCCCTTAAAAAAAACACACTCAAGCTAGTTGAAGACGGAAGCTTGTACGTGAAGAAAGCTATTTACTACGGGTTTGTGCCGGCACTGCTTTACTTAGGATTCACAACAGAGCCCAAACCTAATATCCGTGCGCTTCTTGGGCTTGCTTAGTAATAAATAAATGCGAAAAAGTTCCCCCTGCTGTCGAAGAAGTTGTTTTTGCGAACTGCCTAAGCCAGAAGACTTTTCAAACATGAAGTTCAGTAACTTCAGAGAGCTAGTTCATTCTGTTTCTCCTAAAAAGAAGCTTTGCTTGCCTGAAGTGGAAACTTTTAACTCCAGAGACAACAAAAACTTAGAGTACTGGAAGAAATGCAGGGACTTTGAAATCCCCCAAAATTCCAAACCACTCATAACTGAGGAGTACCTGGAGTCTTGGGTCATTAAAAGCATAACTAAAGGCTTGAAAGGCCCCAAAGCCAGACTTTTCTTAAAGTCGCCCTCAGTTTCTAACTTATTAAGACGCATATCTAACAACCACAGCTCACGTAACTTAACTCCAGTCAAAAGCTTTTATAAAAAGCCAGTTAAATCAGATCCCAGAACTAACTTTTCGACTCCTAAGATCAAGAGAAGTGTCACTGAAAAGAACCAAACCCCCTCCCCTTCTAAGCCTTTTCGGAAACCAGTTAGACCTCTTAACCTAGTCAAGCCTCTGTACAGAACCTCTAAGTCATGCCAAAGGCTATATTAACTAATAATGGAAACCCACACAGAAGGAGAAGCCAGCATAACTCTTAAAGAAGGAGTTTTCTTAAACCCAGCTCAAGTCTTTAACAGGGACATTTCAGTTTTAGTAGCTTCAGAGTACGCTAAGTCCACACAAAAACAACTTTTAAAGGTTTTGGAGCCTTTAGCAGCGTCAGGAATCCGCAGCATAAGGTACTCTAAAGAACTTCCTGCTGCAGAGGTGCAAGTCCACGCCAACGACATTAGTTCTTCGGCTTTTGAAGAGATTACTCACAACTTTAAAACGAATTCAGTCACAGGCACAGTTAGCCAAATGGAAGCCAAGGGCCTTATGCAGAGTTGTGAAGCGCAAGACATAATAGACATTGACCCTTACGGCTCCTGTGCAGAGTTCCTAGACAGCTGCGTGCAAGCTGTGTGCAACGAGGGGTTGCTTTGCATCACTAGCACAGATATGGGCACCTTATGTGGAAATTCCCCTGACACCTGTTTTTACAAGTATCAATCAATACCCTCGAAAAACAAGTACTGCCACGAATTTGCACTAAGAATTTTGCTTTACCAACTCAATGCTACAGCCAACAAGTACCAAAAAGTAATACAGCCTTTGCTAAGCTTATCAGTGGACTTTTACGTAAGGGTGTTTGTGGTGGTTTCTAAGTCTGCCAAAGAAGCTAAGAAGTCAGTGGAAAAGTCTGGGCTTGTTTTGGAGTGCAGGAGTTGTCCAGCTTTTTACGTTCAGAAGTTAGGCAAGTCTGCTACTCTGGAGTTTGGAAAAAACTGCCAAGAATGCGGAGGTGCTTTAAGTATTCATGGGCCTATTTACTTAGGCCCTCTTCACTGCAAACCTTTTGTAAAGAACTGTTTAGACTCACTAGAGACTTACAACTTTAAAACTTGCAAAAAGGTAAGAGGAGTGCTTACAGCAGTCCACTTAGAAACAGAAACTCCACTTTACTGGAACTTTAACAGTTTGGCAAAGTTCTTCAAAACTCCAAACATTCCACAGAAAAAAATAAGGTCAGCTTTTAAGTCTTTGGAGCTAGAAATCTCACAGTCACACACTAAACCTTACAACTTTAAAACNAATGCAAGCGTAGAACAAGTATTCCAAGTGATGAAGGCTTGGAAAGACAGTTCTGAAAGTTCTATAAACTTCAGTATGGACTTGGAAGACCAGGAAAGCCAAGTACTTAAAGTTGGAAGGTACACTCCCAATCCTCGAAATTGGGGACCTAAGTCTAGACCTAAACCTTAAATTAATTAAAACTGAAAACTGTTTGAGTCAACTTTCCAGTGTAAGGATCAGTTCCAATAAAGCGCCTAAACAGCAAAATATGAGGCTCTGGCAAATGAATGTCGTAGTGGACCCAACCTTTGCTTTGCTGGACTCCTAAACTTCTCCACTCTTGCTCGCTCAACAATCTGTCTTTAGGCAGTTTCTTATACAAACTTTTAGGCAGGTGCACATGCCTGTACTCATACTTGTCGTCGTAGTACTTTTCAGAGTAAACAATCTGCAAAGGAAATTGCGGCATATATTTATTACTAGTTTATGTTCAGCCAACGCCATATGAAACCCCGCCATGTTTAAGAATAAGCCGGTAATAATGCTTTCTTCAACATACAACTTGAATTCTGGAGGAAAAATCCCAGCACTAGGTTTGGGAACTTGGACACTCCAAGGAAGCACCTGTACTCAGATTGTAGAAAGAGCTTTCCAAGTAGGCTACAAGCACTTTGACACTGCTCAGATGTACTGCAATGAAGCTGATGTAGGAGCTGCTTTAAAGCACTACGACAGGGAAAAAATCTTTGTCACAACTAAAGTAGCACCTTGGAATCAAGGCTACGAAAAGGCTTACCAAAGCACACTAGAGTCTTTGAGGAACTTGGATATGGAATATATAGACCTGGTTCTTATCCATTGGCCTGGAGTAAATGAACTCCCTCCTAACTCTCCTAGTCAGCCAGGAGTGCGCAATGATTCTTGGCGTGCTTTAGAAAAGCTTGTTGAAAAAGGCTGTGTAAAAAACATTGGAGTGTCTAACTTTATGGTAAGACACTTAGAAAGCCTTTACGAAGTGTGCTCTATACAACCCTGTGTTAACCAAATTGAATTCCACCCAATGTGCCACAATGAAGAAGTTCTTGAGTATTGCAAGGACTTAGGAGTAGTGGTGGGTGCTTACTGCCCTTTGGCTCAAAGAGACTCTTATTTGTGGAACAACTCTGCAGTTAACGAGTTATCTTTAAAGTACCGAAAGGAAAAAGCACAAGTCCTACTTAAGTGGTGCATCCAAAAAGGAGTTTACGTTATTCCTAAAACCAAAACCTTCCATAGACTCCTAACCAATTCAAAATTAGACTTTTCACTTAGCCAAAGCGATATGGAAAGGCTAGACTCCTTAAACTGCTTCAGGCGCAAAGACTGGAACCCTAATTTAATACTTTACTAATTAATAAGTTATCGATTGTGTGCATTAGAGAAAGTGGACTTAATTAAATGGATTTTGCAGAAGAAGTAGAAGAGTACAAAGAACTTGTGAAAACTCTAAGCATCCAAGAGAACATTCTGAACATAACAACTCTAGAAAACATTCAAATAAGGGCTGAACTTACTTTTCAAGGAGTATTTGTACTTTCGAGTTCTTCAGACTGCAAAAACAACTACGACGACGTAGGCCAAATGCTTAATGAGGTTTCTCCAGCTTACAGAAAAGCTTTTTCTGAGCAACTACTGAAGAAACTAAGTGCTCAGTCAACTAGTTAAGTTTCCCGCGCTTTTATAAATGGAATTGATTTTACCTTCAAAACTCGAACATTTCTTAGACGAACCTTCAGACTCCAGAGTTTGGGTGCAAACAAGGTACCCAGTCACTGCTTGGAGCTCTGAAGTGCAGAGCCAAAAACTTGACGAAATTACAGATGGACTGTTTGAAACAGATACAAGCTGTTTAGAAGTTTTGAATTACTTAGACCTACTTGTATCCTACATCCTTGAAGCGCCTGAACTCAACAAAAAGACCCAAGTGCTCTTACTGGACTTACTCACTGCCGCAATGAAGGCTTCTCTGAAACTAGCAGAGTCCCGCTCAGGCAACACTGAGCAAATTCAAACTGTAATGAAACTTTACCTTTTGCTGATTTCTGAAATGCTGAACAGAGGTTTGAACCTCAACAGCAGCAAAGCTGTCAAAGCAGTGAGTCTGAGTTTGAACTCAGAAGCTAAGTGGATTTGGAGCGGAAAAAGCGAAGAAAGAGTAGTGGAGATCCTTATGGAAATAGTGTTTTCTCAGGTTGAAAGAGGACTTAAAGAAGAAATCTCTGAAATAATAGCTTGGGTAGAAGAAAAGGCAAAGGAAGAACTTTGGGAAGGCTGGCAAGCCCGAATAATCAACATTTTGTTCCAGGAAAAAGACTCAGTTATTTCTCCGATTGTAAGTATTTTAAGGTGCGTGCCTGCTCTTGCGTGCGACTTACTTAGGAACTTGTCTAAGTTGGCTTTAGAAGAAGTTCAAGTCAACGACACTCAAGGAATCAAGAACATAGCTGCTTTTATTGAGAAGTTAGCTGTGGGGCTTCCTAAAGAGCTTTTAAAAAACATTTCAGTGCTGGTATCCTTACTAGACTGCGAAAACTACTCTTTGAGGAACTCAGTGGTTATTTCCATAGGGGAGATCGTTTGCTACCTGATTAAAACTGATCAAAGTGAGAACGCAGAAAAGGACACCACTACCAACTACAGGGAGCAACTAATAGACATCCTTGAGTCCAGAGTACTTGACAAGTCTAGTTACTGCCGAAGCAAAGTCCTAGATGTACTTACTAAACTTAACAACCAAGACTTCCTTCCCAGACACAGGTTCATGCCTACTCTAGCAGTTGCTGTGTCACGTCTCCACGACAATGCTGTTTTAGTGCGCAAAAAAGCCACTCACTTACTAGAGTCCCTGATCTACCAAAACAAACTTATAGAGCCTGGAATGAAAATTGAAACCAAAGCCTCAATTGAAGAACAAATTGAAAACCGCAAGGAAAAGGAAAACACTCTCAGAAAAGCAGTTAACGGAGAAATAACTGAAGGCTTGGAAACCCTTGAACCCGAAGAACTCAAACAAGCCCACGTGAAAGAACAACTTGTAGTTAACTTTTTAGAAGAATACAGAGACATGATTGTTTTACTAGAGCAAGGCTCAGAGTCACTCAAAACTCTTTTGAAAAGCAAAAGTTCATCTGACGTAACTGGAGCTATAGACGCACTAGTTGCTTGCAGTCTGAGGGGAGTAACTTCTACCTTCGACTCAATAGTTGCAATGTTAGGACTCATTTGGAACAGAGAACCTGTTGTGCGCAAAGCGGTTTCCCAGGCCTTTAGCAACTTGTACCTCAATTTAAAACTCCACACTGAAGAAGAGATTATTCAAAACCTTGTTCAGTTAGTTTCGTGGTTGAAACCAGGCCAGTTAACTTCGTTAGAAGATTTGTTTTGCGAACTGCTAGTTGAACAAGCAGTGCCTCCCCAGATAATTAAAAAGATCTGGAGCCTTTTCAAAACAAAGCAGTCTTACGAAGCAGCATGCATTTTAAGGTTTGTGTCCTTGGCTGACCCTACTTTTTTACAAAGGAGGTATGACAACTTCGCAGGTTCTGCTTTGAACTGCAGTAACTGGAAAGTAGTTAGAGAAGTGTTGCTTGCATTCGAAAGACTCGGAAACCAAGGCGAAAAAACTGAACACCTACTTGCACAGGCTACTCAGAAACTATTTGAACTCGAAGGACAAGGCTGGTTTGGAGTAGCTGAACAACTAGTTAGAACTATTTCTAGCATTTGCAGTCACCCTTTAACACTGCTTAAAGTTGTAGCTATCAAAGCACTCCAACCACTTATTGGAAGCTCAGCTTCAGAAACTCAAATTGCTAAGTCGATTTTTGTGATCTCTGAAATTGCACTTAAAGTAGTTATTTACGGAGACAAAGTTGCAAGTACTTTTAAAAAGCAAATGAGTGACATTCAAAAAGAAGACGAAATGGAAGAAATAGTAGGGGGAAAACAGGCCCAAGTAGAAATAGAACTCAAACAAATCTCCTACGCCCAAGAAAAAGTAGTTGTTAACGGAATAGTTGGGCAAGCAACACCTTTAGTTACAACTCTAGCTCAGAACTTAGACACACTTAAGTCTGATCTACTTAAGAAAAGCGTAGTGTTGAGTTTGTCCAAAATTATGTGCCTCAACGAAGCTATTTGTGAAAGGAACCTAGACACCTTACTTCAAATTGCTCAAAATGGCAGCACAGAAGCCATTAGGTGCACAGGAGTGATTGCCTTAGGCGACCTTATAATGAGGCACCCCAACTTACTTGACTCTTACTCCCAACACTTGTTTTCTAAATTAGCAGATGAAAGTTTGAAGGTCCGCAAAAAGGCCCTTTTGGTTATTTCCCACTTAGTGCTGAACGACATGCTGAAGATGAAAGGCTTAATGGCAAACGTACTGCAGTGCTACTTAGACAAAGACTTGAAGTCAGTAGTAGCTATTTTCTTACAAGAACTCTACCAAAAGGACTCCCAAGCCTTGTTCAACATGATACCTGACTCCCTAAGTAACTTGCAAAAAGCTAGTTTGCAGCACTCCCAGTTCAAAAGAATTGCTGACTTACTGCTAAACTACGTTGAAAAAGAAAGACACATTGAAAACTTAATAGAAAAACTCAGCAAAAAGTTCATAGGCTGTGAAGAACCTGAAGCCCTGAACTACGGATACTGCATCTCAGTGCTGCCTGTGAACGAAAAAGGTCTTAGGAAGATGCTTGACACAGTAGCTTACTGGCAACCCAAAGTAAGTTGTGACTCGCAACTAGAAACTTACTTCAACAACATACTTTTAAAGTGCAAGAAAAACTGGAAACCTGAGTCGAAAATCCTACTTGAAGAGTTCGAAGCTGGCATGAAGGGAGAAGAAGACGTTGTGCGCAGAAGAAAAGTTAGAGCTTAATCAATTAAACGTTTAGTCTAGTGTGCAGTCTTTGGAGTTTTTTCCTTGCGTCCATAACAAGCTGATTTTGGTTTCCGAGAGTTTGGAACATCTTAACAAGGACTGAGTGGCCCTGTCCTTTAAAAGTGCCTTCGAGTTCTATGATTTCTAAGGCTTTTGACAAAGCTTCTTCGTGGAAGCCGTACTCAAACTTAACGTTGGCCAGTTCAATGTGTCTTGGAATGTCGAAGGGGTCCTCACTTATGTGCTTTTCAGCCATTTCCACTACACTTCTGTATTCTGACAAGTTGACCCCTGAGTAAACTTCTTCTATTTCTTTCTGGATTTCTAAAAGTTCGTTTTTGAGTTCTTCGTTTTGGTCAATAGTCATTTTGAACCTAGAAAGTATTTGTTTCATGTATTCGTCTGCTGTTGCATGCTCTTCCATACCCATGTAGGACTTAAGTAGTCCCAGCAGACAAGTAAGTTCGTATTTGTCTCTGAACTTTTGCTGGGACAAAGCTTCTCTGTAAGCTTCTGCTGCGTTTTTGTAGTCACTTTCTTTTAAAAAGTCGTAAGCTGCGTTCAGTAACTGCTTTAAAACATCTTCTTCAGTTGAGAGTCCTGAAAGGATCTTAATGTCTGTCAGCATTTGGTTAAGTTGCTTTTCGTCAGGCATACCTTCTTGTCTGTGAATGGCGTGTCCTTTGTTAATTAAGTACAGTGTAGGCACTTTCAAAACTTGCAGCGCTGAACTGAGTTCAGTCTGCTCTTCTATGTTAAGGCCTCCTAAAGCCCACTGTCCTTGAGCTTCGGCAGCGTGCTTTTGTAAGACTTGCTGGAGTTTTGCACAGTGCACTGACCAGTCTGTATAGCAGTGAAGCAAAACTGGTACTTCAGACTGCATAACTTTGCTGTACCAGTCCGCTACTGAGTTCACACTGAAGATGCTTTTCGAGTAAGTTTCTAGAACCTTTTTAGCTTGATCTTTTGCGTCTTCTGAAAATTTCCTCACGAGTGTTTTAAGCATAATATGGAAAAACTTGCAACACCCCTAAGTGCCCGCAGTCTCCAAACTAACTTAGAAGAGTCTAACGATTCTTACTGGGGATTTGAGTCAGTTAAAAGACTCAGAAAAGCTGAAAGCAAGTATGAAAAGCAAATTCCCAGGTTTATTTTCCGTTTAAGTGCTAAATGGAGAGTTTATTGGGACATTATGATTGTGCTGACTACAATATACAACTGCTTGGCTTTGCCCTTCTTCTTGGCCTTTAATCCAAGTCTGCTGGAGAGCCCTTACACTCTTCTATCAGACACTATGATAGATCTACTTTTTATCAGTGATATTTTAGTCAATTTCAGAACAACTTACATTAAAGACACCACTAAAGAAGAAATCTACGACGCTAAGTTGATAGCAAAGCACTACATCACTAGCGGAAACTTCTTTATAGACTTGGTTCCTTCTGTTCCGTATGACTTGATAGCTTTTCTGATTGGCGCGGGCCCCACTGGATTATCTTTGCTTAGAGTGCTGAAGTTTGTGAGGGTTTTAAGAATAACTAAGTTCATCAACTTTATGAGGATCCACGAAACTATGAAGTTGAGTCTCAGACTTCTGCAGAGAATTGTTTTTATAATCCTGTACTTGCACATTATAGGGTGCATTTGGTTCTTGATTGTTTCGAGAGACGAAGAATGGGTGCCCATAACTGACTCTATTTTGTCAGAAACTGATATTTATGACACTGGAGTTACTAAGCAGTACTGGATGAGTTTCTATCACTCTCTGTTTTACTTAGTGGGCATTGAAATGGGGGTTTCAAATAAGACCCAGTATATAGTATCAGCTGTAGCTTACTTAGTAGGGGCTATGGTTACAGCTGTGATATTTGGAGACTTAGCAGTGATTGTGGACAGCATGAACAGAAAGTCCACAAAGTTCAATGAAAGTAAAAACAACATACTAACTACTATGAAGAACATGCGGCTCAAAGAAGATTTGCAGATGAGGATCATAGACTTTTTCAACTCGACTTACCACATAAGGGAGGAAAGGGACGAGTACGAGCAGTTCATCGGGTGCCTACCTCCTTCCTTCCTAATACAGGTGTACCGGTTCATCTTCAAACCCACCTTTAGCAAAAACCCTTTTTTCAAACTAGACGATGCTTTGTTCGACTTTTTGTTTCTTAGAATGGAAAACAAGTTTTTCCAGCCAGAGTTTGCAGTGGTTGACCAGTTTGAAGAAGGAAATGAGTTCTATTTCATAGCTAGTAGTTCGTGTGGAGTTGAAGTGTTTGACGAAAACGGAAGCCTGCACTACTCAAGAGTGCTTGAACCGGGAAGCTATTTTGGAGAAGTAAGTTTGCTGTACAAAACCCAAAGAACAGCCACTGTAAGGACTCTCAACTACACTAACTTGATAGTTCTGAGTGCTGATGACTTCCAAGAAATGATTACTAAGTTTTCAGGAGTTAAAAGGTTCTTGCTGAAGTACGCTTCAACTTACAGAGACAAACGAAAAGTTTTTTTAAGAAAAACACTGCTGAAGGTTGCGTACTTAAACGCTTTGAACAACCAGTACTTAGACGAACTTCTTTACTCTATGAAAAAAGTCAACTTTAACAAAAGAGCTTATTTGTTTGAAGAAGGGGAAGTAATTGACAAGGTGTTTTTTATACTAGAAGGGAAGGTTTCTGTAGGAATTGAACTGAGGGAAAGTTCTCTGAAAAGAATTATTGAAACTGAAAAAATGAAAGCACCTTCTAGACAGCCAATTACTATGCTAACTCCTTTAGTAAGGACTTCTAAAGTTAGGCTGCCTCTGGACACTGTAGAGAAAGGAGGAGTTCTTTGTTCTAAAATAGCTCTCATTAACTCTGCGTCCATGGTTTCTTGCAGAGCTAAAACTGACGTAGAAGCTTTACTGCTTAGCACTGAAACCTTAACAGCTCTAGCTGAAAAGTCGCCTAGACTGAAGCACCACATCGAAAAGACCAAAAGCAGTTTTAAGTTCTACGACAATTTCAGAGACGAAGTCTTATACAGAAGCATTCCCATTGACATCTATAAAGACCATGCAAACTCTTTTGGACTCCCTAAAGAAACCTGGAAAATCTACACTAAGATGAAAAACAACATTATTACACTAGTTCACCGAAGAAGAAACAGACTTAAAAAAGGCATTTTTACAGTTAAAGGACTTGTCGAAAGACTCACAACAGTTTCCGAACTCGAGAAAATGGGCAGAGAAGAAGTTGCTAAAAAAATCTCTGAAGGAAAGGTGAAGTTAGAGTCCTTGAAAGCTGTTGAGTTACTTCACTTGCAAGACTTTGAAAACCCTGTCCTCTCGCAGTTCGCAGCAAGGGCTAAAGAAGCAGAACTAGCACGTGACTTTTTATTTGAAAAGTTCATGAAGTCTATAGTCAGGTGTGACAACTTCAGTATTAAGTCTGAAAAAGCCCAAAACCTTATGCTGGACATTGAAAAGTTACTTAACGAACTGATTGAATTGTCGCAGAAACAAAAAGCTCCCCAGCCTCTTTTCAAAAGGACCTTTATTCCAGGCAAGTTTAAACTTCCTTAAGATTAATTACAATAACTCAGTAGTTACTGCGCACAAATACCTTTGCTTCTGGAGGGTAAGGGTGGCTTTCAGGGGTAGCTTCTTCAGACTCCTTCCAAACTTTTATGGTTTTGTCGCAGTGTCCTGTAATCAGCCTCAGTCCTGATTTATCGAAACTAGCAGAGTAAACTGCGCTTTCGCAGCTTAGCGTTCCTGGCTGCAACTTTGGGTACTCTTCCTGGAACTTGTAGCCACTTTCGTAGTCCCAAAAGCACAACGATCCGTTGTCTCCTGCAGAAGCCATTACGTTATCCTCGTTTATGCTGACCTCGTGAACTATGCCTTCGTGCCCTGTGAAGTTCCTTAAGAACTCGCCTTCAGGACACTTCCAAAGCTTGATGTTGTCTGCTCCAGCTGAAACAAAAGTGTATTCGTACTGGTGGAACTTAAGGTCCCTTATTGCCTTTTTGTGTCTTGTAAGAGTGTTGATGCACTTTCCAGTGCCTAAGTCCCATAGTTTTACTGTGGCATCTGCAGACCCTGTGGCTACTTGTGGTTCTGCGTTTTGAGTAACACATGAAAACACTGTGTCCATGTGGCCTTCTAACACCCTTACTTGGGAGTTAGTTCTGATGTCCCAGACTCTAGCAACGCAGTCCCTACTCCCAGTCACCAAAACGTCCAAACTAGGGTGCAGACTTAAGGTGTACACTCCACTTAAGTGCCCGTGGAAGTGCCTGATGATTTTGTTTTGTTCTAAATCCCAACACATCACTGACTTGTCTTCTCCGCAAGAAAATAAGTAAGAGTGGCGGTCACTTACTTTCACAGACCTCACTGAATGAATGTGTCCCACTAAAGTTAACTTGAGGGTTCCGCTTGCTAAGTCCCAAATCTTGATAGTTCTGTCTGTAGACCCAGTCGCAAACCAAGCATTTGAAGGGTCCACAGAAACAGAACGCACCCAGCCATTGTGGCCACTTATAACCCGCATGAGTTCCCAAGGAGCATGCCACTTAGGTTCTAAACTCCTTACCTTTGCATTAAGGTACTTGTTGTCGTAAACCTGAAGTTGATCTGAGGATTCTTTTTTCTCGGCAAGCAGTTCTTCTAAGCTGTTTAGTTTTCTTTTTTTGTTTAGAGGCTCACTAAACATCCTCCTAGCTTTGAAGTTTTGGACTTCTTCAGTTAGTTCTGCGTCTTTGTAGCACTTCCCCAGTTCAGAGGTAAACACTTTTGCTGTTTTATTGAGATTAAGTAATATTTTTTGTTCCATTATTATGCTGAGTCAGAACACTCCTGAGTCTGTCTTCAAGAAAGCCCAAAAAAAACTCAACAGCAGAGTCCACAAAGTCTTTTCTTCAAAGAACCAAAGACTCAAGTCTGCTAGGGACCTTTTCTTGCAAGCAGCTTCTATGTACCTGTCTTCAGAGAACTGTAAGTTCTAAACAGACCAAAAAAGCGCTGAGTGCTACATAAAAGCTGCAGACTGCTTTGCAAGCAGCAATCACGAATTCTACCACAGAGCTGGTCAGCTTTTGCACAAGTCTCAAAGCCCAGACTTTGCTAGGTACTACATCAAAGCTATAGAAGAGTTCCAAACAGAGTCTAAGTACAAGTGCTCAGCAGAAGTTTGTTTCGAACTAGCTAAGATTTATGAAGGCCAAAACAGTTCTTTTTCAGCTAATTACTACTTGCAAGCAGCTGAGTTTTATAGACTAAGCAAACTAGACAAAGGCTTAGCTGAGTCTAATGCAAAAGCTGCTGAGCAAATGGTGCTGAGCAGAATGGACACAGTTAGCATCAACCATGCAATTAAACTACTAGAGAACTCTGGCTTGGCTTTTTCAAACCACCCACTTACAAAAGGCTTTTCCAAAAACTGCTTCTTGAAATCAATCCTACTTTGCGTGCTAAACGGCAATATTGACAGGGCAAAAGAAACTCTTTGGAAGTACCTTTCTGTGGACTTTAAAAACTACGACCAAAAAAGGTTTATTTCTGAGTTCATCAAACTCGTTAGAGAAAACTGCCTCGACAACTGGACTGTTCAAATTGTAAATAACATTAAACACTTTTACCTTTAAAATGGATTTAGTAGTGCATTATGAGTGCCCTTACGCAGAAAGAGTGCTTCTAGTCAAGTCACTCAAAGAAATCGAGTGCAACGAAATTGAAGTAGACTTGTTCCACAAACCAGACTGGTACTTAACAGAAGTTCCTACTGGAAAAGTTCCTGGACTCAGAGTCAGAGGTCCCAAGAAGTACGAGTGGCTGCATGAATCTTGGCAGATTTGTGAGTACTTGGATTCTTTTCCAGGGCCTTCTTTGTACCCCAGAAGCGCTTCTTCAACCCCCGACCCACTCATCAAAGCCCTAACAGACCTGCAGATTAAAACCCAAATAGAACCCTTTTGTGACTCAGTGTATAAGTTTTTAAACACAGGAAAGGGATTGAAAAGCACCAAAACTTTTCTACAGAGTCTAAACAACTATTACTTCAAAGGAGGCAAGTTCTACATGAACCAAATCTTGAAGTCAAATGAGCTTACTATAGCTGACATCATGCTTTTTCCGTTCATTGAAAGAGTTTGGGCTCTGAAAAACACTGTGTTTTCTAGTCTGGAGTTGGACAATGTTTGGAGTTGGTTTTTGAATTTAAGCAAACAAAACTGGACTAAAGTTTCCAGGGCCAACCCTGGAGCTTTGCGTGTATATAACCCTTAAACTTAATTAAAGAATGTTAAGTAGAATTAAGGATCCTAATGCCAAAGCTAGACTTGAGTCATGACTGTAATCTGAATAGCTTTTAAAAGCATAAATGGTTACAAAGTACTCATCAATGAAGTAAGGGTCCCAGTTGTAGATGAGGTACTTTTTCAACTCCTCTTTAGATTCAAAAGTGTTGTTGTTCCTTCTAGCTTCACTCACTAGAAAGTTAGACAAGAAGGTGGACATAGCTACTGCATCTTCATCATGGGGGATGATTGCAGTGTTCCACTCATAAAGGTTCTTCTCAGGGTGGAACTGGGATCCGTAAATAGGGTAGTCTTTAGCCTCTATCATAGCTATGAATTGTTTGCCCTTCTTATCCTCCATGGTGCTCAGGACTTTGTAGGTGTCAGATAAGTTTTTGTATTGTTTGTAAGACTCTGGAGCTACTCCATGGCTGTGAGACAACAAAGACAACTTGAAATTTTCCATCTTTTTCATAACCATCCAGCCTATTTCTGGGTTGTAAGATGTAAACACCCAAGAACTGTTAGCAGCATCTGTAAATTTGTTTCTTCTTACGTAAGGAGGCTCTCCATCGAAGTCGCCGATTGTTTTGTAATCATTGTTGGCACACACGTTAATGACTTCAAATCCAAGGCAGGTGGCCCAGAGTGGGTAGTAAGTTCCGTTGTCGTTGATTTTTTTCACAAGATCGTACAAGTAACAAGCCTTTGCTCCGTAGTCGTCTGAAAGTGGAGGGGGTGTTTGAGTTGAGTTCTTAGTTTTCCAAAAGTTAGCAGCTCCTCCTGTGAATAGAATTCCATTAAGTTGCTTGGCTATTTTTTCAAGTTCATCAAACGACTGGTCTATAAGTAAAGGAACCACCCTAGCTCCAGCCATTTCTACGTACTTAACGTAAGAAGCAGCAATGTACGTAGTTAGGTCCTGGGGCACAGGAAAATCCTCATAAGGATGAAGAGGCAAAGACAAAATGCCGATAACTGGTCTGTCGTTGTTTTGATAAGGTGCTTTAGAAAGAGTTTGTTCCTCCAAAGCAGGGTAGTACTTAGTAAGTTGTTCTTCAACTACTGAAGCATTCACAGTTAAGGCTAAAAGCAGCAAGTAGAATTTGTTCACCATTTAATTACTTTAAACAAAGTTCTTACCTTTCAAGTGGGAGAGATAAATAGTAGTAGGCACGAACTTAGAACTTTTATACCTTTTAAGGTTGAGTGATTTACCTCTTCTTCCTGCTTTCTGTAAACCAGCATTTTGGTTGTTTTTGAAATTAGAAAACCTAAGTACAGGAGTTTCAATTCTTTTAATATGAACGTTTTCCTTGGGAATGATAATCTTGGGTCTTTTGCGTTGGACTTTAGTTTCATAAGCTAAGTGAAGCACATTGCGTCTGGATTTCAAAAAAGGAAGTCTGTTGCTGCTTGGAGACAAAGAAGCTCTTGCTTTTTGGATTATTGAAGACTGGCGTCCAGAGTAGCCTTCTTTAGAAGAGACTGAATCAGTTTCCTTCGTTAGCAAATTTTTACGGGAAATCTCTTCCATCATTTAAAAAATACAATTAATCACAACTCTTCTACCACTCTAACTAATAGATTACTAAGGCTAGTTATAAAGTCTGTAATTTGCGTTTTGCATAGTTTACCTCAGGCATGCCTAAAGCTTCAGCTTGATTTACAGCTTCTTGAAGTAGTTTCTTGTTGTTCTGTGAGCAAGCAAGTCTGAGTCTGTTTTTGACTTCTTCTCTAGAAAAGGCTGCAGGCTCTGAGTTGTGTTGGGACTTAGCTACTTCTTCAAAGTACTTGTTCTTCCAGAACTCAACTTCTTTCTGTAGTTCTTCAATGGTTTGGCTTTCCATTTATACGAGTTAGTCCATTTTGTTAGTTAGATTTTGGTCAGAGGGTTGCTGAGTCTGGTATTCTTCTCTGGCTTTTTCGATCTTTTCTTCGTTGTCTTTGAAAATGTTTATAGCTCTTTGTATTCTTTCGTTTGTAGGGAAGTGGTATTCTTCTCTTAGAAGTGTTCCTGCGTATACCCCTAGCGCAAAGCCGATTAAAGCACTTGCCATTTTATTTTTATGTAAATTAAATTCTACTTTCAGATTTGCTGATTCTGAGTTTTTTAGTACAAAAAGCTTAGTGGTTAACTAAAGCAAGCAAAGAGTTATGGGATAGCAATAGCTGGAACTTCTTTTAGTGACTAAGATCTTTCTGAGTTCATTTGGATTAGGTTGTAAGACACTTAATCGAATAATGCCCAGCATACCAAGTAAAAATCGGAACATTAAACACTTAGGCAACTTGAATACAAAAGAAACGTAAAATCAAAAATCAAGAAGTACCAATTTCAAGTGGAGAGCAGGGTACAACGACACAGCGTATATTCAACACTTAAGATACCAGCAAAACAACAACACATGCGAAACATGCGGAAAAATAGAGACAGTAAGACCAGTACGAAAGGCAGATCCTAGTCGAAGAACTAATAGCACACGAAGTCGAAGAAAAAATAGATCTATACGACATCATCTTCTGCAGTAAAAATTGAAGAAAATGCCAAATGGCCAAACTAAAAGGCACAACAAGTTGACAGAGCCATCAAAAACTTTGTTGACTGGGTTTACAGAAGAAGAAACTGTAAGAAACTCAAAAGGCCCGCAACAAAGTCACTACTACCTGTATTCTTAAAAAGGCCTAAGGGCTCGGTAACATAAAATTCAATTCAATTATTCATGTTCCTAGTTGGTTTTTAAGTCGGGTTGTGTTTAAATAATTTCAGAGGTTCTTCTGTAGATTCTTTCTTAAGTATTTTCCATCAGCAATGCCTGCTTGACTCTAGTTGCATATTTAAAAAGTACTTTAAATACTGAGTTCGAAAGACATCAAGTATTTGATTACCAATAAAGTTACTTGTGAATAGCCTGAAAATGACCTGAACTAGTGCGGAGAGACATACTCGAATTGTGAGTGCAATAAGGGAGCTGTGAAGCAGTCTTCTCTCCTGTAGTATTAGAAGACGGTTTACTAGAGTAAGCAAATCAGATTGAGACCAGCTTTACCAAACAACACAAACTGAGCTAAGCATACTAGAAAGTACAGAGTAGAAGAACCAGCAGAGCATACTAGAAGACCAACCAAGAAATTCAATAACAGACAGAGCTATCAAAAACTTGTTGACTCGAAAGGCTTCCACATAATAATTAAAGTTAAGTTAAGTTTATGCTTCTGCCAGCTTCAAAGTGGATCCGTCCTTTGTAAACTACGGGCTCTGAACACTCTTCAGGTAGTTGTGCAGGTATTTCTAGGCAGTCCCCAGTTCGCTCGTTGATTCTGTATGACTTGGTTGTTCCCAGTATATACACGTTTTGAGCTTCCCTGCATAAGATTTTGCTTCCTTCTAGGACTAGTTTTTGCTCAAAGCGGTTTTCTTTGGGATTATACTGGTAAACCTTGTCGGTTGAGTTGCTGGTGAGTAGTAAGTTTCCTTTGTAAGATACCCATTGAGAGTCTGGCAGTTTTTCTGGTAGCTTGAAAAGGATCCTCCATTCCTTAGAATTCAGGTCATACTTGTAAAGGGAGGCTGAGTTCGAAAGGCAGTAAACCAATCCTTGGTTGTAAAAAGCTTTGCTGAGTTGAGTAGGAAGGGCCACAGTTGCTTCTAAGTGCATGGTTTGCGGGTCAAGTATAACTGCTTTTTCGGAGCCCAGAACAAACAAGTTTCTGTTTGGGAGAGTGCAGTGATGGATGTAGCTTCCCATTTCTGAGTTGACTGGTTTAGGAATGCTGATTGAGGACTCAGTGGTAGTTTCTAGGTCGGTGATTTTGAGCTTGCCTTCCAAGAACTTGAAGTGGTACCTAGAGCTATAAGCAGGGAGTCTGAGTTCTTCTTTCTGCAGAATAAATCTGCTCTTTAAGTTAGTGTTGAATAGTTTGCCCATAATAGCTAAGCCGTCACTTTCGTAACTTCTAATAGACTTTGCTATGTCTTGTTGGTTCCAGTAAAGTAAATACTCGCTGAGAGAACTTGAATGGTCTAAATACACTAAGTCGTTTTCTATTTGGTGTATTTGGGACTCGAATGAGTTGAGCTTGGCTATTTCTTCTCTGCACGTTTCGTCTACAGCAAGCTTCACTTGGTTAGTGATGTCGTAGGCCCTTTGCTTGAGTAGGTTTAAAGAGGTCTTGATTGTAGTTAGTGACTTGCAGACTTTAGAGTCGTTTTTTTCTCTACTAGAAACTAAAGACTCCATCACGTGCTGCTCGAATTCATAACTTTCGTAATGCAGACCTAGGTGTTTAATGCACAAGTAAGAAGAGTTGCACTTGCACATAAAGTTAGCATCAGTGCGACAGTATGCACACTTAGGGCAGTCTGAACTAGCGAAGACCTTTGAAAGGTTCGGACTGCGACCTGATAAAAACTGAATGTAGTTATGCCAAGAATAATCATGAACTTGAAATCCATAATACTTGAAGAACTTTTGGATCTGTATTTTCTTGGCTTCCTCCATTATGCCAGATATTTGGGACATACAGCTCCTCATTTGGCCAATGATTCCTTTGTTTCTAGGGTCGTTTTCTTTTTCTAAGAGTTTTTGGCAGAGTTCTTCGTAGGAAGGCAGATCGTAGAGGTCTTTGACGAAGTAGTAAACGTTCTCTAGGTCAAACACTACTTGAGTTGTGATGTAGGAGTCTTCTTCAAAGTCATTCACCCCTTCTTTCATGTGCTCGATTTCGTCTTCTTTGATGGTTTGTAGTGATTTAATCAAGTCTTTGCTACTCGAAAGTACCTTCAGTCTTGAGTTAACTATTTCTTGGCTTTTTTCTTCTAGTAAGTTCGTGTGTTGGTTTAGAGTTCGCAGAGTCATTAAGAAGCCAGCAATGCTCATACTGCGTACATTATTTGCGGACATTCTGAAGTTTTCGCAGATTCCAAGCACAGTGTCGTCTTGGAGTCCGAAGAGTTCCTGCATTGAAATAATAGCTACTGAGTGGTCTTTCAAAGCCTTGAGTTCTTTTTTAGAGGAGTAAGTCAGGCACTCTCCTAAGTCAGATAGAACTTCCATACTTGGGTTGAGCATCTTCTTAATGATCTCAAGTTCTTTTTCGATGTTGACTGCTCCGTCGTATATGTCTAGCAGTTGGGAGAGCTGAGTGTTTTCAAGGTTGTTGATTATGCCAGTTAGTTCTTGTTGCATGTTGTAATAGGCATTATTGCACAGGTTGATTACTTGTTGGCAGGTGTATTGAGCTGGTCTGAAGCGGGTTAAGTAACAGTTCTTGAAGGCATAGCAGTGAGCGAATCTAGAATACTGGTTTGAAGGTTGAACGAAGCACTGTAGATTCTGGTCAACAGTATACTGAGATACTTGGTTGTTGTGGTAGTTTCTGTTGAACTGATTAAAAGCATCCATGGTAGCTTGGTGGTCTTGGGCTCCTTGACACAGGAATTCCAAAAAGGTCCTTACTTTCTCTACTTGGTTTCTGATGTCTTCTACTTGCGTGAAGGCTTGGTTTAGGGTGTTTCTGACTAAGTCTTGTTGGAACTGCCCTTGAACTATCAGAGCAAGTTCCAGGTAGGCAACTAAGTTTTCTTTCTGGTCTTGGCTTTGATTTTTGAGGTGCAGAACCTCATGTATGGCTAGTGCTCCAGTTTGGATGTAGTTGAATAGTTGGGAGATTCCGTGTACTAAGTCCCTGATGAAGGTATTTCCGTGGAGTCGTTCGTGGAGTCTGAGGAGTGAAAACCAGTAGTGTCCTTTAGAAGGATTCCCTAGAAGCTCTTGTTTTATTTCTTCAAAAGCTACTCTTCCCCCATTTTGCCTAGCTAAGTAGTAGCCAATAGCGTTACTGATCAAAGTATTTGCTGGGTGTTTTTCTTGGAGTTGCAAAAGATCCTCAAATTCTCTCTGAGTTAAAATAGTTCTCATCAATTCTTGCAAGAAGAGGTCTTGGAATGCTTGGGGGGCATGGTTGCCTATGACTTCGCAGAGAGAACCCTTAGTGAAGTATCCATTTCTTGAGTGCCTGAGCAGTATTTCAATTGCTTTGTTTAAGAAGCACCTTTTGTAGTCGTCGTCTCTAAGTAAGTTCATCTCTTCGACCAGCAATTCCATGAGTCTTTGTTTGTCTCTGGAATCCCTCACCTTTCTAGAAATCCAGTCTTCTATGATCCTTTCGTATGATTGAGGCTTCAGTTCCAGCACTTCTGAGAGTCTAGATCGTCCTTTGCTTAAAAATTCACGAGAAATAGACTCCTTGTTGACACCTTCTAGAAGTTGTTGATCGTAGTACTCGTTGAAGACTTTCTTGAGAAGTTCTAGGTTCTCTGGAGTGTATTCACCTGGCTTTATGGAATAGTTCAAGTACCCCCTAAACTTAGTAGAGAGGTAGGCTCTAGCAAACACTCTGACTCTTTGGTTTTCATGCAGAACTCTGACCATGTTGGCTATCTTGGTGATTGAGAGACTCATACACTCGGCGTAGGTCTTGAAGATCTCTTCCAGATCCTTGTCTTCAAGTCTGCAAGCTTCATCTTCGTTTTGGTAGAATTCGTTAGTCAGCCCAACAATCATTTCAAAGTCTTTCAGTTTAGGAATGAGTCCTTTGATGAACTTTCTGGACTCTGATGTTAGCTTTAGTATGCTTATTAAAAGCATAGCTTCTTCTCCTTGGATCTGGTTTGCCAGTCTAGCCAACTTCTTAGCAATCTCAACTTTAGCTGGTTGGTTTTCTACTTGAACAAGGATATCTCCCCAGGAGTTACCCCTTTCTTTGAGTAGTAATGATGAAATGCCTCTGATCAGGGTTCTTGAGTAGATAGTTTCTTCTCCAAATGATCTCAGCAACCCTTTCGAATCTGAGCGCAGCTGAGCAATCAGTGGTCTGGCTTCTATAAGGTGATGCTGCTTAATAGGAACCAGCCCTAATAATGCAATCACGCTGTCATAGACATTTGTTAAGCCTAGTTTATTTGAAGCTGATATCAGACATTGGATGAATCTTTGTGGTATTGAATCTTGCAGCTGTTTTTTTTCAAAATAAATCCAAAACTGCTCTACCAACAAAGGAATAGCTTCAGTCACTCCATTTTCCAGCAAAAACAAAGAGTAGAAGCAAAGTTGCTCATATGGATTTAGCACACATTCAATAACATTCTCCTTCAACCTTACATTGAACTCAAACTGAAACTTCTGTCGCTGAATTGGTCTGAAAGTTCCGTATTCTTCGTAGCATTTTAAGTTCCGCCAATAGGTTCTATGCTTCTCCATATAGATCTGGAATTCATCAACATCAAATCGAGTATGGTAACTCCACACCCTTATATCCCTATCAATGGAATACCCACTAGAAGCCCTCCATTGATTGAGCTCAAAAGATAAGTATTTAATATTCGGATGATACTTCATTATTTCAACCTTTCTATCTTTAAGATTCCATTCCTTGACCTTGAACAGCACAAAGATAAATCCTTCTGAAACTTCACGTTTCACTTCTTCTCGCTTTTGATTTGGATCATCTCCTTTTTTCCCTATAATTTCGTATTCTTCTTCTTCCAGCTTTACTTCAGGTTGCTTTTGGTCTGCTTTAAGCTTCTTTTGAGGACTAGGATCGTCTTGGGAGGGTTTGTGCTTTGCTTCAAAAGATCGGTTCTTCGTGCTACGTTCGTCTTGAGGATCTTCATGCTTTGCTTCTTCTAGTTGGTTTTGATTATTGGATGATTGATGCTTTGGACTAGGCTCTGGTTGAGAATCTTTCTTCTGCTCCTTCTTCTTGTTTTTCTTGCTTTGACTTTTCCCACCCATATTATTATAAGCTTTATAGATAAATCTGAAAATTAGTTCATAAATATGTCACAAGTTGAACCAAATCTATATACTCATCTCTCATTTAATCTAAAAAGTTATTATTAACTCACATGAATAGTTCAGTTCAATAGCTCTTGAGCCTTCACTTCCATGATACCTAACGCAAGGCAAGCGAGTAAAGGCCCGAGCCTGATCTTGTCTTTAAGTAACTTTATTCTGAGCAGCAGTCAGCACTTCATTTGTGCCTTCTTTGTGTTGTCTCAAGAATCAGGACTTCTGGGCAGAAGTTAGTCAAGCCAAATCAAACAGCATAAACACCAAGGTTATTAGAGCATCCTTACCTTCAAAGAAATGGATCGTTGTCCCTGACCTAGTTCCGAAGCTCCACTTAAGAATTAAACTAGTTATACCAGAAAGCTCTTGACACATAGCATCCGCTTAAATATGCCTTTAATCGTACTTTGTGGAATTCCTCAGTCAGGCAAAACAAGGTTTGCAACACAACTAAAAGAGTTCCTGGAGACTCTGCCTAACTACAGAACCATCCTAGTAAACGAAGAAACCTTAGGAGTTTCTAAGTCTGAAGCTTATGCATCCTCTTTCTCTGAAAAGAACCTCAGAGCACTGCTTAAGTCTACAGTTGAAAGAGAGCTTTCACGAGACACAATAGTGATACTTGACTCCATGAACTACATAAAAGGCTACAGGTACGAACTTTTTTGTCTCGTAAGAACAGTCCAGACTTCCCACTGCGTAGTTTACCTAGACACCTCTGTGCAAAAAGCTTCAGAACTCAACCAGGAGTACTCCCAAGAACTCTTCCAAGACCTGTGCAACAGAATGGAAGTGCCTGAAGTCAAGCACAGGTGGGACAAGCCCCTTGTCAAAGTAAGAGAAGACGAGGCTCCTTTTGAGGAAATCAAAGACAAACTCTTCGGAGGCAACAAACTCAGAGACCCCGTTTCAACTAAAGCTGCTCCTAAGCTGGAGTCAGACTACCTTTACCAAACTGACCAAGCTACACAACAAGTCATTGACTCAATTCTAGAAGTCCAAAACAACTACCCTGAAGGAAGCCAAGTTCCTCTAGAAAGCTTAAAGGTGACTTACAACTATGTAAGGGAACTGTCTTCACTGGAGCTCAAAAAAGCAAGACAGCAATTCTTAAAGATGAACAAAATCAACCCTTGCCCCTCTGCTTCCGTTCCAGAAGCTTTTATTGAATATGTCCACTCGTTAGTGTGATAATTAATGTCTGCTTTAGATAAAGCTAATTGGGTTTCGCAGTCACTCATGTGGTGGGCTTTTCCGTTCATCAAGCACAACTACTACAACAAACCTGACCAAAACACCCTCACTGACCTACCCCAAATAGTAGAAATCAACCCTGTTCTAGAAAGGCTACGAGAAACTTGGAAGCAAGAACTAAAAAAGCCCAAACCAAGTTTCTTCAAAGCAATACTTAAAGCAAACTTAAGGGACATGGTTGTTATGGGACTTCCTATGTGCCTTTCGTTTTTGGGGTTCTTGTTGCAAGCAGTCTTGATAGGCTGGATTCTAGAATACTTGTCCTCAGATAACATTCCACTTTGGGAAGGACTGGTGTATGCTTTGAGTTTTAGTTTACTGAGTTTTGTGATTTCGACTCAGTTTAGCAGGACTGGGTACATGTTTGGGCTTATAGCAGGAAGGGCACGTGCAGCAGGGCAGTTGCTTTTGTATGAGCATGGACTTAAAATCACCCAAGCTGCAAAAGCAACTGGGAACTCGGCCAGTAGGTTAGTAAACAACGTTTCTTCAGACTTTGCCTTGTTTGAAGGAATCATAATCACGGTGATATTTCCTGCAGTTCCAGTGTTTGTGGTGGGTTCCATGATACTTATATACTTTTACTTAGGAGTTTCAGGAGTCATTGGGATCTTAGTGAGCATTCTCTACTTGCCACTTACGATTTTAATAGGGTCTTACTTGAAGAAGCAAAGACTATCCATTGGCAAGTGCACAGACTCCAGAATTAAGTTGATCACTAACTTGATAGAGGGCATGCGGATAGTTAAACTCTACGGCTGGGAAGAGCCTTTTTTCGAGCTAGCCAAAACCCACAGAGCCAACGAAATCAAAGAGTACAGAAAAAAAGTACTGCTTCAAGGAATATCTAAAAGTGCTTTTTTATGCGGACAAGGCTTAGTTTTGCTAGTGACGTTTGGAATTTACGTTGCACTTGGAAATGAACTGGAACTTAACGGTGCTTTTGCAGCTACAGCTATTTTATTGTTGGCACATCAGTTCATAACTAAGAACTTTTCTCTAGCAATCTCTTTGATCTTTACACTTCAAGCAGCTTGTGCACGTATTGCCCAAACCTTAACTCTGGACACTATTAAAGAAGATTCTTGGAAGCACTCTAAAAAGCACTCAGTGGTTCTGAAACAAGCTAACTTTTCTTGGACAGAAACCAAAACTCCTCAAGTCACTGAACAAACACTTACTAAAGAACTTCAAGAAACCAACCTAGTTCTGAGTGAAGTTAACCTTAAAGTTCCTAAACAAGAACTAGTAGTTGTAGTGGGTCCAGTGGGTTCAGGTAAAACTTCTTTGCTCTTAGGAATTATGAGGGAACTTAACTTGGTTTCAGGTACACTCAAACTAGGAGGAACTCTTGCTTACTGCGAACAAGACCCGTGGATTAACTCTTTAAGCATCAAAGACAACATAATTATGGGCAAGCCTTTTGACCCTGAACTCTTCCAAAGAGTCATTGAAGCCTGTGCCCTTGAAACTGACATTCAGAATTTAAAGTTCAAAGAAGAAACTATGGTTGGCGAAAGAGGAGTAACTCTAAGTGGAGGACAAAAAGCCCGCATATCTTTAGCTCGGGCAGTTTACTCCCAAAGAGACATCTTCCTGCTTGACGATCCATTAAGTGCTGTTGACGCTGAGGTGTCTCAGGTGTTGTTTCAAGACTGCATCAGAACTTTTTTAAGCGAAAAAACTGTAATTTTAGTGACTCACCAAAGTTATGTGGTGCCTTATGCTGATAGAGTTGTAGTAGTTGACTCGGGCAGAGTGCTTTTCAACGGAACTTACAGTGAATTGAGGGAACGGGAAGACATACACGAACTAATTGACCAAGTAAAAGACCAAGAAGAACCCCAAGAAAACCAAGTTAAAACCACTAACCCCAAAAGCACGCCCAAAGACAAACTAACTATTAAAAACGAAGAAAAAGCTGAAGGCAGTGTACCTTGGAGAATTTACGGAAACTACTTTTTGTTAGGCTTCAAAAGCAAGTTAGTATTTGTAGTGTTTATGGTGTTTTTTGGAGTGTCACAAGTAGTTTACCTAGCAATTACTTATTGGCTGTCTTACTGGTCAGAACAAAGCCAAAGCGAACAAGAAAATTCCTACTACTTAGAAGTGCTAGTTTTACTAGTTGTTTCTTTTTACTTGTTTGGACTAAGTAGAATGCTTATACTCTACCAGTGCTTTATTACTTCTAACAAGCAACTCCACAACCTTTCTTTGAAAAGTGTAGTGAACACCAGCATTAAGTTCTTTGACAAGAACCCTACAGGAAGGATCCTCAATAGGTTTTCAGGGGACGTCATTAAGATGGACGAGCCCTTAATGTTTTTCCTTCCAGATGCTTTTCAGTTAACTTTTTTGTTGTTTACAAACTTTGTGGTTATCTTTATAGTGAACCCTGTTTGTATAGTGTTTGCTGTGCTGATGGCTTTGTTGACTGTTTTTTTGGTCAAAAGAATAGTGCCCATGGCTAGGGAGTTCCGAAGAATTGAGTTAATTTCAAGGAGTCCGGTGGTGTCTTACTTCTCCAACTTAGTTTCTGGTCTTACAAGCATTAGGGCTTTTGGGCTTCAAAGCCACTTTGCCAAGCAAGTGTTTGAGTCCGTTGAAAAGAACTTAAAGGCTTTTTACTCTTTCCAGATCCAAGTTAGGTTCTTCCAACTCTACATGGAAATAATGACTGTGTGTCTTATTTCTGTGAATGCTGTTGTTTTGATATTTCTGAAAGACTGGATTAGCAGTGAAGCTGCAGCTGTTAGTTTAGTTCTGAACAACAACGCCTTTACACTGATTTCTTTTTACGCAAGAGTAGTTGTGGACATTGACACCTTTATGACAAGTGTGCAGCGTATAGAAGAGTACAAGAACCTTAAACCTGAACCCCAACCTGAAACTAAGGAGTTCTCAGTTACCAAAGGCCGTGTTGAGTTCAGAGAAGTTTACATGAAGTACAGGAGTTTTTTGGAGCCTGCTCTTAAAGGCTTGAGCTTCACAATACAAGAGGGCTCCAAAGTAGGCATAGTTGGAAGAACTGGGGCTGGAAAAAGCTCAATCATGCAAGCTTTGTTCAGAATGACTAAACTGCAGTCAGGCAGCATCCTTGTAGACAACCAAGATATTTGGACAGCCCCAGTTAACAGCATTCGCCAGCAAATGTCAGTTATACCGCAAACAGCCTTTTTGTTTGCAGCAACTTTAAGAGAAAACTTGGACCCTTTAAACGTTCACTCAGACCAAGAAATCCTGCAAGCAGTTGAAGAAGTCAACCTTAAACAAGTAGTTGACAAGATAGGACTTACTACCCAGATAAGGTCTGAAAGTTTAGGTTTGTCTGCAGGAGAAAAGCAACTAGTGTGCTTGGCAAGGGCTATACTTAGAAAAAACAAAGTCATTATGATGGATGAAGCCACTGCCAACGTTGACTCCAAAACTGACAAGTTCATTCAACAGAAAATCAAAGAAAAGTTTTCTGAGTGCACTGTAATAACTGTTGCTCACCGAATGAGAACTATTGTTAAGAGTGATTTAATCATTGTGATTGACGACGGAAAAGTTGCTGAAGCAGGAAGCCCTTCTGAGTTAGTTAAGTACAACTCAGCCTTTTACGAGTTAATAAAGTGCACAGGACCTTCAGAGGCCAAGCACTTACTTGAAAAGATTAATAAGAATTCTTAGTAATTAGCGTGAGTAAGACCTGTAGTGTCTTTAAAGTTTAGGTACATCAGGAGTTCCTTCATCTTGGGTCTATTTTTATATTCAAACTGGAGTGCTCTACTCAGGAATTCTCTTAGCCAAGGATAAGGGATAGAGTTGATTATTTGGGTAAGTTCACTTTGCCGGGATTCAGTGTTGTATCCCTTTACATTTTGCAAAGTGTATACTTGCAAAATAGTTAGTCCCAAGGAGTACACATCTGCTTTCAAAGGCTTGTACCTCACATTAGTCTTTTGGTTGCTTGCTTTTTGAGTGAGGTAAGCATCTTGGAGTTCAGGTGCCATGTACCCATCAGTTCCTTGGACTTTGAAAATTCCAGTTGCGTTTACTTGGGTAGTAGAAGCTCCTTGCTCAGATATATTGAAGTCAGCTATTTTGATGTAGCCTTCTTTGCTGATAAAAATGTTGTGGGGTTTGATGTCTTTGTGGGCTAGTTTCTGTTCATGCAGTT
>PR_CR_10_Liq_1_inCRDRAFT_1000424_pt1 | contig 26648 bp, 15 predicted proteins | sample PRCRCaboRojoPR_3_FD_10241 | JGI IMG/M metagenome (IMG submission 10241)
AGGTCACTCTTGAGTTGTTCGAGTAGAGCAAGTTGCTCAGAAGTCACTCTCTCAACTTCTGAGACAATGAGAGTGCTTAGTTGGATGACTTCCTGTTTCTGATGGGAAATCATCCTCAGCACTTCATTCACTCGATAATTTTGAGTCAGAGGGCTAGCAGTGTGACCTTGATTAAGATGACTGGCAACTATATGCTCACACAAAAGGTCTCCACAACTACACTTGGAGATAGCTTGGCACTTCGAAGAACAGTTGGCTTGCATTATAATGGAACGTGGAAAGGCAACTTAAGTTTAGGGAGCAAAGAAATATGAAGTAATTCCTGGGTACTACAAGACTAGCCTATTGGTATGTCTGTGAACTAAAGCAAGCACTGGAGTCTTAATTAATGAGTTGGTTAAGTAGTTAGTAGTATTGATGATTGAGTGCTTAATTGAACTAGAATTTAAATTGAGTAGAGTGGTAACAAGTTTGGATCCTAAAAAGTAGTTCTGTCTCGTAATATGAGCAGTTTAAAGACTTAATCACTTGCAAACAGGTTATTCAAGGACTGCTAGGTTAAGCAGTGATCTTCAAAGCACCAGGACTTATTAGAGTAACATAGAAACATAAGGCATGTAAGAGGAACCATGAACAAGAGACTGAAAGAGGTACTTATAGAGTACAGTAAATGGTTTAAGAACGAGTAAGAACTCTACCTCTATAGCTATTAAGTGAACTAAAGCCTTGGCTAACACTACAACAACCTAACAAGAAGCCATAACACAGTTCAGAAGAAACACAACATGCAAACTTTCTTACCTTTGAGTTCTGAAGCATGTTTTGAATTAGCGCAGTGTAAACTAGAATTGTGAGTAATGAATCCAAGAGTGGGAGTATTAGCATAACTCTTCACACAGTTCTAGCTTCTAACCCAGTACTTGCATTGGACTCGGAGGTGCGCAAAGAGTCATTCACTCAGCACATTTTGCACTGGGCAGACTATTTGGTTTATTCCCAAGAATAGCAAGACAGCAGCAATCAAAACTATACCCGAAGATCTGATGGATCACAATCAAGAAGTCATCCATAAAACTCGAGAAGAAGACACGCAAGTAAAACCATCACATTATACTTGTTAACAGACATACAGTACAAGAATAAAGCAGTAACAGCAAAGAGAAACACACAAAAGTATAAATCTAACCTAAAAGTTCACTACTGAATCCTTGCAACTTAAACACTCTGAAAGTCTAAAAGCAGCAACTAAGTCAGTCAAGTTGGTTTCTGGTATAAAAAAGATTGAGTCAATAATTGATCTTTAAAGTGCGAAGAAACAGTGATGCAAATCTTCTCTACAAGAGAAGCAAGAGAATTAATGAAGGTATAAAAGAAGAAGACTCCAGTCAAAAACTTCGCAGATCGACATAAAAATCATGCAAGTCAGAACATCTCAAAACCAGACACTACTATGATTTTGATTGAAAAGCAACACTCGGACTTAAGACCTGCTTATAACTGGGAAAGCCAATAGTCAATTAGTAAATTAGTTGATTCTTCTCAAGAGCTCCAGTAGTTTGGTATTCCTCTTAGTTTTTGTCTGGCTTCGCCTACCGCCCTTTCTTATTTGAATTCCTCTGCGGCTTCCCTGTCCTTCTATTTCCTTGGATGTCCTGGAAATCCCAACTATTTCTCAGGAACAATTCCTTCATGTACGGGTCCTCTCGTCGTATTNATTTCAGATGGTGGCTCATTTGAGACTTCAGTCTCTTTGGAGACTCACCTTCTTGTCTGGCTTTTTAAATATTATAAAGATCTAACTAATCAGAGTTACTTAACCACGTAAGATCAACGATAACAAAAAAAGACAACTAAAAAAGCAAAGCTAGAACTATGACACTAATGACAGCAACTGAATAACTCATTTGTAAAACCTCTGTGTCAAGCGCAACAGTCATATAATCATTCGACTAGTGTAGACACCTTCACTTTAGAAGGAAACCAGATTCAGCCGCAGAACTGAGTTCTAACTATTAGCAGTGGTACTAAAATACTTTCAGTGGCGACAGAACACAAAGTACTCCTTGGAATTTGATTCGCCATTATGAGTTTAAGTTTTCGGGTAGGTTCTGAAACTCAACAATGGAATGATGAACTCAACCGAAGAAAGCGAGTCAAAATTCAAACAATCAGAACCCAGAACTGCTCGAGAAGACACAAGAGTAGCAGTGATAGGCAACGTGGATTCAGGGAAGTCCACACTTGTAGGAGTGCTTACAAGAGGCGTAGTTGACGACGGAAGGGGCTCTGCTAGAAGACTAGTGTTTAACTTTTCACACGAAGAAGCCAACGGCAGAACTTCCAGCATTGGACAAGAAATCATGGGCTTCGACAGCGGAGGCTCCCAAGTCACTCCCGAACGCCTTACTGAAAACAAAAACAAAAGTTGGTCTTACGTAGCAAACCACTCCCAGAAACTAGTGACTTTCCTCGACTTGTGCGGCCACGAAAGGTACTTGAAAACAACAGTTTTCGGACTAGTAGGGCTGATGCCTGACTACGCAATGATAGTGGTAGGAGCTAACATGGGAGTGACCAGAATGACGCGGGAACACATTGGTCTGGCTCTTTCGATGAAGATCCCCATGTTCTTTGTAGTCACCAAAGTAGACATTGCTCCAGACAACGTGTACAAAAAGACCCTAGAAACTCTCCAGAAAATACTCCGCAGCCCAGGAGCAGGGAACAGAATGCCTTTGCTGGTGGACAGCCAAAGCGAGTTCGAAGAGATGACTGAAATGATAGAAACCAAACTGTGCCCGATCTTCAGAATTTCGAACGTGACAAGTGAAGGGCTGGAGGAACTGAAGAAGTTTGTGCACTGCTTGAAGGCAAGAACCCTGAACACAGGAGCTTTTGGGTCTGCAGAAGAGCCTGTGGAGTTTTTGATCGACGGGGTGTTTCTGGTGACTGGAGTAGGCGTGGTGGTTTCGGGAATAATGAAGGCAGGAACAGTGCAGCTGAACCAAAGTCTCTGCTTGGGACCTGACAAAAGTGGGAACTACCGAACAGTGACTGTGAGGGGAATCCACATCAAACGGACCAACGCAGAAGAAGCACGGGCAGGGCAGTCTGCTTGCTTCAACATTCGTGCTGCCAACAAAAAAGAACAACTCAAGAAAAACCAGATCAAAAAGGGAATGGTGGTGGTGGACAGAAGTCTGACTCCCGAAACAGCTTGGGAGTTCGAAGCTAAGGTTGTGATTTTGCACCACGGCACCACAATCAGAGCTAACTACCAACCGATCATCCACTGTGGAGTTGTAAGGCAAGCTGCAAGGGTAGTTTGGATGTCTTCAGGGCTCTTGCGCACAGGAGACGAAGGGACTCTAAGGTTCAGGTTCATGTTCCGTCCGGAACTCATTCACAGGGGCATGAAGATCCTTTTCAGGGAAGGAAGAACCAAAGGACTGGGGGAAATATTCAAGGTTTACCCTATTTAATGTAATTGTTTATTTTATATTGTGTAGAACTCAGGGTTGGAGAAGTGCACTTTGATCCCAAAGGCTTTGTGTCTAATTGTTAGGGCTCGTAGGAGTAATTGGAAACTTAAGTTTTAAGCAAGGCCGGTTTTTTCCTTCGAAGGAGTCTGCTAGGCTAATCATAGTGCTTTGAACTGTAACATTGAAGTTGGAGTAACAAATGTAATGAAATTTCTGGTGCTTGTTGTTTCTTTGCTAGAGGTTTTTTCGAGGGTTGAAATAACTCAAAGTGGGTCTCTTCCCAAAATTGCACTCGAAAGCATAAAACAGCACGTTTCTAAGCTGGATTTAGACTGCGAAGTCCAAATATCAGTAGAAGATTCTAAAACTCCAGGGAAGGCCTTTAGTTTTGAAACATCCGGAAACAAGATTACTGTTAAGGCAGAGTCTGGAATGTACCAAACATATGCTGTTTACCACCTTTTAGAGGAGGTTTTTGGGTTTTCCTTTTTGCACCCCCTTGAAACAGCCAGATCAAGCAGTAACTACTGCAGCCTTTCTGAAATCGAAGCTGTGGACTTGCCGCACTGGGAAGTTAGGGGAATGCACATCCACACTGAGCATCCATTAATGCATGTAGAACTCTTGAACGGGTTCGGAAAGTTTCCTTCAACTGAAAATTGGGAAGACCAGTTATGGGAGTGGAACAAAGTCTTGGAATGGTGCATTGCTAACAGACTTAACTATGTGGAGTGGGTGCTTCTTAAAGACCAAACGTGGATTGAGTATTCCGAAAGCAAATCAAGGCAAGAAAAACTCTCCAAGCTAGTAGATATGGCGCATGGGTGGGGGATTAAGGTGGGAATAGACACTCCAATAGCCATGATCCAGCAACACGCTTTTGCACTGATTAGAAACAACGAAAACCCACTTGGCCAAATAGAAAAGAGACTGGAGTACCTAAGGGGCGCGGGATTTGACTACATCTCTTCGGAAATGGGAACTACTGAGTTTACCCACGGCTCTGCAAGTGACATGTTGAAATGGCTTAATCACTCAACAACTTACTCTAACAAGATCGGTATGGACTTTTACACGAAAGTGCATTGTTCAAAGGGCCAGAACTTGAAGAACTTCGTGAACCCACTGACTAACGAAACAGGAATGGACTACAACTTTCTGCCCTACTACGCTGTTGAGGAGTTAGGAATACTTCCTCATACAGTGGAGTTCTACTCGCTGGAAGACCCTGCTCCTGTGTATGGAAACACCAACTTCAGTTACATACTGGACTTCATGATGCTTGAAGCAGACAAAAGGAACACAATTTGGTTTCCAGAAACTGCTTACTGGATTACCTTCGACGTAAACGTTCCTTTGTTTTTGCCCATTTACGCAGAAAACAGGATAAAGGACGTGCATACAATTGTCCAAAAAGAAAAGGAAAAGAACGTTAAGCTCCAGGGACAAATCTTTTTCGAGTCTGGGTGGGAATTTGGCTACTGGCTCAGCAACGTGATCACAGGACGTTTGTCTTGGAATCCACTAATTGACTCTAAAGACCCCCTTTCAGACGCTTTGAAGCCCTTCACTAGAGTTTTGGGTCATAACGGAGACCAAGTGTCGGACCTGATTAAAGAAGTAGTGGAAGTCCAAGCAGACACTCTCATCTACGGAAAAGTTGATGGAAAAGCTCCTAGTAATCCTAAGTACTTAACAGGAATGGCTTACCTGGAAGGCTACGACACTGTTATGGACTTGGCTTACTTTGCAAGTCTGTTCATTGACCCTGGGATTGCAGTTATGCCAAACAGAGTTCCTCCAGTGTTGGTGAGACATGGTTTGGAGCACTTTCTAGGGATTGGTTATGAGACTCAACTTTTGCCTTTACTGAACTATCAGTCCAGAGCTTACTCTGAGCTTTCAACTAAACTTGGGAGTCTTCAAGTAAGTCAGAATCAAAACTGGTTACTAGAAATCCAGGATTCTTTGGAAATCTTTGCAAAAAGAGCTGAGTTCAATGCTCTTTTATATAGCTACGCCCATAAACTCCACCTTCGAGACTCTACTGGAGACTTGCTGAGTGAGATGCTGTCTCTTCTGAACTCTACCCAGGTCATTGTAAACAGAAGAGTGGAAAACTTTAAAGTGCCTGCAGAGAGAATAACCAGTTGGAGACCCAACCCTACAGGCTACTGCTACACTTACTTGTGGACAGCTAAGACTCTCTACTACTGGTGGAGGGACCTTTTGATGGTGCACTACAACCACCTTAGTCCCTGTTACTACAACATTCGTGACATGGTTTACGAAGAATTCGGCAGTGGCTTATTCCTTGATGCTGAACACTTCTTTTACAAGGTGTTTGGAATTTTCAGCATTAACGACTGGTTTGACGAGTGTCTTGGGTGTCCTAAAGAAGCACCCTTGCTCGCAAATTTAATTTAATACCATTTTGAAGCCCAGGGATTGGAAGGCGGGAGAATGGCTGCTTCTAGTTTGAGTAGTTCTTGCTTTGTAATTTAGTTGTGTTTCGGGAGTTCATACAAGGAGGCCCACGGCTAGCTAACGTAATAAATAAATAAGTTGTGTTTCGGGAGTTCATAAGTTTTGCCCACGGCACCTTAAAGGCCTGTCCTTTGGCTCTTTGTTTAAGTAATTAAATAACCCATTAAGCGCAGTAGGTTTAGACCCTGAGTGTGGGCTTTTGAATGGACTAAGATTGAATGTGAATTTAATTACATTGAGTGTATAGATCCAATAAAGAAAAGGTGTTACAAGTTTCATATTTAAATCAAACATATTAGGACCAAAGTTTCAATGTCGATATAATATGAAACAATCTTGTGCAAGCGAGCATTGTGGCGGCATGGACATGGTCTGTGCCTGTGAAGACAACCTTGTGTTTATGTGTCCCCATAAAGTGGTGGAACACTTGAGTGAGAACTCTGCGTATACCCACTCACCAGCTCCACTTCCTCACAACGAAATCATCAAGCTCTTGAAGTACCTCCAAGAACGTTGCCAGTACTTCGAAGGACTATTCTCCAACCAAGCAGCTCTTCTGGTGAAAGACCTTAAAGAAAAAGGAGAGATTTACCAGAAAAAGAAGGCTAAAGAAATCGAAGACCTGAATGTAGAAATTGAAAGCCTGAAACGTTCTTTGATGGAAAAAGAAAAGGAAGTCAGCAACAGCTCCTTAGAAGTAAAAAGACTCAGGGAAATTGAAGTTCAAGTTAAAGAATGGGAAGCTAAAGTGTTTGGACTCGAAAGAGACAACAGCCAGCAAAAAAGTGAGATAGAGCAACTCAGCTCTGAAATCAGTAACTTGAAGCAAAAGGCTCTAGAAAAAGAGTTCTTCAAAAGCAAAGCTGAAGAGTTGGAAACCTTGAATGCGAACCTCAGAAAATCAACAGAAGAACAAGAAAAAAAGTTAAAAGAAAAGGACGTCCAAATATCTTCCCTGAACGCTGAGCTCAAAGAAAAAGGGCTCAAAATCAAAGACCTGGGGTTCCAGATTGATGAACTCAAAGAAGACAAGATTCAGTACGAATTCCTGCAGAAGAAGTTCAAAGAACTGGAAGAAGAAAACACCAGCAACAAGAAGTTAATGGACGACTACTACCGGAAGTACAAAGAAGGGTCTTACAAAATCACAAGTTTGAACTCAGAGTTGAGTGAGAAGGACAAGGAAATCCAAAGTTTGAGGTCCCAACTGGAAGAACTCAAGTTAGAAAAAGTGATGAAGGAAGACCTCGAAAAAAGACTGAAGACTTCAACTGAAGAAAACTCCAAACTCAGAGAAGAAGCAAACGAGTACAACAGAAGACTCAAAGAAAAAGAACTCGAAAACTCCAAACTCCAGTCAGAGGTTGAGCAAAAGGAAAAGCAAATCCAGAGTCTAAACTCAAAGCTCAGGGAAATAGAAATCCTCAAACAAGAAAAAGAGGAACTCAGCAGAAACTTGGAACAACTCAGAACAGAAAAAGAAGGACTTAAAAAACAACTAGAGGAGCACTTTGAAGACTTAAAGCAAAGGGAACAGAAAATGGCCTTTCTGAATTCCCAACTCAACGAAAAAAGTGCACTTGCAGATGACCTGGAGTCCAAACTCAGAAATCATGAAAAGGAAAACTCAAAACAGTTAAACGAAGAAAGAGACCAAAACCAGAAGAATAGAAGCAAAATAGCCCAACTAGAAAAAGAACTTGAGGCACTGAGAAAAGAAATCTCTGCAAAAGACCAAGAAGTCAAAGACCTGAAGTCCAGGCTGTCTGAGTCTGAAGAAGACAAAGCAAGGCTAGAACAGAGAGTAGCTGAACTATTCCAAGAAAACACAGAAAAACTAGCTGAGATGGAAAAAAGGAACAAGGCTTCAGGAGAAGCAATTCTGAAAGAAAAGCACTTAAGGATCTTGTGTGCAAACTACCGCAAACAAAATGTACTTACAGTTAGTTGTTTGATGAATGAGTGGAAGTTATACTGCAAGTTGCAGAGTGAGGGAGAGTGCAAAGAGGATGTCCACGAAACTGAGGAAGCAGAGGAAAGTGCTGCCATTACCTTGGAGACTGAAAAGAACCAGTTGCTTAGGGAAAATGTACTTATGAGGGAGTACCAGAAACTAGAAAAGGTTTCGAAACCAATGAGCACAACTAACCTGTTTAAGTTCTTGGAAGAAATGATGGACAACAAGTACAAAACAGACCAAAAGGACTACGAAGACAAAAGACAACCCAGAACCATCACTGACTTCACTATGGAGTACTTAAACAGGAAGTTTGGAATATTGAGTTTGGCACTTAAGTTTTTGGCACAGTTCATGCCAACTCTCAAGGGACTAGTGGGCCAAGGCCACAAGTATGCTGAGTTTTACGCCAGACTACTCCAGGTGTTCCACAAAGACCCAGTTCCTTACAACTTAGGGCTCTACTTAGTGAAGGCCAGAATTCGGTTTTTGGAATTGATAGAAAAAGCAAACAGACTCAAGGAAAGGTTTGGAATCAAGTCTAATGCAACAGCCGGAGTGACTCATGGCAAAGCTGCTAACGAGTACGCAGGCACTGGAGGAGAGGCTATGCTGGATGATGTGCTAGACATGGTGTATGCGGACTTTACTACGGATCCAGAAAGTGGAACCTTGATGCTCAAACTTCTTAAGCCCAGCACAGTGAGTTTCAACAACCACATAGCCTTTTTGATTTCTCATAAAATGAAAAGAGCCGGAAAGAGACCTGAAGAAATCTTCAGGTTGCTTGACAAAGACTCTGGAGGCAGCATTGACGCAGACGAGTTCATTAAAGGAACTAAGTCCGATCTTGACTTGTGGTTAAATGATGAAGACATTAAAAAGTTCTTTGTGAACGTTGACACTTCAGGCAATGGTGAGTTGGAATTAAATGAGTTCTTGGCCTGCATTAACTTTGAGAAGTACGATAAGTGTGCCAAAAGCAGCGAATACGTAGTTACCAAGTCCAACTACTTGAACTCTTTGATTGAAGTGTACGACTTCAGACAATTGAGAGATGCTGTCAAGCTTGAAAAGATGATGAGTCAAAGGAATCTGAGTGAACTCAACGTAATGGAGTTTGACAACTTCATTACAACTCTAGACAGTGGAATTCCCCCCGCGAGAATTCAGGAGTTCTTTACAGAAGCACTTTTACTCAGTGAGAAAAGGGAGTCCAACATAGTGACTAAGTCTGCGTTCATAAGGTTCTGTGTAAGAAACGGAGTCGGGGGGTATGGGCTAGGGTCTTTTGTGATTCGGGAACTGTTTGACCGACTCGGAGAAAGGAACTTTGCTGCAGAGTTCTCAAGATCAGCTTCGCAGTTGAAGATGGAAGAAACTAAAAGCAGCAAGAGGAGGAGTGTTAAACTACCCAAAGGAGAGTCTCCGATGGTTTTGCAAACAGAAACCATAAAAGAGGAAACCACTGAAAGGAAACGTTCGAGTACACTCAAGCAATAACTTTAAACTACTAACTTCAATTACTATCTCAATCGACTAATTTAACTAGTTGTAGTGAAATGGAACCCCAAGGAAGAAATCCTTTGAACTTGGCGAGGTGGGCCCAACAAAGCGTTGAAAAGAAATCCAGGGGTCTGGGACTAGGAGCTGCAGCACGCGTTGCGTTTGACCCCAAAATAACAGCAGAAAGATACCAGCAACTCAAAAAGGCCTTTGATGAGATCGATGCAGACAGCTCTGGGAAGATTTCACTAGAAGAAATACTTAACTTTTTAAAAAGGATTTCAGACGACACTGAAGAGGAGTACGTAAGGCAGATATTTGAGTCGATGGACAGAAACCAAGACGGAGAGGTCAGCATAGATGAGTTCATTGGTGGGTTCTTGGAACAAGTAAACGGGTTGACAGAAGCTATTGCAAAACTCAAGCAACAAAACTCGGAAAAAAGAAAAGAACTAGTTGAACTTGAAAAAGAACTTCAGGAGGTAGCTTCTACTGAGAGAATCAACCAGTGGGGAGTGATGGAGGGAAGTACCCTTACCGTCAGAGTTGTGGAAGCACAGAACTTAAGCAGTGTTGGTGGGAAACCTAGCACGTACGTGACTTTGCTTTGTGAGCGCCAAAAAATTTCCACAAACGTAGTTCCTAGCAACAGGAACCCTGAGTTCGACGAAACATTCAGCTTCAAAATAAACGTGGGAACAGGGGAGTTGCTGGTGCAGGTTTACAACCAAGGAAGGCTTTCAAAGGACGACTTGCTAGGTTCATGCTCAGTTCCTCTAGAAGAATTCAAAGACCAAGTGCGCCACGAAAGGTGGTTTTCGTTGAGTGGGCGCAGTGGAAACTCCAGAATTCTATTGTCTGTTCAGTGGGTCCATAAAAGGAGCGAAATGCTAGAGTCAACTATAAAGACTCTGAAAGAAGAAGTAGAAACTGATGACGCAGAGGTAGGGAGGATGGAAGCTGAGCTGCGTAAACTAGGAACAGACCCCCTGGGAATGTTTACTAAGGAAACTTGGGTGGACCGTGTGGAGGGGAAAATTATAGCTGAAGTCCAGGACTTTACAGAAAGTGCACTTAGTAGTGTGTCTAACTGGGGTCTGCTCCAAACACTTGCAGTGTTGATAGTGACTTTTCTGGCAGCTCTAACGTGTTTTTCAAGGCCTGACTATGCTTCTTTGACTTGGAGTATGGTGGCTTTGATGAATGAACTGAAAGGTTGGAAAGTCAACAACTACCGTTACGTTATTGCGGGTTTAGTAGTGACTATAATTTACGACTTCTTTTTTGTAATAACTGATATTGAATACCTGGTATTCGAAATTCACGAAGAAGCTTACATTAATGTGGAAAGGTTTTCATTCACAATGGCTTTTTTCAACTTCATAACGAAAGTGTTGGCCTTTCCAATAGTTGTCAACAACTACGTGACTGCAAGAAACAGACCCCAGCAAGTTTTGGAGCAGAGTTAATTAAGCATCATTATCACTTTCGTAATAAATAGGTTGTTGGAGTTGGATTTCTTTTTGGGAAACCAACACTTCTTCTTCTTCGTCCAGTTTGCCCAGCCAGTTAATTATCTGACTCAGTATTCCGTGGCCTTCCCTGTTAATTAGTGTGGCAACTAGTTCTATTGAGGAGTCCCCTGAGGTCTGTTTGAGCATGCTTTCCAACTCAGCTGCTGAAAACTCTCGCAGCACGGACTTTTTGCGTGGGTCTTTGAGCTTCGAAAAGACTTGTTGTCTGTGCTTCATTTCGATGAGTCGGGTTTCTAGTCTTTGCCAGAGTTTCAAACTAACTTCTTTGCTGCCGTCACTCGACTTCCATACCGGACTCATTATGAACTTTTCCAAACACCTCTTCCAGATGAAACTGAGTTTTTCTTCTTTTATAGCGCGCAAAGCATGCCATATTCTGGACATGTACTCAAGCAGCACGTCGTCTCCAGTGATCACGACCTTGCCGGGAGTGTTTGTTGCTTCTAGAAAAGGAACTGGTTTTTCAACTACAACTGACCTAACTTCTGTTTCTTTGAAAAACAGAGTTTTGTACAGTGCTTTGTTGATGACTTTGGGGGGTTGGAAAAACTTTTCGTAGTAGTCAGTGCCCTGTGCAGGGTAAACCCTCAAAAAGTTGCCCTTGCGTTTGAACTCTTCCAGAGTGTCTCTGAGGGCTTGCATGAACCTGTTGGACTTTGTTAGTTTGGCTTTGCGTGGGTTTTTGTAGGGCAGAGTGGTTCTGGTGTTTTTATTGACGTAAGGCCTGACTCCCACTAAATTGAAGGTGTCAGTTAACAAGTTAGTTTTAACATGCTCGTCCAGTGGACTTCCGATTGCTAGAGAAGGGGAAAGGTTGACTTCTAGTAGCCAAGGCTTAAAGTTGCTGTCAAGTATTACGTCTAGTCCCAGTAAGTCAAAGCAGTTGCTCCAGCAGTTGAGTTTATTGCAGGCACTTGAAACAAAGGGTTCAGCAGTTATGATGGTTTTAATGATTAAGTCATGAATTCTACCCATTATGTAGTCAGTGTCCACTCCAGAGTTTTCAAGGTGCCTCAGGAGTCCCGACAAACTCCACTTGTGGCCAAAGTCGTCGTCGGTGTAGTTGACGTTTTTAATGTAGTTGCCATTTCTTTTGTTGATTGAGTAGTTGGTGAGGTGGGAGTAAACATTGTTGATGTTGTCTTTGGAAAAGGGTTCACACGCAAACCTCACAAGGCCTTCTTTATACATGTAGATTCTAAGGGGTTCGAAGCTAGTGACTAAAACGTAAATCCGGATGTCGAATTTAAGCCCGTTGATGAGCAAGGGGTTTTGGATGTACTTCGAAATAATTAACTGTTGGTCTAGTGGGACTTGGTTGACTGAGTTGACGATGAATATTCCTTTTCCTTGGGAAGAAGCAGGGGGCTTTACTATCCAAGAAGACTCTCTGTCGTTGTGGAAGTGTGCGTAGAAGTCAGCAAACTCTTCAGGAAGTACGTAGGTGTCAGGAATGAACTCAAAGGCCTTTCTGCCGTAGACTTCTTGCATTTCAACCATGTTGGCGCAGAGTTTGTCCTTTCTGGTTATCTCAGTTATTGAGGGGAAGTGGTTGATCTTTTGGAAAGGACTTAAGTTCCGGTAGAAGTTTTCTTTGAGGGCTCCGTTGCACCAAAGCACACTCCAGTCTTGCTGGGCAGTGGGCCCGAGGCCTGCTTTTTCGAAGACATTGCAAACTGCACGCACTTCAGACTTCATGAATTTGTAAAAGACCTGAGGGTACTTAGTAGACTCGCTGAAGTCAACTGGCTCAGGAAGGTTGGAGTTATCGAGTTTCCTATACAGCTCTTCCCAAGCTTTTTCTAGTTGGCGATCATCTTTTGCTTGCATCTTACTAAACCATTCTTTTGGATTACTTATTACTTAGTGTTGGTGTAGCTTGTGGGGAGTCCTCGTTTCTTTTAAGAAAAAGCACACAAAGAAGAGCAAAAAGTAACCTGTTATGGTGACTAGCATCGAAAGAAACACTCCTCCAAGTTCGAAAAGAAAGGCCACCAAAACAGGGCCTACTATGTTGGAAACCCTGGAAAACACAAGGAGCCACCCGTTCCCCAGAGTCCTTGTCCTGGTTTCAAAGGCTTCAGCAGTGATTGTGTAGAGTCCTGAGTACCCCATGTTCACAAAGGAGTAGTAAAGCGACGTCGAAAGCAGTATAAGGGCAAAGTTAGTAGTAACTAAAAAGGGCACTAGAAAGAAACTAGTTGCCAAGAACCCAACAGCAGTAGTCCACTTGCGGCCTAGTTTAGTGTCCACGCAGTAAGCAGCTAGGAGTTTTCCGGGGACTCCACTGATTTGCTGAATCAAAATGACAGTGTAGGCTTCGATGTTGTTATCAGTTGGCAGAAAACTAGGCATGAAAAACAAAAGTCCTGAGTAACCGTAGCCTGACAAAAAGAACAGAACTGTCAGTGCAAGAGTAGTTACTCTGTTGTGTTGGTCAAACAAAGAAAGCACTCCAGCTTTGTCGGAAACATTTTCTTCTACAATGTTGGCTTCGTCCCAGTCGTTCATCATGGGGAAGTAGTGGTCTACTTCAGAACTCCCATTGAACTTATAAATGTAGGTAAGGGTTTGGTCAAGCACTGTGCTGAGTCCCTTTTGGTGCAAAAACATAGGGGTTTCCACTAAGTCTTGCCTTAAAAAAGCCACGTAAACTGTGTAGAAGAAAGTGACCAAAACCACTAGTCTCCAGAGTTCAATGAACTCCAAAGCAAAGTAGGACAAAACCAAGGCGCCCCCGTAACTAACAGCTGAGCCTAAGCTCCACGCTACACTCATAAGGGTGATTTTGGAGCGTTTGGTGGGAGGAAAGCACTCAAAAGCTATTGTGTTGGTTAGTGCAAAGTCTCCTCCATTTCCAAGACCCACCACCATGATGCTGCAAATCATTCCAGTGTAACTTTGAGCCCAGAAAAGACTCAACAAACCTACTAGAGAAACCAAAATCTGTCTTTTGAAAGCAAAGACTCTTCCGTACTTGTCAGAAACATACCCAGAAAGCACACACCCTAAAATAGTTCCGCAACTAAGCGAAGCAGCTAAAATTCCCTTTTGCTTTTGGCCTAAATTTTGAATTTCGTGCATAATGACTGAAACCATAGTAGCAGTGCTCATAATAATGATCCAGGTCTAAATAAAACTTACGTGGAAACAAACCCAAAACACCTTTTTCTGGTACTTCCCCCAGCCAAGGTTCTCTAGAATCGACTCAATCTTTGTACTCATTTATAAACTCCAAGTACTCCATGTTTAAGTACCATTTACTGGAAAAAAATCGGCTATGAAAGTGGGGTGCGGAATATTTCTGGTGAACCAAACAAACCAGTTCTTAGTGGGGAAAAGAACTTCAAGTGGAGAGTATGGGCTGCCTGGAGGTTCAGTTGAGTTCGGCGAAAGAATACAAGAAGCAGCTAAAAGGGAACTATTGGAAGAAACTGGGATCGACCTTCCTGTTTCTGAACTCAAAGTAATTGACGTGTTTAACTTCATTTCTAGTGACTTGCACTGCATTGACTTTGTTGTAGTAACTAAAGCGGACCCTCTGCAAGAACCCAAAGTTATGGAACCTCAAAAGGAAGAGCACTGGATTTGGGTGACCTACGAAGACTTAAAGCACCTAAAGACTTTCAAGCCTTTGGAAGTAATGATTGAAAGAAATGGCCACATTTGCTATGACAACATACCGAACCTCGAAAGTTTAAGCTTAGATTACCAGTTTTAGGGAGAAAAAACTTCAGGCTTGTCCTCAGTGTCTAAGTTAGCAAGAAGGGGACTGTTGAGTCCTTTGTTGTAGTTTTCGTTCCTGAATTCCTCAATGTAAGGTGCAAAGAGTTTTTTGAGAGACAAGTTCCTTGAAGAAGACTTAGTGGTGTTGTCGGAACTGATACTGGAGTTCCGCGACCTAGAACGCACGAAGTTCTGGATCTTAGTGTCAATTCCGTTGTAAGAAGCATTTGAGTAAGAAGAAACTCCACTGACACTGCTGGTGTCTGAGTACTCGTCTGCAGAGTAGTTGGACATGGGACGGCTTCTAGAGTGCTCAGTGTTCCTGCTGGATTTGGGAGTTTTAACTGGACTTTTGATGAAGTCAGAAATAACAAAGGGGATGTTTTCTGGGTCGAAAGTGGGGTTTAAGAAGAAGTTGGGGAGTTTCATCAAGTCGAAGTACAGTGCCATGTTCCAGAAAAGGATTCTGTGTTTGTCCACAAAGTCCTTAGCCAGTAAAACACTGTCTCCGTCTTTGTACATTAAGTTCTCGAGTTCTTTGCGGATGATGGGGGGACTTAAGAACTCCACCTGGATGTTTTTGACAACTTGGTGTTCAATTATAACTAGGAACCTAGCTGCAAACTTCTTTTCGCAGTTAGGACAAGTAGTGGTGTAGTTGGAGTAGGACCTTTCCCAACCCATCATGATGTCTTCGTGCATTAAGTTGTAGGAACAACTGGGGCACATGTCCTCAGTTATGAACACGCACCTTTCCAAGTCCAGAGTCAAGCAAAGCGAGTCAGGCGGAAGGTCAGAAAGCGTGAGTACGTTTTCAAAGGTCTTCTGCATATCAGGAGCTTCTGCCACTGCACTAACATAGACTCCGTGGGTGCAGGCGTCAGGTTCTATGCCTTGGTTTTTCATTCTTTTAAATAACGAAAGGACTCTTTCCCTGAGCCCACAACGTCCGCAGGCTTCAATAAGGCGGCGGTACAGGTCTTCGTCAGGCTTAACGGACTTTTTCTTCATGTTGTCCATAACTTGGAGGGCCAAGTCCATCAAAGAGGCTGACTGCTCCCTGAACCTAGGCATGCTTGCTGTGAGGGTTAAGAACCACACCCTGTGGATTGTGGACAGCAAAAACTTAGCCCACTCAGCATGGGACATCCTCATGAGGGTTTCGTCTTTAAGGTTCAAAGTAGGTTTAGGAGCAGCGTTGGTTGCTAATTGCTGGACTCGGCGGGGTTCACAAAACATAGTGTCTTCGAGTCTAGGAAACCTTTCGTAGCGGAAAACCATGCCTGGTTCCAGGCCGATGTCGTTGGCGTACAAAGTTGGCAGGGTTTCAGAAGTGTAGTAAGGCTTCACGTAGACGGGGTCGTTCCTTGTCCTTTTGAACTTAATGGCCTTGTCGAAGTAAGTTATTTCGTAACTGATTCCTCCTGAGAAAATCCTTTTTTCAATGAAAGAAGCAAACAAAGAAGTTTCTGTGACTTTGTAGAGGAAGTTGTCAGAACGGTTGCTTTTGTGGTAAGAAAGAAAAGCTGGAATGTTGAAGCACTGCCTGGCTTCAGTGATTTTGTCTATTCCTCCGTCTATCTGGATGAAGTACCTTTGGTAGTTCTTCAAAAGTGCAGTTTGGAACTCCAAAAAGGCATCTTGCACTCTGTAATGGTCAAAGCGCTGGCTTTCAGAGTCGTCGTGGAAAACCATACTAAAGGCTTCATCGCAAGTGCACCGGTGGGGGTCAGTGGGTGAGTAAATGTTTGCACAAGTCATCAAGCGGTTGTAGAGTTGGCGGTGGAGTTTGTCAGGAAGTCTAGGCAAAGGTTCTCTGAGGTGAATAGAACCGTTGTCAAGGTCCACTTGGACAGCGTCAACAGGCACTTCGATGTCGGAAGTGAGCATGCCTGGAGACACCCCTATTATGTAGGGGAAAATGGTTTCTATGTAGTTTTTGAGGGGAGCTGGAAGGATAGGAATAAGCACTTGTTCCCACCTGAAAGGGTACACCAAACAAGTGAGTGCAAGTGCTACGTTGGTCAAAAGGGACTTTTGGGTGGAAATCAAAAGCACCTTTCTTTCTATCATGAGGCAACTCCAAAGGGAAATAACGTCGTGGACTCGGAGTGAGCGGAAGAGGTACTCTAAGCACGAGTAAGGAACGTAAGGCAGGTACTCAGGAGGAGGTCGGGAAAAATCTAGTTTTTCACGGCCAATGTTGTACAAAACAGAAGTTACGCCTTGGTCTGGAAGAGGCACTTCCTGAACTAAGTTGCAGATGATGCGCTCTAGAGGCACTTCGTAAGCTGACAAGTGGAGTCGGTAGATTTCTTTGAGGATAGAGCGGTAGTTGTCCAGGAAAGGCCAGTGGGAAACCAAGCATATGGCTTTGGGCATGTAAACTTTTGACGAAGCAGTGACTTGGATGTGGAGTTGCTTTGCTATGGCTTCAGTTATGGGTTCGTAAAATATCAAGCAAGTAATGTATATTCTAGGCACTACTTTGCCAGAACTTCCTTCAACAGTAGTTAGGATGAAGGAAAAGCACTTGCAGGACTCCTGTTCAGTAGTGAGTTGTATTCCTTCGTTGAAGCAAAACATCTGTATTGCCTGGCTTAGAGGGGAGTCCCGGTAGTCTTTTTTAGGGAAACGGTCTAGCAACTCAGCTTTGTAAACCATCTGCATTGGCTTAGTATTGCGGAAACACAAAAAAGAGTCCCGGTTCCTACCCAAAGCAAAGTTGATGTGCTGGTAGCCTTCAGGGATCACTGCAATCTTCTTCCACTCGCCTTTTTCGTTTTGCTGCACTGAGGCAGAAACCAATGTGACGTCATTGACAGGAAAAGCTTGGGTGTTTTCGGTGTAGCAAACAGTCATCACTAAACTGAGCCCAGGTCTTTCTTTGGCAGAAAGAATGTGGGTGATGTCGTAGGTTCCTTGGTAGTAGTGGTGGTCTTGGTCTGTGTGGGAGTACTTGTAAGGGGCCTGGGAACTTTGCACTACTGGGACAGGTTCAATTGGGTGGGTGACTGGAACTTTGACGAAGGAGTCTTCACAGGGTAGGTAGTAGAGTTCTATTTTGCTAATGGCTTTTCCATTCCAGGAGTTCCTTACTTGGCCGTTGCGTCTTCCGTAAACTATTTCTAGCCAGAGCCTTTTGCCGTCCCTTGCTGCTAGTTCGTAGCAGCTCAAAAACTTAGTTTTGCTTGCCATAAGAACTTCATCCTCGTTTGTGATTCTTAGCCTTAAACTAGAAATGGCATTTAAAATCGAAGTTCCGTCTGAAACGTCTTGGAGTCCTTTTTCTGTGTAAATGGCTTGTGCTTCAATTAGGTGTTGGTCGTTGAGTCCGTAAACTGCAAAATAATCGATTAATCTTGGAATTTCCATTTATTTGTTAATTATAGTTTGGAGTATATTATTACTGGGTCAACTTTTAGGGCTGAAGTTGGGGAGTAGTTTACAGAGACACTTACGAAGTCTGAGTTGTGGGTAAAACTAGTTTTTACAGTAGTTGTGCTTCCAGACTCTAGAGAGTCCAGCCAAATGATTCTTTGATCGGCTTTCAGAAACACAGGACTGACTTTCTGAGCCGAGTGCAGGTTGGTGAAAACTAGCAGATGGGAGTGGGGCGGCAAAGAAGTTTCTACTGGGAAACTCTTAAAGACCCCTACTTGTGTCCACTGGGGTACTTCTAAAAAGCTAAGGAAAGAAGAGTAGTTGTCTTGGACTTCTCCTTCAACTTTGACTTTGCCACTTAAAATGAGTTCTTGCCCCTCAAGGGAGTTTACGGAGATGAGTTCTGACTCAAGTAGTTCTGTTTCGATGTTGAGTGCACTGAGAGTCCCGAGTTCTGCCCAGTCACAAAGAGTTTCTCCTTCTACAAGAACTGCTCCAGCCTGGAGAGTCCCTGTGACGTTGAGGTCTCCTTTGTTTTTGAGGAGTTGTGCGTAGGTGTTCCAAACACAAAGCAAGAGCAAAAGTGCCATTTATTCGTTTTAAGTGAACATTTAAATAAGAATGGAAGAAGATGACCAAATGCTAGAGTTCCTGGAAGAGTCCATAAAGAACCTTTGTGTTTTGATGCACACAGAGTTGTCTTCATCGGGCGAAGAGAATCCTTACGGACTGGAAATAGAAGAAGTAATCCAACTGTCTCCAGAACAGGCTTTAGACCACATTTCGAGAGTCCTTAACGAACTCATTCAACTCAAGAAACAAATCTCACAACTAGAGAACTACCAAGACTTCAAAAATTCAGACAACTACGAAAAAGCACTTCAGAAACTAGAAAACGAAGTCAGGAACCACATCAAAGTAGAACAACAACTTAAAATCTACATAGACAACCTGAAGTCCAAACTCTCAGAAGCAGAAAAAACTGGCGAGGAACTGCAGCACAACAACCAAAACTTAGTTGAGCAAATGAAAAACGACAACAAAGCACTCAGGAACCTCATTAAAATTCGAGAAAAAGAAATCCAGGAACTCAAAGCCAGAAAGAACTCCCAAAAAAAACTGCCGAAAAACAAGACGTCGCGGGAACCAGACAAAGTGCTTGAGTTAGAGAGAAGAAGCAACAAACTTCAACAAGAAATTAAGAACCTCCAAAGCATCCTCAACGACAAAACTAAAGAACTCAACAAACAAAAACACCAAAGAAAGAAAATCCAAAGCATCGGCAACTTCCCAGAACCCACTTTTGACCAAGAAAAAGCAGTTGTTGAGTTCTACAAAAAGAAATACGAAGAAAAGTGCCTTGAAACCGAACAACTCCAAAAAAGAGTCAAAAGGAACCAAGTCTACGAAAGACCAATCAAAACGGACAGGTCTGTGTCACCACTACTAGTTTCTCAGAACAAAAACAAACCCGAAGACTTCAACGGACTAGCTTCTTCGAAGTCCTCCAACAACTTTCATCGAGACGCTTCGACTGGAAAGCTAAAAAGGTCCAAGTCCAAGCCTAAGTATAAAGTTTCTAGTCTCAAAAAATAATATAAGTAATATAATGGCAATGAAACTGAACCTCCAACCGTACCCTAAAGACCACTACCAAGAAATAGCTTTTGTCCAAAAGTCCAAAGAGTCTGACTTCTTCCTGGCTTTCGGAATAGCACTTCTGGAAACCCTCAACAGACTAAGACTTCAAAAAAACATTTACGAGCAAGTCTTGAATAGAATGCAAAGGTGCTACGGTGGATTTCCACAGAACTTAAGTGGTTCTTTAGAAGTAATTCAGCGGTTATTTGGCTACATTGGCTCTGTTGAAGTGCAAACTTCCAAAGAATGGCTGGATCACTACTTCACTTTAGAAAACATTTCTGTTGAAGTGGAAAACTTTGTGATTGGCTTGATCCTTTCTGCAAACCCAAGTGCAAGGGACTCTATGAACACACAAGTTGGAAACTTAAATTACTTGCTGACGCCAGTGCTTGAAGCTATTGGAATCAACTTAAGAGTTGAAATCCACGAAAACAAACCACTGGAGTTGTTTGGGTCACCTCAACTAGCACCTTTAGTGGTAATGTTTCTGTACGGAACGAACTACGGCTTAATTTACCATTTCAAGCACAAAGACGTAGATACAGGAGGCCAATTAGAAAATGATTTCCCTTTTTTCTCACAGAGGCCTGATAACTCTCCGGACGTGAAGACTTTCTTGACTCTGCTTGACAACCTTTATGAGTGCATTGACCTTTCAAAAATCAAAAACTTACAAAGAACAAAACAACTAGTTAATGAAATAAACAAGTCTCTCCCAAGGACTGAAAGTGTCCTCCAAAAGCTAGAGAGCAGCCTTAACAAGATCAGTGCTTGTGGCCACTTGTTTGGACTCTTCGGAACAGACTGTGGAGACCAGCACTGCACTGAGTGTTTGAAGGAGCTTATAAAACAACAAATTCAAGAGAAAAAAAGCTTAAGTGAAATTACTTGCTCTTGCAACAAGAAAATATCTCCCAAAAATATAAATGCCATTTACCCTGAAGTTTCCAAAGAATTAGATAAGAGTGGAATCTTCCCCCAAATCAAATCGTCTCAACTTCCTTCTTATAGTCCTTCTCAAGCTGGGCCAAAATTTTCTCTTATCAGCAATTCTCAAAACCAGCTATCCGGCTCTCAGCAACACCCACCTATGAGGCAGCCCATTAGCTCTCAGTTACAGACTCCAACCAACCCCATGCAACACCCACCTATGAGGCAGCCCATTAGCCCTCAGTTACAGACTCCAGCCAACCCTATGCAGCAGTCACCTATGAGGCAGCCCATTAGCCCTCAGTTCCCTCATCCCAATTCTTCCCAATTTGAAGTTAAGAAACCTGAAAAGATACTTACAGAGTGTTATGTTTGCAAAGAAGGAAAAGAAGAAGACGAATTCAACTTAGTAAAGTGTTCTGACCACTCCATCTGCAACGGATGCCGTTCAAGACTCTTTGCAGAGGGCTCTAACTCGTGTCCAAAGTGCAACCGCGAGTATGGCGACAACGACATAGACTTACTTAGGTGTGTTGCTATAAGTTTTGGCCACGAAATCCAAGAACGCAAAGAAAAAGACCAGTTCTTCTGTGAAAAGTGCCGAACTTACAAGCACCAGAAACTAAAGTTTGACTGCAAATGCGGAAAAGAAACCTGTAAAAGCTGCAGCCAGGATTCTTGTGCTTTTTGCAAAACCCAAAGTAACCCAGTTAAAGGAATCAGATGCAATGCCTGTGGGCAAAACTTGCCTAGAGAAGAAATCTATCTGTACCCCTGCCAGCACCCTGTGCACCAGGCCTGTGTGCAAGAAAGGTGTCCTGTGTGTCCAGGTTAATTAACTATCTTCATTAACTACTAAGTTAGGGTTGTGGTCTACTTTGCTGGAAAACTCAGTTGGAGTCAAAGCTACGAGTTTAAGTTTGTTTGACAAGTTGGTTACTTGGGGCAGAGTTGAGGTTTTAGCTGAAAGAGCACTCCGGACTTGAAGCAAGACTTCACTTCCTTTCAAGGAGTGAGCGTTGTGTGTAAGTAAAGAACGAATCCACTCCAAAGCCTGAGGAGAAGCGTGGACCCAGTAACGACCTAGGAGGAACTGGATAAGGGTTTGAGTGTAGGAACTAGGCATTTCTCTGGGGGGCTCCACGTTTTCCAAACACCAGTCAAGGAGTTCCCAGTCTTGGGTCTGAACAGCTTGGAGTAACAAAGAGGAGTTCTCTTGGGGCTCTAAAGGCACGGAACTTTGCACAGTTTGGACTCTTGCGTCCTGGACTTCCATTTTAATTAACTAGTCGCAGTTTCCTTTTAGTGTAGATGGTTTTTTCGACTTGGTCGAAGTATCTGTTCCATTCAAAAAACGGAATGTTGACTACCTTGTACCCTTGTGACTTAAGCAGACGGTACTTGAGTTCGACTTGTCCAATGAGTTTGTTTTTAGCAACTGTGTCAAAAGTTTCCCCTCTAGCAGGCTTCATGTAGTGCATGGGTCCGTCAGCGTCTATAACGAGTCCTTTGCTTTCNAAGTCCACTACGTAAGTGTCCAGCAGGTTAACATTTTCAGAGAACTCTTTGCGCATCCTGAGAAGTATGTACTTGATTTCCTGGTGAATTTTTGAGTGTGGAGACTGGGAGCTGACTAGTTGGGAGTTTGTGGACGTTTGTTGGATGATAGGTACTTTGGCAGAAAGCTTCTTCAGGTAACTAGAAAGTGACTCTCCAGAAAAAAGAATCCCTTCGAGCAAACTAGGAGCTTCTTGGGAAAGAGCTAGTTGGATGATTCTGCTGTTCTGGATCCCTTGGGACGAAGGTTGGAAGTTAGATCCTAGTTTCTTCCAGAACTCCGAGTTGTAGTACTTAAGCACACACAAGTTGACTGCTGCTTCAAGTGCTTTGGGTCCTTTGAAGTCCTCTAAACTGCTCACAATGTGATTCAGGACCTTTTTGCTGGGTCTGTTGATTGTCCCGTACACGTTAATGAGCTTGTAGGCGGACTCCGAGGTAAGTTTGCTGTCTAGGAGTTGGCTTTCGATTCTGGAATAGTTAGCCTCAGACATCTCGAACCTAGCCCGAGTGAGCCAGTACAGCACTGTGGACAAGTCTCCAGTTTCGAATTCATGTCTGTTGATAGCCATTTGGAAGTTCTTGTAGACTTCTTGGTCAATGTCTTCTCTGCCCCAAGGGGTTATGTAGCCCTTCAAACAAAGGGAATTTAGTTTTTCAGTGAGTCCTTTGGTGTTGGGGGATGTGTTCTGCAATTCTTTAATGAGTTCTTTTGATATTCTAACTGCTTCTTTAGGGGTCCTTAGGGAACTTATTGCCATTATCGAACTAAGAACAGTAAGCCAGCTTATAAATATGTTAAGGGCTTTTAGAAGGGTCTCCAGCAACAGCGCTGTTTTAATGCGCAAAAAAGACTCAAGCAGTTCTAGAGAATTCAACCCCAAGTTGAACCAAGAGTACTTGTATGCAGTCAAAAACAAAAACCTCATGGACTCGGTTGGGAACTCTTTTATAGGCACCAAGGAGAACCCTTTAAAGCTGAAAGAGGTAGGTACCACCAACCCTCCTAGTTTCCTAGGGCCAATTTTGTCCATTGCAACTGTGGGGATCTTAATCTACATGTTGGTTTCGGACAGAGGAGGCATGGGAGGGATTTCTTCTATACTGAACGAGAAGAAGCACATTTCACTGGCCGAAACTTCCAACGTCACCTTTGAGGACGTCAAGGGAGTTAACGAGTGCAGGGCTGAACTCGAAGAAATTGTGGACTACCTAAAGAACCCCCAGAAGTACCACTCTTTAGGAGCCAAAATGCCCAAAGGAATTCTAATTACAGGAGACCCAGGCACAGGGAAGACCCTACTAGCCAAGGCAATAGCAGGGGAGTCCAAAGTAAAGTTCTTCTTCAGTTCAGGTTCTGACTTCGACGAGTTGTTTGTAGGAATGGGTGCGAAAAGAGTGNGGGAGTTGTTTGCAGAAGCCAAAAAGAACGCACCGTGCATTATNTTCATTGACGAAATCGATGCTTTGGGTTCTTCCAGGAAAAGCAGAGACATCAACTACAATCGCCAAACACTCAACCAACTCTTGGTCGAAATGGACGGATTCGAACCTAAAGAAAACATTTTGGTGATTGGAGCAACTAACTTTGCAGAAAGTCTGGACCACGCTTTGAAGAGACCTGGTCGCTTTGATAAAGTAATTGAAATTCCCAAACCTGACCTCAAAGGAAGAAACGAGATACTCCAACTTTACTTCAGCAAGGTCAAACTCGACCCTAACTTCGACATAAACAACATTGCAAAGCGCACTGTAGGAATGACTGGCGCTGACTTAGCTAACCTCGTCAACCTTGCTGCACTCAACGCAATCAAGTCAAACCACGAATACGTCACAAAAGAGGATGCCGAACTCGCACACGAAAGAATAATCATGGGCGTAGAGAGGAAGTCACTCACTATGAAAGACGAAGAAAAACATAACACAGCTATTCACGAAGCCGGTCACGCAATCGCAGCGCACTTCACTAAGAAAGCAGACCCCGTCCACAAAATCACAATTCTCCCTAGAGGCAGTGCCTTAGGATTCACAATGTCACTTGCTGAAAAGGATAGGTTGCACTCCAACAGGAACCAAATCCTTGCTATGGTCGATGTTGCCATGGGAGGACGTGCAGCTGAAGAAATATTCCAGGGCCAAGACTTACTTACTACAGGTTGCTCCAGTGATATGTACAAAACGACTCAGATTGTTTATGAAGCTGTCAAGAGAGGAATATTTAGTGAACTCACAGGTTTAGTGGACACGTCTGTGGTTGAAGAGGAAGGCATAGACCAAAGAGACCTAATTGACAAAGTAGTTAAGGAAATACTTGAGGAAAGCTACAACAGAACCAAAATGCTGCTAGAAAGCAAAAAAGAGATCATTGAGAAATTAGCTGATGTTTTATTAGAAAAAGAAACCATAGACAGAGAAGAGTTCTTAGAAATCGTAGGCCCTGGCGAGCAAGTCACTACTAGTTAGTAATATAGTTAGCTGTGTCTTCTTAACATTAGTTTTGGTGTTTCTTATGAGTTGTTGCTTGAATGGGCTGTTAGAGTTTAGTCCAAAGGCAGAAGCTCTTCTTGAGCGCACTGTCAACTTAAACACTTTTGAGTCTTTGATAGTTTGGTAGAGTTTATGAGTTCTTGTGTTTCTTGTTAACTGGGCCTTAACTAAGAGAACTCTGGAAGAAACGCTTTAGAGTTGACTTATCAGAGGTTGTTTGGGAACCTTATAGACGAAGAGACTTACATGCACGCAAAAGAATTTGTAACAAAGAAATTTATTGATCTGTGCTCCATCCTGATGCGCATCCAAACTGGACTTATTCGACAAGAACTGTATTGAAGACTAAGGAAGTAGTTACTGCAAATAGCTTTATTTCAACTTGGGTTCTGAGTTGTACGCCCTAAGCTTTTTCAGGTCCAAAAAACTTCTGCCTTAATCCTGTGAAGGTTTTCCTGAGTTCATGGCTCTAGTGAGCTGTTGTTTCTTGTAATCTGAATTTGATTTCAGAGTTCTTTTGTGATGACTGGCAGGGAATGCAACAAAAGTACAACCCTAACACAGAAACGCTTTCCATAGCTTTAAACAAATATTTTGAGAAAAGCTGTTGAATCTTAAGCTCTTGCTGAAGTGAAATACTCGAGAGTTGCTTCCTTGAATGTTTTCCCGCAAATTGCAAAAACTTAAAAAGGTTTTAGTGAAGCTTATCAATCGACTGATGCGGACGTAGGCTTCCTAGATGACTGCAACATGAAGACACAAAGAAGTGGGATAACGCATAGCGCTAGCACTGGTACAAGGTGCTTTCTGACACGGAGGCTTAAGCGGGCGAAGGTCTACGGACTGTCGAAGTATCCATGAGACGTTTAAATAATAGCAATAAACTTAGAAACAAGCCTGGTTTAAACAAGACTTAGCTCTAAGTAAGTTGAATTAAATTAAATAGTAGTAATTGGAACGTTTTTAGCTTAGGGTTATCCGGCTTGGTTTGGGAGTTTCTTCGGCTTCTTTGTGAATTTGAAGTAGCTTTCAGATAGTTTCGGGACTCAGAAGTTCCATCTAGACTCTTCGCATTTTGGCCAACTTCAGCTCAGAGCCGCTCATTCACATTTTGGCTACTATTTGCTTCTGAATCCACAGAACACCCCTGGACTACCTCTATAGGGCCTCTATAGAAACTAGAAGCAAACTAAAATTAATCCAAATTAACTTTGAGTCTATTCCTTTTAGCGCCATAATCGACTACTCGGAAAAACTCTGAGTTGAAAAATAGCTTACATTTGATACAAGCCGTTTATTATTTATTCAAGCTAGTTCAAACCACCTAGTACTGTGCAGCAACAACTACGAAAACTACGCGAAACAACCAGGAAGCAAAGCAAGCGCGGTAGACAACATAGTCAAAAACTTCACAGACTGGGTTTACAAGAGAAGAAACAACAACCTCAAGCGCAAACACGAAGATCCCTTTCCAACTGTAGCCAGAAGGTCCATGGGCTAACGTAATAAATAAATGAATTCAAGCCACTTAGGTCCCTACTAAGCGGGCTTTTCTTGTGCTTTAATATGAGCCGTTTATAATATGAAATTCTTAGTCTCAGGAATTTTGGCTATTCTAGCCGTAAGCTTAAGCTCAGCTTTAGAGCCCAAATTACTTTCTCCTGCGAAAGGGATTTGGGCAGAACCTATTGAACTGTCCCAGACCAATGCTGGGGAAGAGGTAACTATGACTGTGAATCTGAATCCTTCCATCTCTTTGAGCGAAGGGTATCTTGAAGTTCACTTTCCAAAAGACGGGTTCACTGCTTATACAACCGGAAAAACTAACAATGTTCATGCTTGGGACGATACCAATGACATAGCAACTATCAAAGCAAGCTTCACTGCAGGTCAAGATCAGTCCGAAAGACTAACCGTAACACTCCCAAGCACGGCAGGGATCTACGGACCTTT
>PR_CR_10_Liq_1_inCRDRAFT_1000425_pt1 | contig 26591 bp, 15 predicted proteins | sample PRCRCaboRojoPR_3_FD_10241 | JGI IMG/M metagenome (IMG submission 10241)
GGATGGCGAAGTCCTGCCAGCTGCCGCCGCCGAGCCGGTGCAGCGCCTGCATGCGTGCGACGATGGCCGCGGCCTGCCGGCCCGGGTCAGGCACCCGCAGCACCAGCACCCGGCCGCGGGCGTGCCGGTCCAGCGCGGCCCAGCGCCCGCCGGCGGGGGCCTGCGCCCGGCCGCGGTCGATGCGGATGGGGTGGTCCAGCTTCATGCGCTCGCGGTTGTGGGCGATGAGCGCGTTGGCGGCTTGGACGATGTGCGCGCTGCTGCGGTAGTTCTCCACCAGATAGTGCAGCTCGGCGTCGTAGTCCTGCCGGAATCTGTGGATGTACTCCACGCTGGCGCCGCGGAAGGCGTAGATGTTCTGGTCGTCGTCGCCCACCGCGAGCAGCGTGAGGCGGGCGTCATCGCGGTCGCGGTCCAGCGTGCGGCCGGCGATGGCGCTCACCAGTCGGTACTGCAGGGCATCGATGTCCTGGTACTCGTCCACCAGGATGTGCCGATAGCCGGCGAGCAGGCGCTCCCGGGTCGTGTCGGAGGCGAGGCCCGGCAGCGCCGTGCGTCCCTCCAGCAGCTCCACCGCCTCTGTGAGTACCCCTTCGAAGTCCGGGGTATTGTCGGCACCGTCGGCGGCGCGCTCGCCCGGGGCAGGATGCCCCGGCATTTCCGGCGCCCCCAAGGCGCCGGAAATGGAGGCGCTCGGAAACCGCGTTGTCGGGCGCCGTGCCGCTGGCGGCCAGGACGGCCGATCAGCGGCCTCTGCGTAGCTGTGACCGGTCAGCCGCATCGCGAAGCCGTGGTAGGTCTGCACCGTGACGCGCCGGGCGTCGTCGCCCACCAGGTCCGTGAGCCGCCGGCGCAGCTCCAGCGCCGCCGCGCGGTTGAAGCAGAGCACCAGGATGCGGTGCGCCGGCACCCGCAGCGCCCGCAGCAGGTAGGCGCATCGGTGCACGATGACCCGGGTCTTGCCGGCGCCGGGGCCCGCCAGCACCAGGCGGTTGCGGTCCTCGGGTGCGGCGACGATCTCGGTCTGCGCCGGGTTGCGCAGGGCATCGACGATGCGCGCGAAGGACTCCGCGGTGGTGGCGCGGGTGAGCATCTCACGCTGGTCGCCGAAGAAGCGGCGCACGAAGGCCTCCTTGCCCAGCGAGAAGTAGCCCGCCACCAGGCCCAGCGCCTGGCGGATCTGCTCGGCGCCGAGCCGCGCGTAGCGGTCCATCACGTGGATCTGGAACACCCGCTCGCCGTAGTGCTGCGCCAGCGGCTGGTACTGGGCCTTGGTGTAGCGCCGGCCCTTGGCTTCCGGCAGCACACGCACGGTCATCGCGGAGCGGAACACCGCGAGCCCGCCGTGCAGGATGATGGCGCCGTGCTCGTGCAGGAACATGAGCCCGCGGTCCACGGCGGCGAGCGGGTCGCGCACCTCGCCGGCGAGCACCAGGTCGTTCGCGATGGCGCGGGTCAGCTCGTCGGTGCCGAAGCGCAGCAGCAGGTCGGCGCCTGCCGGGGCGTCCGCCGGCAGCCTGGCGAGCAGGGTGTTCAGGATCAGCTGCGCCACGGCGCGGCGGCGCTCGGCGGTGCGCGTCAGGGTCGGCCAGTCCCGGTGCAGGCGCACGCGGTAGTGGTCGCGGTCGAGCTGGCGCAGGTCCAGGCTGCCGCGGGCGCCGGCCAGGCCGCGCCCGTCCAGGGACAGGCCCTTGAGCAGGGCGCGCAGGGTCTCGGGGTTGCTGTCGCCTTGGCCCTGGTCCAGCAGATGCTGGTTCAGCCGGCGCAGGGACAGGTGCAGCCAGTCCCCGGGGTCCGTGTCCGGTTGCTGCTCGCGCAGGGCCTCCAGCATGGCGCGCTCCAGCGACACGATGCGCTGGAGGATGGCCTGGGAGCTGTCCCGGACCTTATGGCGGACGAAGGCCGTGAGCTGCGGCCCCGCGTCCACCAGCCCGGCGCGGGCCATGTCGTGCAGGGTGCGCAGCACCCGCTGCGCCGCCGTCTGGCCGCGGTCCCAGTCGGCGCCGGGCTCTTCCCGGCAGGCGGGCAGCAGCGCCAGCTCGTCCGTGGTGAAGCTGTCGTCCGGCTCGGCGTTCAGCAGCACCTCCAGGATGGCGAGCCAGCGCGTGCGCTGCGCCGCAGACAGGTGCAGCCCGGCGATCATCCGCTCCGCGGTGGCCAGGTCCGGGACCGCGGGGCGGCCCTGGAAGACGCCGGTGCGGTTCTCGTCGCGCTGCACCAGCCCGGCGCGCTCCAGCCAGGAGATGGCGATGCGCACGCGGGTGTCGGCGTCGCGCGCCTCGGGGTCGAAGCCCACGCGCAGCGCCTCGTCGCGCAGCAGCTCGCCGGCGGTGACCACCACGTCGCCGTCGCGGTTCGGCCTGGCGCGCCTGAGCCCCCGCAGGATCTCGGCAATGTCCCGTTGGGTGAGCTCCGACATGGCCTCCATGCCGAACTGGGCCTCGATGTCCTGTTGGTCGTACAGCAGCACGCAGAGCGCCGGCTCGCGGTCGCGCCCGGCGCGGCCGGCCTCCTGGATGTAGTTCTCCAGCGAGGCCGGGATGTCGGCGTGGATGACCAGGCGGACGTCCTCCTTGTCCACCCCCATGCCGAAGGCGTTGGTGGCGCAGATGACCGTCAGCTCGCCGCTGACGAAGGCGTCCTGGATGCGCTTCTTCTGCGGTGCGTCGAGGCCCGCGTGGAAGGCCTCCACCGCCCAGCCCTCGCGTTGCAGCCGCTCCGCCAGCTCTTCGGTGCGCCGGCGCCGGGACGCGTAGACGATGGCGGCGCCGCCCAGGTCGTCCGCTCGCGCTGTCGGCTTGCCCAGGTGCTCGGTGAGGATGGCATGGATGCGGGCGTCCTTCTCGTGCTTGCCGGCGAGCTGGACCTCGAAGGCCAGGTTGTCCCGCTCGACGCCGCCCTCGAACAGGGCCAGTTGCAGCCCCAGCTCGTCGCGAAAGTGCGCGAGGATCTCGTGGGTGACGTCCTGCTTGGCGGTGGCCGTGAAGCAGGCCACCGGCGGGGTGGGCAGCCGCTGGCGCTCCGCCAGGGTGCGGATGAAGCGGCTGGCGTAGAGATAATCCGGGCGGAAGTCGTGGCCCCACTTGGACAGGCAGTGCGCCTCGTCGAACACCCAGCAGCCGATCTCCCGGCTCGCCAGCATGTCCGCCACCGAGCGGTTGCGCAGCTGCTCCGGCGACAGGTACAGGATGGCGATGTCGCCCAGGCGCACCCGCTCCATCACGTCGCCGCGCTCGGGCGGGGTCAGCAGGCCGTGCAGGGCCGCGGCGTTGGTGGCGCCGGTCTTGCGGACCAGGTTGTCCACCTGATCCTTCATCAGCGCCTGAAGCGGCGAGATCACCACCGTCAGCGTGCCCCGGCGCGTATAGCGCACCAGCGCCGGCAGCTGGAAGCAGAGCGACTTGCCGCCACCGGTGGGCAGGATGGCGAGCAGCGGGTGCCCGGCGATGCCGTCCGTCACCACCGCCTGTTGCAGGCTCGCGCCGTCCACGCTGGCCGGCTGCGGACGGAAGGCGTCGAAAGCGAACCAGCGCCTCAGGCTCAGCTCGGGGTCGTGGGCCTCGCGGCACCAGGCGCAGTCCGGCTCGCCGCAGGGCACCTCGCGCAGCGCCGTCAGCAGGCTTGCGGTGGCCGGGAAGCGCTGCCGCACCCAGGGCGGCAGCACCGAGTTGCCGCCGGCCACGGTGAGCCAGGCGGCGGCATAGGCGAGCACCGGGCGCAGCCGGATGTCCGCGATGTGGTCCAGGATCAGCCGGGGTGCGGCCGTGGTGCAGGCGCGGCCGGCCCAGCGCGCGAGCAGGGTGTCGCGCACCTGCTGCACCGAGGCCAGCGGCGCCCCGAGCAGCCGGAACACGGCCGCGAGGCCGTCGCCCCCCGTGGGGTTGTCGTCCAGCAGCGTCGCGCCCTGGAAGCAGAAGCGGTAGACCGCCAGCAGGTCCGCCTCGCTCGCATCGGCCGCCAGGCGCCGGACGAATTCCCCGCCCTGCTCGCGCAGCACCTGTGCCGCCAGCCGGCAGTCCGCCACCGGGTCGGCGAGGCTGTCGCGCACCAGCTTGTAGTCCTTCACCAGCCGGTGATAAGGGTTTTGCGGGAAGGCCAGCGGCGAGAGGTAGAGCGTGTCGACGATGGGCCGCCGGAGCAGCGCCAGGGCCGGGGCCAGCGCCCGCAGCGTCGGCAGGTCGTGCCCCAGCAGGTTGTGCCCGATGACCGTCTCCGCGTCGCCGGCAAACGCCGTCAGCTCCGCCAGCGCGCGGCTGAGGTCGAACCGGCCCTCGCGCCGGAAGGCCCGCTCGCCGCCCTGTCCGTCCCGCCCGTCGGCGACGAGCGCGCCGATCTTGTGCACGGCGCCGTCCGCCCCGGTTTCCAGATCCAGCAGCAACGCCTGATCGACGAGGGCATCGATCGGCGCGAAGGTCCCGGCGGGTTCGCGCGCGTCTCCCATGGCTCAGGCCGCGGCAGAGGCGGCGGTGACACGCCGGCGATGGTGTTGGAGGATTTCCCGGGCCATAGGCGCACCATCCTAGCCCGCTTCTGGCTTTGTCTGCCGTATCGGGCAGTCTGCTGGCCTGGGGTTACACCAGCGACAGCAGCGTGCAGGCCCCTGGTGGTTGGGGCAGCGGCTTTGCGCAATCCGATACGACCATGCGGAGCACGAACGGCTTCGTGACAGCTGCCGCGCTGCGCTAGAGTATCGGGATAGATTCGTTACCGCATTGCTGTCAACAGCCGTTCTGTGGGATTGCCAGGATGTCCGTCGAAGAAATCAAGGCCAAGCTGCAAGCCGAGCTGCCCGAGCTGCTGCGGCAGGATGCGGGCTTTCGTGCGTGGCTGGAAGACCTCATTCGCAGCACGGCGGTCAGCGTCGAGAGCTTCGACGCCCGCTTCGACCGGGTCCTGAGGGAGTTTGCGGCCGAGCGGGAGGAACAGGCACGCAAGTGGGACGAGCAGAAGCGGGCCGACCAGGAACGCCAGGAAGCGCAGAACCGCAAGTGGGACGAGCAGAAGCGGGCCGACCAGGAACGCCAGGAAGCGCACAACCGCAAGTGGGACGAGCAGAAACGGGCCGACCAGGAACGCTGGGAAGAGCAGAACCGCAAGTGGCACGAGCAGCACCGCGCCGACCAGGAACGCTGGGAAGAGCAGAACCGCAAGTGGCACGAGCAGCACCGCGCCGACCAGGAACGCCAGGAAGAGCAGAACCGCAAGTGGCACGAGCAGCACCAACTCAACATGAAGACGCTGGAGGAGATCCGGAAAAGCCGCGTCCGCCAAGAGCAGGTGATCGGGGCGCTCGGCGCACGCTGGGGTCTCGCCTCAGAGGCCAGCTTCCGTGCTGCGCTGAAGGGCATTCTGGAGGAGTCCTTCGGTGTCGAGGTGATCAACGTCAACGAATTCGACGACGAGGGGACCGTCTTCGGCGTGCCGGATCAGGTCGAGATCGACATCATCGTGCGCAACGGCGAGCTGATCCTCTGCGAGCTGAAGTCGTCCATGTCGAAAGCGGACATCTACACCTTCGAGCGCAAGGTCCAGTACTACCAGCGTCGCCACGGCCGCACCGCCAGCCGCAAAATCGTCATCTCGCCGATGGTCCGGCCAGAGGCGCGGCCGGTGGCGGAGCGCCTGGGCATCGAGGTCTTCGGCTCCGCCGACGAGGTACCCGTGTCCTAGCCTCCGGGGGCGCACGCAGCCGTCGAGCCTTCACCCGCAAGGCCCGGCACCAGGCGCGTCACTCCAACGCCCCGCTCGTAGTCGTTGTCGGAGCCCAAGCCGCCGCGATTGCGCGGAAAACCAGGGACCTACCACGTTTTTTGATCGCCACGGCGCTCCAGCGTCGCGACGCATCCGGCGCCGCTCCAGCGGCGCGTGGCTGAGCGCGGGGTCGGCGGGGGTCGGGCGTCCTCGGCCACGGGCCGCTGGAGCGTGTAGAGCGGCGCCGCGGTTCTCGCGGTGGGGCTTGGCCAGCTGGTTCTGCACGTGCTTGCGCACCGTCGACGGGTGCTGCATCGCAGTGCGGGGATCATCCCAAAGAAAAGCGAGCCGACGCGGGACGCCAGCCCGGGTTAGCATCGCCGCCTGCAAGCTGATCGAAACAACCGCCCCGCGCACAGGTGCTTGCGCTGGGCCGCCAGACCACCGGAGACCCGCGATGCCTGTCTCGTTACTTGCCGCATGGCTGATGGCCGTCCAGCTCATGCTGCTCGCGCCGAGCGCTGTGACCGCCGCCGAAGTCGCCCCCATCGAGATCGACATGCCGCTGCATAAGGTCTCCGAGCACGTCTACTACGTGCGCGGGGTGCCGGGCATTGCCACCGACAATAAGGGCTTCATCTCCAACGCGGCCGCCATCGTCACCGACGACGGCATTGCCGTGGTGGACGCGCTCGGCTCGCCCTCGCTCGCCAAGCGCTTCATCGAGGAGATCCGCAGGGTCTCGGATGCGCCCATCAAGACCGTCATCGTCACCCACTACCACGCCGACCACATCTACGGTCTGCAGGTGTTCCAGGACCTGGGCGCCCGGATCATCGCCCCCGGCGGCTTCCAGGACTATCTGAGCTCGCCGGCGGCCGAGGAGCGGCTGACGGAGCGGCGCTTCTCGCTCGACCCCTGGGTCAATGACGACACCCGGCTGGTGCGCCCGGACGTGGTGATCGTGGAGCAGACCGAGCTCGGCCTGGGCGATGTGACCCTCGATATCCGCTATCTCGGCCCGGCCCATTCCGACGGCGACCTCGCCGTGCTGGTGCAGCCTGACAACGTGCTGATCTCCGGCGACATCATCTTCGAGGGCCGTGTGCCCTTCACCGGCAGTGCCGACACCAAGCGCTGGTTGGAAGTGCTGGAATCCCTGGACGACACCGGCATCAAGGCGCTGATCCCGGGCCACGGCCCGGCGGCCAGCGAGCCCGCGGCGGCCGTCTCCCGCACGCTGGACTATCTCAAGTACACGCGCGAGCAGATGGCGGCGGCGGTGGACGAGATGATGCCCTTTGCCGAGGCCTACGAGGCCGCGGACTGGTCACGCTTCCAGAAGCTGCCGGCCTTCGATGCCGCGCACCGGCGCAACGCCTACGGCATCTATTTGTCGCTNGAGCAGGAGATGCTGGGGGAGTGATCCCGAGTGCGAGCCAGCCCGCGTCAGAACAGCGACCGCAAGTCCAGCTCCGTCTCCGGCAGGGCGCTGATGCCCACGCGCGAGAGGTCGTGCACGCGGAACCGGGTGGTGTAGGCCCCGTCCTCGGGGTCGCGATAGACGTCCAGGTGCCTGCCCACGATGTCCACCAGCCAAACCTCGGCCACGGCGAAGCGGGCGTAGAGCGGCAGCTTGCGGTCGCGGTCGTGGGCCAGGGTGCGGTCCGCCACCTCGACGACGACGAGGATGTCCTGCGGTCCGGGGTGGGCCTGCTCGTAGAAGTCTTCGCGCCAGCGCAGCAGGGCAAGGTCTGGTTGCGGGGCGGAGAAATCGCCAAGCAACACGGGATCCTGGGCGGAGACGATGGCCGCGTCGCCGACTGCCCGGGAGAAGAGCCGAACAAAGCGCTTGACCCGGCTGGCGTGGGCGGGACCGATGGGCGGCATGTCGAAAAGCTCTCCGTCGATCAGCTCGATCCGCGCCTCGGGATCCAACACGCCGGTCTCGCCCATGCGGAAGTACTCACACACGGAGATCCGGTGGCGCTCGGGGAATTGGACGGCGACGCTGGACATGGCAGTGAATCCGATGCTCGGCTCCGGGCAGGATAGCCGAAGCGCGGGCTCAGAACCGCACCCGCACCCGATAGGTCAGCACCGTCTCGCCCTCCGCGGGCACGGTGAGCTTCCAGACCGCGGTGTTGGCGTTGCCGACGGCGTGCGGGGCGCTCTCCTCCAGCATCTTCCAGTCGCCCGGGATGCGTTCCTGCACGGTCACGGGCTGGGGCTCGGGCTTGGCGTTGCGGATGCGGATCTCGTAGGCGCTGTCGAATTCGTACTGCCAGGGGCCGGTGCCGGAGCGCTTGTCGAAGGCGGTCTGCTTGCGCTCTGCCGTCACGTCGAAGGACTCGCCGAGCTTGAGGCGCACGGTCTCGTTCTTCGGCGTGTGGTCGATGCGGTCCTCGCCGACGAACTGGGCGTTGCCGGCGGCATCGCGCTTGTAGATGCGCACCGTGCCCGCCGGCAGGGGCATGCCGAGGTTGGAGGTCTCGTCGTTGGTGAGCTCCAGGAACACGCTCACGTCCATCTCCTCGGTCAACCGGCCGCGGGCACCGCGGTAGCTGCCCGGGTTGCCGCGGACCAGGAGCTCCTTGCCGACGGTCACGCCCGGGGCGTCGAGCAGCGACACCTGCTTGGTCTGGTTGTCCGCGATGGTGGTCGGTCGCTGGAGGGTGTAGAGGTGATACTCGAACAGGCTCTCCTCGCGCATCGGCGGCGCGGCGGCGGCGCGCGGCATGGCCTCCATCATCATCATGTCCGCCTGCGGCTCGTCGGCGATGTTGACCTCGCCGGCCACCAGCTGGAGCTTGGCATCGCGGTACGCCGTGCCGCTCTGGTTGGTGAGTGTGACCCAGCCGGTAAGATCCAGGCTCGTCTCATCCGGTGCCAGCTCGCCGACGTAGTCCGCCTCCCAGCTGAGACCACCGCTGAGGTACGACAGCTCCAGCTCCCGCTCGCCGGCGGCGGCATTGTCCAGCGCCAGCACCAGGGTCGGACGGTCGCGCAGGTTGGGCGGGATGTCGCGGTAGACGATGCGCCCGGGCAGCACGCCGTTGCGGCTCGCCTCGATGCGCTGCTCGGCACCGCTGCCGATGCGCAGCACCACGCCGTCGCTGGCGGCAAGCACGGTGGCGGTCTCTTCGGTCTCCTCGCCGGTGGTGGGGTGGGTGCGCACCACGCCCACCTCGCGGCCGACGTACTTCTCCAGCAGCTTGTCCGGGGTGAGCAGGTCGAAATCGAAGTTCTGCTCCAGCACCGTCACACCCGCCGCACCGGCGGTGTCGCGCAGCAGGGCCGTCTCCGGGCGGATGCGGGCGCTCACATCGCGAAAGGCCAGGTCCAGGCGGCCCGCGGGCAAGGTGAGCCGGCGGCGGTCCTTGATGAGTGCCAGATCCTGGTTGTAGATGGTCACGGCGACGGCCGTCTGCTCCGCGAGCGTGCTGCGCTGCTCCGGCACGCCGGCGGCGAGATCGGCCCCGACCTCGCCCGCATCCTTGCGCCCGGACTCTGACTCTGCCGTGCCCGCCATGGACGCGGGGGGATAGACGGGCGGTTGGGGCGGCGGCGCTTGCGGCGGTTGGGCCATGGTCGTCTCCGTGCCGATGAGGGTCAGGGCCGCGAGCAGCGCGGCGCGGATGCCGAGGCGTGTATGCATGGGTCACCTGTCGGTGGGCGCCGGACCCTGCCGGGACCGGCGAAAACGGTCAGCGCGAGCAGTGTAAACCAGCGTCCTGCGCCAGGCGCGAGCGCACTGCAGGGATGTGTGGACAGGATCGCATCGAGATGGCGCCGACGCAGCGGCGGCGGCGGTGAAGACTGCCGGCGGGTCCCCGCCGAAACAGCCGGCCGCGCTCAACCCCTGTGCGCACTGCCTGTTTCCCACTAGCCATCACCGTCTTCCGGATCGGCTTGTCCATCAGGAGAAAGCGCAGTCAGAGGTCCGCAAAATGATGAAAGTGATTCCGCGGTTCATTTTCCCTTTGACCGGGGTCAGGTTGTTGCTCCAGAGCGAGTAGCATTGTGGCCTCCATTATGCTTCCGACCACGCGTTTTCCAGCCCTTGGCGGGCTCGTCTCCCGCAGGGATGGTGACGCGCTGCATACGCGATGAATGCCGCCGGCCATTCTATCAACGCCTGCTGCAGGCCGGTCGGCTCTGCTGCTGGGGAGCTGTCGATGTGCTCGGCCAAGCCGGCTGGGCAAGGGACACTGTCAATCCATTTAGGTTTCGGAGAATCTGATGAGTGAGCTGAGGGTCGTGGAAGAACCGTTTAAGAACAGCGCGGGCATCACTGGTGACGGAGACACTCGACGCGGTTGGCGCCGATTGCTTCTGTCGCTGCTCATTGGCGTACTGCTGGTGGCGGTCAGCGTGCCGCTGTGGCTATGGCTCGACTACCGCCAGAACAACGTCGTGTCGAGCAATGCGTGGGTGCGCGGGCGCATTGCGTACATGGGTGTCCCCGTGGAAGGCGTCGTTGCCGATGTCCTGGTGATGGACGGTGAGCCTGTGCGGAACGGCCAGGTGATCGCGCGCCTTTGGGACCGCGACCTTCAGGCCCAGCTGGCGTCCGCGCATGCGCGGCTGGAACAGGCCGGTCGGGAGCTCGAAGTGGAGCGCCTGGCCATTGCGCAGGAGCGGCGGCGCTTGCAGAGCGTGGCGGCCAAGGCGAGCGCACAGCTCGCAGCGGCAGAAGCCCGGGCCGATAACGCCAAGGAGCGCCACGAAGTCCTGGCCTCGCTGGCAGACGCGGGTGCGACCTCGCGCGAAGGCATTCGGGAAGCCGCAACCGAGCGCCGCGCCGCCGCCGCTGAGTGGGAAGCCGCCAAGGCGGCGCATCACTCCGCCATGGTGGATCAGGAGGGCCTGAGTGTCCGGGAGTCCGGTATTGCTGTCTTCGAGTCGCGGATGGCCTCGGCGCGCGCCGAGGTCGCGGAGCGGCAGGCGGCGCTGGAAAAACGCCTGATCCGCGCCCCGGAGAACGGGCGCGTGGTGCGGCGACTCGCGGAGCCCGGCACGTCCTTGGATTTGGGCGACCCAGTCCTGTCGCTCTGGCTCGGTGATGGCGTCTGGATCGAAGCCTGGGTCGACGAGGCCGATCTGTCGGATGTCAAGGTCGGCAGCACGGCGAGCGTCACCGTCAAATCCTTGCCGGGCCGGGTCCTGACCGGTGTGGTGGAGGCCGTGAGTGCCGCGCCCGACTTCACGGTGCCCGAGTCCGATATTCCTCAGCCCTTTCACGCGCGGATGCGCAATACGCCCGTGTTTCTGGTCCGCATCGCCATGGATGATGCAGCAGCGCATCTGGTGCCGGGGCTCTCCGCGGTGGTCGGCATCAGGATTGCCGACGAGCGGTTGCCACAGCTGGCGTCCGCGTCAGCGAAGCGCACCGTTTCGCAGTAATGAATGTGTCCAACAGCAGCCGTGCCGGGCAGCACCGGCACGGCACGCGGGGGCGCGGTGTGCGCTTTCGTGCATTACCGGCGAGTGTGCTCGCCGGGGATGGCGGGGCGGCGTGCCCCGGCCGGCACATGCCGTTCCATCTGCATTGGCCTGAGGGAGCGCCGGCGAATGGCGCCAAGCGTGATTTACGCAGTGCTCCCGCTAGGGAAGATCTTGCAATCGATTTACACGGGGTATATGCGTTATGAGCACAGGCTACATTTCTCTGGTGGGTGATGATCAGGCCGGCGCCGGCCGGGAATCCCCGGGTATCGGCATTTCGGAAGCAGGGGCGTCCCTGTTACGCATCAAGCGCCCACCGCAGCCGGATGCTGCCGGTCTCGCCGGCCGCGGCGCCACGGTCTTCTGGCGCCCGAAGGGCAATCTCACGCAGCTTCAGATCACGCTGCTCGTGCTGCTGGTGATGCTGCCGTTCGCTGTGGTATCGCTGCGCATCCTGGCGCTGCCGGGCTTCATCGCAACGGGAACGCCGCTGGACACGGTTCGCGTCCTTGGCGCCTCGCTCACCGACGTCCTGTCGCTCGGCAATGCGCACGAGGAGATGCAAAGGCCCATTTTCAGTCTGCTTTTCATCCCCGCTTGCGCGCTCTTGGCGGTGCTCGCACGGCTGACCCTGGGTATTCGTGTGCTCGGCATTCGCGCCATTCTGATTGCGCTGAGCTTCTATATTGCCGGCATCGTGCCCAGCCTGGTACTCATATTTTTGACCTTCGGCCTCATTGCCTTGGCGCGACCGCGTTTGAAGCGCATGGGGCTGCCCTACTTCGCCCGCGTGTCGACGATTCTGGGTCTGGTGGCGGGGCTCATGGTGGTCGCGCTGATCGCCGGCCCCTGGCTCAAGCAGGAGACCATGTGGAGCGTGGCCTTCTTCCCGGTGGTCGTGCTGGCACTGCTGGCGGAGGGCGTTGCGCGCACGGCGGACCGCGAGGGGCTTCAGGCGGCGCAATGGCGCTTGTTCACCACTATCACGCTCGCCCTGGTCATGGCGGCCATCGGCTATCTGCCGGTGGTCACGGCGTTGCTGCTCGAGTTTCCGGAGCTCGTGCTGGCGCAGATCGCAGCGATCCTGCTGATCGCGGAGTTTCTGGACCTGCGCCTGCTGCAGGAGTGGGAAGCGAAGCGAAGCGGCTTGGCACTGCCCCGCTTGTTCTCGAACAAGGCTGCATTGAAGGTGGCCGTGGTGCGGAATCGCTCGTTCAGGAATGTCATCGCGCGTCTGGGGCAGCGTTGCCCGGAGAAGTACGGTCGGCGGTCGGTTCAGCGCATCGTCGATGCGCTGCGTGAGGGTGGCCATGAGGTACAGCTGTTCGAGGGGGATATGTCGCTGTTGCCCAGTCTGCGTGAGTACCTGCCTGCGAATTCGCGTACCGGCGAGCCCAGCGGCTTGGTGTTCAATCTCGGCTATGGCATACAGGGCGATGCGCGCTATACGCATGTGCCGGCGATGCTGGAGATGGCGGGGATTGCGTACACGAGTGCCAGTCCCCTGGGGCATGCCCTCGCGCTGGATAAAGTGGTTGCGAAGGTGCTCATGCAGTCGGCGGGTATCCCGACGCCGGCATTTTGTGTCATGGCGGACCCGAAAGACGACACCGGTGGGCTGCGCTATCCGCTCATCGTCAAGCCGCGCCACGAGTCATCGAGCTTCGGGCTGGCGGTGGTCAAGGATCGCAGCGAGCTGGAAGCGGCGGTGAGCAACATCATCACGACGTATAAGCAAGGTGCGCTGGTCGAGGAGTTCATCGAGGGACGGGAGGTCAACGTGGGGTTGATCGGCAATAACCCGGTGGAATGCCTGCCGATTGTGGAAATCGACTTCCACGGTCGAGCGGACACAGCCCTGACCCATGAGGACAAGTTCAAGACCAAGGCGGATGAGCCCGGGAAGATCTGCCCTGCACCGCTTGAAGAAGGGCTTGCGCAGCGTTGCCGCGACATCTCCATCGCCTGTTTCCTCGCCTGTTTCTGCCGCGACTATGCACGGGTCGATATCCGTATCTCGGAGTCGGGCGAGCCTTATGTGCTGGAGATCAATTCCATGGCGACCTTGGGCTGGACCGGGTCCTTCGTCACGGCTGCAAAGACGGCGGGTTATTCCTTTACGGATATCATCTGTCGGATCGTCGAGGTGGCGCGGGAGCGCTACCGGACCGAGGGTGCTTCGCAGCTGCTGGGCTTACCGGCGTCCATCGCCGCCGATCCACGCTTCATTCAGCCGGTGTTCGAGGATGTGGCGCCGCCCATGGCCCTGGCGGCAGGTGAGCGGTGATCCGCCGGGGCCGCTGACAGGGTGGCGGCAGATGGGCGGGCGGACGCTTGGGGTGGCGGCGCCTGGCACTGCCGCAGATCCCTGAGTGTGTGTGGGTCAGTCCATCGCGCCGCCATGGAACCTGACCTCACACATGGACGCGCGCCCTGTCGGCCGGCGCAGGTCGACGATGCGCAGCACTGGGTTGCTGAAGGCGAAGGAGCGGAAACGCGGTCTGATCTCCACGCAGTGGAAGCCTGAGAACAGCCGGGCGTACCGGCCAGCCTTGTCGTAGACCTCCGGCACCTGGTCCTGCATGTTCAGGCCGGCGAAATAGCGCCCGTACATGAAGCTGCTCGCGACATAGAAGTCGGGCTCATGGCCTGGCGCGTCGGCAGCGAGCCCGGAGATGTCGTGCACGGTGGCCCACGCGTCGCGGGTATATGACTCGAACACATAATTGCCCGGATGCTGCTCTACGAAGGCCGCCACGGCTTCCCGCGTGTCTCGGTTCAGGTCATAGAGCAGATTGAGCGAGACATAGCCTGGGTAGCCCAACAGCGTCAGCGCACCCAGACCCAGCAAGAGCTGCTTGTGCGCCGACGCAGCGGCGGCGAGGCGGGAGAGCAGCTTCACGAAGAAGTAGATCAATCCCGGCACCGCCGGGATCACGTAGCGCTGGAAATCCGGAAACGGCTTGGTGGGTGAGAGCTCGACCACGAAATAGGCCACCGCGATGAACAACAGCAGCACACGCTCCAGCCGGTCGAGCTTGTCAAAATTGACCGCGGCCCACAGCGAGGCCGCCACGGCGGCAAGCGCCAGCGGCAGGGTCATGCCTGGGATCAGGCTGTTCACCAGATGGAAGCTGAACAGGTGCTCCAGCGGCCTGATGCTGAGCCCATGCCCGCTCAGCGCATGCTCGCCCTCGAACAAGAAGCCTTTCAGGAAGCCTGCGGGGTCCCAGAGTATTGGGTAATTCACGATCAGGAACACGACGGCCGCGGCTGCGGCGGCATCGAGGCCCAGCCTGACATACGCCCGCGCCGGCCTCGGTGCCACCAGCAACAGCGCCAGCAGATAGACGACGCCGAGCAGCAGTGACTTGTAGTGCGAGGAGAAGGCCAGTCCCGTGGCCAGGCCGAGCAGCAGGGCCGTGCGCCGCGTCGGCTCCGCAAGAAAGCCCGTCAATGCCAACAGCGAGAAACAGCAGAACAGGGTGAGCAGCAGATCTTCTTTGAAGTAATGCGCATGGATGACGATGATGGGCGACAGCGCCACGCCCGCGGCCACCGCAAACCCCGCCGCCACCCCGAGACGGGGCCTGGCCAGCAGATACATGAGCAGCACCAGGCCTGCTGCCGCCATGGCGGAGACCGAGCGCCCGAGCCGCGTGACGGCCTGTAGGTCCTCGGCCTGCACGCGCGCGTTGACCAGTCGCGTCGCCTGCAGCAGCAGCAAGGGATGCTTGAAATCCTGGACGAAGTCCGCCGTGAAGCCCGCCTTCTTGGACTCGTCGCTGTGGTAGTACCGGGAGAAGTCATTGCTCGCGACGAAGAGTCCGGCCGCGCACAGCACCAGCGCCACGACGCCGAGCCACTCGACCATGCGCCCGCGGGCAGCAGGGGCTTGCCGCATCGCGCCTTCGCGGCTGGTTGCCTCTGGGGTCTCGGCCAAGGTCTGATACTCCTGAAATCGACGCGGCGCGGCGGCCCGCTGCACGCGCCGGCAGCAACGACGATTATCCCGCAGGACCATGGCTCACACCGGGTGCTTCTGAGCACCGCACGGGCGGGAGACAACAGGGCCCGGCAGGGCGCTGCACTGGCCCGGATCCCGGCCGCCTCTGGGTCGCGTCGCCGCAGCCGCCTATAATCCCGGGCTTTTCTCGGAGCCCCGGTTCCAAGCCCCAGTGCCCAAGCTCGCCGCCGCCATCGCCAAGGTGGGCAGCACGACGCTGCTCTCGCGCGTGCTCGGCTTCGTGCGCGACCTGCTCGTCGCGCGGCTGTTCGGTGCGGATGCCGCCACCGATGCCTTCTTCGTCGCCTTCAAGGTGCCGAATCTGCTGCGGCGGCTGTTTGCGGAGGGCGCCTTCGCGGCGGCGCTGGTGCCCGTGCTGGAAGAGTATCGGCAAGCGCGCCCGGCGGCGGACCTGAAGGACTTCGTGGATCGCGCCGCGGGCAGTCTGGCGCTCGTGCTGTTCGCGCTCACTGCGCTCGGCGTGCTGGCGGCGCCGCTGCTGGTGCTGGCCTTCGCCCCGGGCTTCGCGGCGGATGCCGAGACTTATGTCCTGTCCGCGGCCATGCTGCGGCTGACCCTGCCGTATGCCTTTTTCATCGGGCTGACGGCCTTCGCCGGCAGCATTCTGAACACCTACGAGCGCTTCGGCGTGCCGGCCTTCACGCCGGTGCTGCTGAACCTGGTGCTCATCGCCTGCGCGCTGTGGCTCGCGCCGCGGCTCCATGAGCCCGTCATGGCGTTGGCCTGGGGGGTGCTGCTGGCGGGGCTGGTGCAGCTCGCCTTCCAGCTGCCTTTCCTGGCGCGGCTGGGGCTGCTGCCGCGCCCGCGGCTCGGCTTCCGGCATCCGGGGGTGCGGCGCATCGGCCGGCTCATGGGGCCGGCGCTGTTCGGCGTGTCGGTGGCGCAGCTGGCGCTGCTCATCGACACCCTGCTGGCGTCTTTCCTTGCCACCGGCAGCATCTCCTGGCTCTACTACTCCGACCGGCTGGTGGAGTTTCCGCTCGGCATCCTCGGCGCGGCGCTCGGCACGGTGATTCTGCCCCGGCTGGCGCGCGGCGGCGCATTGGGTGCCGTGTCGGGTGCCGGCGCCGACTTCTCCCGCATCCTGGACTGGGCGCTGCGCTGGGTGCTGCTGCTGGGCGTGCCGGCGAGCCTCGGCCTGATGCTGCTGGCGGGGCCGGTGCTGGCGACGCTGTTTCTGTCCGGCAGCTTCGGCGCGGGCGATGTCGCCATGTCGCGGCAGAGCCTGGTGGCCTATGCGGTCGGCCTCACGGGCTTCATGGCCGTGAAGGCCCTGGTGCCCGGCTATTACGGCCGCCAGGACGTACGCACGCCGGTGCGCATCGCGCTGCTGGCCATGGTCGTGAACCTGGTGCTGAGCCTGGTGCTGATGTTCCCCTTCGGCCACGCCGGGCTCGCCGCGGCGACATCCCTTGCGGCGCTGCTGAACGGCGGGCTGCTGCTGGCCGTGCTGGTGCGCGCCGGCGTCTACCGGCCGGCACCGGGCTGGCCGGCGCTGCTGCTGCGGGCGCTGGCGGCAAACCTGGTTATGGCGCTTGGGCTCTGGTGGCTCGCGGGGCCGACGGCGGGCTGGCTGACCGCGGATGGCCTCGGGCGGGTGCTGCGCCTTGCCCTGGTCATCGCCGCCGGCGCCGCCGCTTACGGTGCGACGCTGCTGCTGCTCGGGGTGCGGGCGCGGGATTTGCGTGAGCCGCCGGAGGCGGGCGGCGCATGATCATGCAGTGGCCGGCGGCGCGGGCGGTCTATAATCCGCGGCTTGATTCCGCCACAGACCCCAGCCCGAGCAACCGAGCGCGATGAGACTGATCCGGGGCCTGCACAATCTGCGCGCGCAAGACCGCGGCTGTGTCGCCACCATCGGCAACTTCGACGGCGTGCACCTGGGCCATCGCGCCGTGTTCCGCCGCCTGCTCCAGCGCGGCCAGGCCCTTGGCCTGCCGGCGACCGTGATCACCTTCGAGCCCCAGCCGATGGAGTACTTCCAGCCGGACGCGGCGCCGGCGAGGCTCACCCGGCTGCGCGAGAAGCTCGCCGCCATCCGCGCCGACGGCATCCACCGGGTGATGCTCCTGGAGTTCGGCCCCCGGCTCGCGGCCATGCCGGCGGACGCCTTCATCGAGCAGCTCCTGGTGCAGGGCCTCGGTGTGCGCTTCCTGCTGGTGGGGGACGACTTCCGCTTCGGGCGCAACCGCGGCGGCGACTTCCGGCTGCTCCAGGCCGCCGGTGCCCAGCGCGGCTTCGAGGTGGAGAACCTGCACACCATCACCCATGGCGAGGAGCGCATCAGCAGCACCCGGGTGCGCGAGGCCCTGGCCCGCGGCGAGCTGGATCAGGCCCGCCACCTGCTGGGCCGTCATTACGCCATGCGCGGGCGGGTGGCCCATGGCGACAAGCGCGGGCGCAGCATCGGCTTCCCGACCGCCAATCTGCCGCTGCACCGGCGGGTGAGCCCGCTCTCCGGCGTCTATGCCGTGACGGTGCGGGACCTCGACGGCAGTCGGCTGCCGGCGGCGCGGCCCGCCGCCTGGGCCGAGCCGTGGCCGGCGCTCTGGCCCGCGGTGGCCAATGTCGGGCACAGACCCACCGTGGATGGCCGGGACACGCGGCTTGAGGTGCACCTGCTCGATTTCGACGGCGACCTCTACGGGGCCCACCTGGAGGTGGCATTTCGGCTCAAGCTGCGGGCTGAGCAGCGCTTCGCGTCGTTCGAGGCGCTGAAGACGCAGATCGCTCGGGATGCCGCAGCGGCGCGCGCTTACCTCGGCATCGGCTGAGTGCTGTGCCGGCTCAGCCCCGCTCGCCGCTCTCCGCGCCGTCGGGCGGGTCGCCGTCATCCTTGCGTGAGGCCTCGTCGGACTCAAGGCCCGCCGCGCGCAGGAAGGTCTTATGGGCATCCACCCACAGCTCCATGTTGCGCTGGGTCATGCGGTTGATCGCGTCGAAGGGGGTCTCGCCCCAGGTCTCCGTCAGCTGCTTCTGCTGCTCGGCGAAGGCGTCCAGGGAGTGCTCCAGATAGCGTGCGAACACGCCCTGGAGGGTGCCGCCGTAGAAGCGGATGATCTGCGCCAGCATGTTCGCGGAGAAGAGCGGCTCGCCGCCCGCCTCCTCCTCCAGCATGATCTGCAGGAGGATGGAGCGGGTCAGGTCCGCGTCGTTGGCCGTGTCCAGCACCCGGAAGGGGACGCCCCGCATCACCAGATCCCGCACATCGGCGATGGTGATGTAACGGCTGAGCTCGGTGTCGTAGAGACGCCGGTTCGGGTACTTCTTGATGATGCGCTCGGTGGGCATGGCGGGCGGGGGACAGCGGGATGGTCCCCCCAGTCTAACCTACGTGCGACGGGGTTGAGCCGGCGGGGATCAACGGCGACGGCTCGGCATGATCGGATCGCCGCCGCGGGCCGGCTCTGCTCCCCGCCGCGGGGCCGCCTCAGCCCCGCTCCACCGCCAGTGCCACGCCCTGACCACCGCCGATGCAAAGCGTCGCGAGGCCCTTCTTGGCGTCGCGCTTCTGCATCTCGTGCAGCAGGGTCACCAGCACCCGGGCGCCGGAGGCGCCGATGGGATGGCCGATGGAGATGGCGCCGCCGTTGACGTTCACCTTGTCGGCGTCCCAGCCCATGTCCTTGTTGACGGACAGGGCCTGGGCGGCGAAGGCCTCGTTGGCCTCGATCAGGTCCAGGTCGGCGACGCTCCAGCCGGCCCTCTCCAGGCACTTGGTGGAGGCGGGGATGGGGCCGGTGCCCATGATGGCCGGGTCCACGCCGGCGGTGGCGAAGGCCTTGATGCGCGCAAGCGGCGTCAGGCCCAGCGCCTGCGCCTTGGCCTCGCTCATGACCACCACGGCGGCGGCGCCGTCGTTGATGCCCGACGCGTTGCCGGCGGTGACCGTGCCTGCCTTGTCGAAGGCCGGGCGCAGCTTGGCGAGCTTGTCCGCAGTGACGCCGGCGCGGGGGAACTCGTCCTTGTCGAAGATCACCGGGTCACCCTTGCGCTGCGGGATTTCCACCGGGACGATCTCGTCATCGAAGCGTCCCGCAGCCTGGGCGGCCTCGGTCTTCTGCTGGGAGTCGGCCGCGAAGGCGTCCTGAAGGTCGCGGGAGAAATCGTACTTCTTTGCGATATTCTCTGCGGTGACACCCATGTGGCAGTTGTTGAAGGCGTCCCAGAGACCATCGACGATCATGCTGTCGGTCATCTTCCAGTCGCCCATGCGCTTGCCATCCCGTGAGCCGGGCAGGACGTGCGCGGATTGGCTCATGCTCTCCTGGCCGCCGGCGATGACCACCTCGGCGTCGCCGCACAGGACGGCCTGCATGGCAAGATGCACAGCGCGCAGTCCGCTGCCGCAGACCTGGTTGATGGTCATGGCCGGCACGCTGTGCGGCAGGCCCGCGTGCAGGGTGGTCTGGCGCGCCGCGTTTTGGCCGACGCCTGCGGTGAGCACCTGGCCCAGGATGACCTCGTCGATCTGCTCGGGCTTGAGGCCGGTGCGCTCCAGCAGCGCCTTGACGACGACGCTCCCGAGCGCCGTGGCGGGCAGCGACGCGAGGCTGCCACCGAAGCTTCCGACGGGGGTACGTGCTGCGGCGACGATGACGGCGGTTTGGGACATAAGACCGATCTCCTCGGGTTTGGTGGAATGGGTCTGATCTGGGCGGGCGAGCGCCTGCCGGCCGAAGGCCGCGGGCCCGGGTGGGAAGCCTACTACGTCCGCTGTCCGGATGCCCTCGGTGCATGGGCGGGAGCTCGGGCCAGGCAACCATGCAGCATCTGTGGAACGGGGCGTGCGGCCGGTGTCGAAAGCGGTCCGGGCATCCGCCGCGGCGGGATACCGGCCGGCTGCCAGCCTTGCGGCCCCCGGGGCGCCTGCGCGCGCAAGTCTAAGGCGTTTTGTTGCAGTGCACAAATTTCCGTGCTAGCGTGACTTCAATACCACTGAGAGGAGGGCGGCAGCGACCGCAAAAAGCATGGCAGACAACACCCTGTTCGGCGATAACTGGCTCAAGCTCCAGCAGCAGTATTGGGAAGGCCTCACGGACATGAGCCGCAAGGCCATGGGCCTCGAGGCCCCGAAACAGAATCCCTGGGAAGCGGCCATGGACCAGTGGTGGCGGGCCGTCTCGCCCGCCGCGAGCGACCCCTCCAGGCAGTTCATGGACCGGCTCATGGACCAGGGCAAGGCCTACTTCGCCACCGTGGAGCGCTTCACCCGCGGCCTCGCCGGCGCCGACGCCACGGGCAACGGCTGGGATGCCCTGAACAAGACCTTCGACGACATGCAGCGCGCCTTCACCGATGCGCTCCAGGGCAATTTCGGCATGCCCGGCAGCGACCCGGGCGGCGCAGCCGAGGACGCCATGCACCGCATGCTGGGCTTCTGGGAAATGCCGCTCGACAACTGGCAGCGCATGATGTCGTCGCTCTCGCCGATGATGCCGGGCGACATGCTCCGCAACATGCCGCATGAGCAGGTCAAGGAGAGCTTCGACCGTATGCTCTCCGCCCCCGGTCTCGGCTACACCCGCGAAGAGCAGGCGCAGTATCAGGATCTGACGCGCCGCTCGCTGGACTACCAGCGGGCCTTCCAGGAGTACATGGCCTTCTTCGCCAAGCTCGGTGTCCAGGCGGTGCAGGAACTGCGGGAGCTGGTGCAGTCGCGGGCCGAGGAAGGCAAGCCAATCGGCTCCGCCCGCGAGCTCTACGACAGCTGGGTGGCCTGCTGCGAGACGGCCTACGCGGAGCAGGTCAGCACGCCGGAATATGCCCGCATCCACGGCCGCCTCGTGAACGCCCAGATGGCGCTCAAGAAGCGCATGTCCCTGATGGTGGACGAGACCCTGGGGGCTTTGAACATGCCCACCCGCAGCGAGCTGCGCACGCTCCAGGACCGCATGCAGGAGACCCGCCGCGAGAACAAGCGCCTGCGTCGCGAGCTCGATGGCATTCGCCGCCAGATCGGCGAGCGTCCGGCGATCGCCGCCTCGGCTGCGGCACCCGCGGCACCCAAGAAGAAGGCCGTTGCGCGGAAGAAGACGGCCGTAAAAACAGGGCCGGGCTGAGGACTGAGCGCTGAGCGCTGGGGCTACCGCCCCTCCCCCTCGTCACTCCCTATCAAAGCACCACCGCTGAGGACACCGCCCCCATGTTTCCAATCGACATTCGCCCTGACAAGCTTGGCGACGAGATGCTCGACTACAGCCGCAAGCTGGGTCAGGGCATGGAGAACCTGATCAATGCCGGCGAGATCGACACCGGCGTCACACCCAAAGACGCCGTCTACCACGACGATAAGCTCACTCTCTATCGCTATCGCCGCCCGTCAGACGTGGCGCAGCAGAAGGTGCCCCTGCTGGTGGTCTACGCGCTGGTGAACCGCCCCTACATGACCGACATCCAGGAGAACCGCTCCACCATCAAGGGTCTGCTCGGCACCGGTCAGGACGTCTACCTCATCGACTGGGGCTACCCGGACCAGGCCGACCGCTCCCTGACCCTGGACGACTACATCAACGGCTACCTCGACGGCTGCGTGGACCACATCTGCGACAAGCACGGCCTGGACAGGATCAACATCCTGGGTATCTGCCAGGGCGGCACCTTCAGCCTCATGTATACGGCGCTGCATCCGAGCAAGGTGCAGAACCTCGTGACCATGGTCACGCCGGTGGACTTCAAGACCCCGGATAACCTGCTCTCCAGCTGGGTGCAGAACATCGACGTCGACCTGGCCGTGGACACCATGGGCAATGTGCCGGGGGAGCTCCTGAACTGGACCTTCCTGAGCCTCAAGCCCTTCAGCCTCACGGGGCAGAAATACGTCAACATGGTCGACCTGCTGGACGACCCGGACAAGGTCAAGAACTTCCTGCGCATGGAGAAGTGGATCTTCGACAGCCCGGACCAGGCGGGTGAGACCTTCCGGCAGTTCATCAAGGACTACTATCAGAACAACGCCTTCATGGAAGGCACCGCCCGCGTCGGCGACCGGCCGGTGGATCTCAAGCAGATCACCTGCCCGGTCCTGAACATCTTTGCGCAGCAGGACCACCTGGTGCCGCCGGCGTCGTCCAAGGCCCTGAACGGCATGACCGGCTCCGAGGACTACACCGAGCTCGCCTTCCCCGGCGGGCACATCGGCATCTATGTGAGCGGCAAGGCGCAGAAAGAGGTCACCCCCGCCATCGGCAACTGGCTCAACGAGCGCAGCTGAGCCGCCGGCGCGTCAGGGACGGCGCGTGGCCCTGGCCCCAAGCCACGGCCGCGCACCCTGCCGCGCGCCGACCTGCGCCGCAGAGGAGAATGGGTGATTACCTCATCCATCAACAAGTGAAACATTGACTGTCCGCTAAGGCATGGACTTTCCTCCCGACGACTCATCCCCCGCCCGCTCCAGCCCGTCCGCTGGATTCGACATCTCAGCGCCACGCGTTTGACCAGGCCACTGCGCTTCGGCGAGCGTTGCCCACAATGGTTTTCCGCTCTGCACCTCAACTGGAGTCACAGTGATGTCCAATCCAAAGCAAGCCCTCGCCGCCGTGGCGGCCCTCTGCGCCGTGCTCGGCAGCGCCACCGCCGTCGCCGCCGACCAGCCCGTCGCTGAGCTCGCCGCGCTCAAAGGGACGGTTCTCGTGGAGCAGGGTGACGGGTATGTCGCCGTGGATGCGGGCACGCCGCTGCATGCCTCCGCCCGGCTGTTCGTGCTGGAAGAGAGCCAGGCCACCCTCACCTTTGCCGACGGCTGCCGGGAGGAAATCCAGGGCCCCAGCCTGCGGACCCTGATGGCCGATGACACCTGCCGGACACCCGCCGCCACGGATCTGGAGACGGCGGCGGCCGACGCCGCAGCAAGCCCCGATGCGATGCTGCTGACGCGGGCGGCGACCGCCCAGGGTGTCGATCAGGCCGGCCTCATCGGCCTCGGCGTCGCGGCCGCGGCGGGCTTCACCTGGGCCGCCACGAATGATGACGCCGACCGCAGTCCGCGCCCCATCAGCCCGCAGTAACGTGCTTGGGGTACTGGCCGGGCGCGGGTGAAGCGCCTGACGCCGGAGCCCATGCCGCCGCAACCGCCGTGCCCCGCTGGAGCGTCGCTCCCGCCGCGGCGGCTGCGGCCCTGATTTTGCTGCTGCGCAGCGCGGTCCTCAACCCCGGCCTGCTTGCTTAACAGGCTCTTCCCCCTCCAGCTTTTCCTCAGGCTCACGGCCCCCGCCGCTGCGTCAGATCGCTCACCCCGCCAGCGCTTCTTCCCGGCCTGCCAGCGCGGCGCCATGGCGTACGGCCACCAGCTCTGCGGCAATGGACACGGCGATTTCCGCCGGGCGCCGGCCCCCCAGGGGCAGGCCCACCGGGCCGCGCAGCCGCAGCGCCTGGGCAGGCGTCACGCCAAGGTCCTCGAGCCGCTGTCGGCGTGCCGCCTGGGTACGCTGCGAGCCCAGGGCGCCCACGTAGAAGGCCTCGCCGCCCAGGGCTTCCATCAGTGCCATCTCATCGAGCTTCGGGTCGTGGGTCAGGGTGACCACGGCGCTGCGGGGATCGTCTGCGAGATCGCGCACGCAGTCATCCGGCATGCGGGGGTCGAGCTCCGCGCCCAGGCCCGCCAGCTCCGCCAGCCGCTCCCGACGCGGGTCGCAGACGATGACCCGGTACCCCAGCGCCCGCGCCATGGGCACGAGATGGCGGGTGATGTGCACGGCGCCGATGACGACCAGCCGCAGACAGGGCCCGAAGGTGCGCTCCGCCGTGCTGCCGTCGAAGTGGAAGATGGCATCGTCAGCGCCCGTCGACGCGGCAAGGTGCAGGCTGGCCTCGCCCGTGGTAAGACAGAGCCGGCGGCGCAGGCTGGCGCGGGCGATGACCCGCTCCTCCAGCAGCCGCCACGGGGCCGGGTCCTCGATGCGCTCCACCAGCAGATCGAGCCGGCCGCCGCAGGGGATGCCGAAGCGCAGCGCCTCGTCGCTGTCCACGCCATAGCTGATGAGCCGCGGCAGGGGCGCGGCGTCGAATTCGCCGTCCCGGACCCGCCGCAGCAGGTCCGCCTCCACGCAGCCGCCGGACACCGAGCCGGTCTCGCGGCCGTCCGCGTCCAGCAGCAGCAGCGAGCCCGGCGGACGCGGCGAGGCGCCCCAGGTGGCGGCGACGGTGAAGAGCCACCCCGGGCGCTCGCCGAGCGCGACGATGGCCGCGAGCAGCCGCTCGTCGTCGCTCACGGGCTCCGCCGCGGTCTGTGGGAGCGGGTGCGAGGAAGGGTCGGTCACGATCGATCTGCCTGCGGCGCGGGCCGCTGCGGCGGCGCCGCTTCGAGGCGGATGGGCAGGCTGCGCACCGGTGTGCCGGTGGCGGCGAGCACGGCGTTGCAGACGGCGGGTGCGATGGGCGGCAGGCCCGGCTCGCCGACGCCGCCCGGCGCCGCGTTGGACGGCAGGATGTGCACACTGATCTCCGGCATGTCGCTCATGCGCAGCAGCGGAAAGTCGTCGAAGTTGCCCTGCTGCACGCGCCCCTGGGACACGGTGATGGCGCTCTTCAGCGTGGCCGTGAGCCCGAAGGCGATGCAGCTCTCCATCTGGGCGATGACGATGTCCGGGTTGACGACAAGCCCGCAGTCGACGGCACAGACCACGCGGTGCACACGCACCTGGCCGGCACTGACGGAGACCTCCGCCACCTGCGCCACATAGCTGCCGTAGGACGCGGCCACGGCGATGCCGCGGTGGCGCCCGGCGCCGCTCGGGGTGTCCCAGCCGGCGCGCTCGGCGGCGAGGTTCAGCACGCCCAGGTGGCGCGGTGCGTCGGCGAGGAGGCCGCGGCGCAGGGCGAGCGGGTCCTGACCGCCGGCGGCGGCGAGCTCGTCGAGGAAACACTCCGTGACCCAGGTGTTCTGGGAGCTGCCGACGGCGCGCCAGAAGCCCACCGGCACCGGTGTGTGCTCAAGGCTGCAGGCGAGCGCAATGTTCGCAATGCTGTAGGGCAGATTCACGGCGCCTTCCACGGCGGTGCGGTCAATGCCGTCGGCGACGGCCGCCGGGCGCACCCGTGCAAGGATGGACGGGCAGACGATGTGATGCTTCCACAGCACCGGCATGCCGTCCAGGTCCAATCCGCCGCGCAGCCGGTGCAGCCCCGCCGGGCGGTAGAAGTCGTGGCGGATGTCGTCCTCGCGGGTCCAGATCACCTGTACCGGCCGGCCGAGCGCCTTGGACAGGCTCACGGCATCGCGCACGAAGTCCTGCTCGCCGCGGCGCCCGAAGCCGCCGCCGAGGAAGGTGGTGTGCACGCGCACCTGCTGCGCCGAAAGACCGGTGATGGCCATGGCCGTGTGCTGACAACGGCTCTGCGCCTGGGTGGGCACATAGATGTCGCAGCCGTCGGCGCGCACATCCGCGGTGCAGTTCATGGGCTCCATGCAGGCGTGGGCCTGGAAGGGCACCTCGTAGACGGCCTCCAGGGTGCGGGCGGCTGCGGACCAGGCGGCGTCCGGGTCGCCCTCGCGGCGCACGCTCACACCGCTGTCGGCGAAGCGGCGCTCGAATTGCGCCCGAATGCCGGCGCTGGAGGTCTCGGCATGCGGGCCCAGGTCCCATTGCACCCGCAGCGCGCGGCGCCCGGCGAGCGCGGCATGGGTATCCGCCGCCACCACGGCGACGCCGGCGGCCACCGCCAGCACCCGCTTGACGCCTGGTATGGCTTCGGCAGCTGCGGCATCGAAGGACTGGACCTTGCCGCCCGGCACCGGACAGCGCTCGATGCTCGCCACCACCATGTCGGTCAGGCGCACATCGATGCCGAAGCGCGCGCGGCCGGTGACCTTGTCCGGGGCGTCCAGGCGCGGTGCCGGCGTGCCGATGAGGGTCCAGGCTTCCGGCGCCTTCAGGGACACGCTGACCGGCGGCGGCATCCGGGCCGCGGCGCCTGCGAGCTCGCCGTAGCCGAGGCGGCGGTCGCCGCCGGGATGGATGACCTCGCCGCGGTGGACGCTGCAGGCGTCGGCCTCGACCCCCCAGCGCGCGGCGGCGGCCTGCACCAGCAGCCGGCGCGTGAGGGCGCCCGCCGCGCGCAGCTTGGTCCAGGCGTCGCGCACCGAGGTGCTGCCGCCGGTGGCCTGGCGACCCAGCAGACGGTTGGCGTACGCCGGCGCCACCGGCGCGAAGCGCACCCTGATCTGGTCCAGCCCCAGGTCCAGCTCCTCGGCGAGCAGCATGGGCAGGGCCGTCATCACCCCCTGGCCCATCTCGGAGCGGGCGACGATGAAGGCGATGTCGCCGTCCGGCTCGATGCGGATCCAGGCGTTGGGTGCGAAGGGCGTCTTGTGTCCGGGCCGCGGCCCGGCGCCGGGGGTGGCCTCTGCGCGGGTCTCCAGGGGCAGGTGCAGGCCCAGCAGCAGGCCGCCGCCGGCGGCGGTCCCGAGCAGGAATGCGCGCCGGTC
>PR_CR_10_Liq_1_inCRDRAFT_1000426_pt1 | contig 26538 bp, 12 predicted proteins | sample PRCRCaboRojoPR_3_FD_10241 | JGI IMG/M metagenome (IMG submission 10241)
TTTATTAACTCTCGGCCTTACCTTAACTTTAGTTAATTACTTATAGCTACTAAACCTAAGCCAAACACTACCTAGAGTTGGTTTAGAGCCCACTTTCTTGGGAACATGATAAAAGGGTCCTTTTGAATTTCTTCAACAACCCCTTTATACACCCTAACACTAGCTAAGTCAAGGCTTCTTGCATTAAAGTAGAATTCTTCTTAAGCTACGAGAGTTGGGAAACTTCAGTTCTGGCTCACATCGGGAATTTTGTGAAGTCCAGGAAAGACTGAGCAACTTCTGTAGCCATATAGGTCTGTTCAGCCCTTTTTGGACAGAAACATGGGTGTTCCAAATCCATTTTCCTTAGACTGGCAGATTTCAGAGTTGCTTCTACTCTACCAAAGACTTTATGTTCTGTGCACAGAACTTAGTTTAATTAATTAGGCACAACTCTGAATAAATTACTTTCAAGGTGAACGATGAAGCAAGCTATTGCATTTACAAGGAAAAGAGAATACACAAAACTNAGTGATTTTCGGATCAACTACTTTGCAGAACTTCTTCTAGGGTTATATCCCGTCAAAACTTAAGTCTGAACTCTATAAAGAGTAAATCTGCAAGTTAAATCAATATATCAATGAATATTGAAAACTGCATACATTTGGCTTGTGGTCATATGGACACTCATACTGACTCTTGAGTCCTCTTCACCGAAGAGTTAATATTCTGATAATAATGGAGTACTCCAAAACTCTTAGAGTAAAGGTAGTCTCAGCAAACCTGCTCCACCAAACTGAACTGCTCAGAAGCATGTCGCCTTACTGCGAAGTTTCTGTGGAAAACCAAGTCAAAAGAACCCAAGTCAAAAAGCACTCGGGAAAGCACCCTAGGTGGGAAGAAGAAATGCTTTTCACGGTCTTTGAACCCAAAAGCCTCAAGGTGGAAGTGTGGGACCTTGACAAAGCAACAAACAAAGACTTAGTAGGATTTGCTTGTGTAGACGCTTCACAACTAGTGAGGGATGTGAACTGCTTCCAACAAACTAATTTGGTTTATAGAAAGAATGGAAAGTTAAGGGAAGCTGGCAAGGTAGCACTGGAGCTTAAACTTACGCAAGATAAGCACTGCTTCAAAGCGCACCTTGAGTCCGATGAACCTAGAATTCGCAGAGTGAGTTCTGACCCTGGGAAGTCGCTTACTTCTCAAAAAGCCCCCAAACACCACTTTTGCAGTTTGTTTTCTAAACTGTTTCATAGAGTTCCTTAGTTAAGTTCTTTAGATGATTAGTTAGGAACTAAGAGTTTTCTAGTTAAAGAGTTTAGGAACTGATTAACTTTCAGCCCTCAAGAATTACTTAGAATCAGACGATAGTTAAGTTACTAACTGCCAGAAGTCTTGAATTTCTTCAACAACTAACTAGCATAGTCTGGAGTTTAAGTAGTAGCCTTCTTGACACATACACAGTCTCCAGAAGAGTCTCTAATTGAGTGCTTTACTTGGCACTCTACACAGCTTAGGCCAAAAGAGCACTCCAGGCACTGTAAGAAAATTGCTGACAATCTATTTCAGTGGAGTCTCTGTTGAGCACTTTTCTGCACAGTAGCATTTTTTGTCAATTACTTGTCTTCTTGTAGAGCCTGATCCATACAAGTTGTGATCTGGAGATTTGTAGAGGTTATTCTAAGTAAGCACAGGCACGAGTTGTTGCTTGGGCAATAAGTGCAGCACTTGGAATCTGGAAATCATGGAGCTCCATACTTCAACTGGTAAGGAGCTATGTTAACAGATGTTACTGAAGTAGTAGCCTCTTTCTTAGAGGAAACAGGCTAGTTGAACTGTAGTTAGGGTAGAAGCTGTTGTCTTTGTCAGGCATAAGTGGATCCACCTGGGCAAAAGTTAATGCACATGCCTTGGGTCAGGAAGCCTCAAGAGCAGTCTGTGCAGGTATCTACCCATACTCTCCAACTATAATAGTTGGCAGAGCAAACCTAAGAAACAACCCTCAGTAGCACTCAATCAGCAACAATTCGACATAATTTATACCTAATTTCATGGAACTAATTTGTGTGAGCCAACCAACTTCAAGGTGGTTTTAAAGCTACTCTTTGCTTAATCAACTCATAGTTTATTTAATGTTTAGTTATTTGATTGGAATAGGGCCCGAAGCTTGAATTGCTCTGCAAAAATTAGACTGCAAGGGTTTTGTGATCACCGCTTCCCAAAAAGTAGGNCACTTCTAGAAACACAAAAAGCAGCCCAGTTTAGTCAGCAAAGTGGTTAATCTTGGGTGTGGACATTAGAAAACCACGTAAAGGGATCTGACACAAAATAAGCGGGTATACTCGTTTTCTTCATAGTCGAAGAAAGTTCCCCGCTTTTTGTGGAAGTCTGATTCTTGTGAGAGTAGTTCTATGTTTTCTGAGCTTCTTTTGAAGTGAACTCCAAAAGCATTCCAGTAAACACTTGCCAGAATCAAGTACTAAAGGACTGCAACTAGTGCAGTGAGTTGCTGATCCTGAGCACTCTGCGCACAATTAGGGTCACAAGGAAGACAGCTCCTTCTGATGGCTGTCTTACTACTCTCCATCAGGGAATCGTTAGGATCCTGAGGAACAGTTGGTTTGCATATATCACAAACAAATTGATGTATGCGTTCAACCAAAGTGGTACAACCTCTGCTTTTGGTTGTCCCACAGAAATGAATGACTGCTCGCAGGATCCAAGTCGTTAGAAATGCTTGGTTTTCGTAATATGTTTTAATTATATTTACTTCAAATATGCACGATAAATATTCCTCTTAAGCTTTAAAGAGGCTAACCGAATAGTTGATTTTAAAGAAGCCCGACGAAAGGACCCTTTTAGGGATTTTGTATTCGAAAAGGGTTTATAAGGAATTTTGCCTGAAGCTTATAGAGGTAATTGCTTATGCTTCAATTGGTAAAATTGCGCCTTTTAGGTAAAACCTGAGGCCTTCCAAGGCCTAGTTGTTTTGAACTTTAAGAAAAACCTTGATGTCATATTTGCAAGGAATTTCCTGTGACTCTTTCAAGAGTAATTATTAGAGCAGCTAAAGTTATTCTTTTATGAGTTTTTAAAATAATTCTAATTAGTATCAATTAGATTGTTTTAGTTTGAACGTCATGCCTTTTTAAAGTCTTTTGAGCAGAAACATAACTGCTCGGTCGAAAAAATTAATTTGAATGAACCTAAGTTAATAATGTCGAGCGGTAACAACCCAAAGCTGAAAAAAGAAGCAAAAGTAGCTCCTGCAAGGAGTGAGAGCCCTAACACTGACCTAGTGGCTGAAGAGCACACTAACTTTTTGGAAGACGGGTTTTACATGATCAAAAACTCAGTTAAAACCGGGATTTCCAAAATAGACCCTCAGTGGGTTAGAAGGATAGTGAGGATTTGCTTTATTTTCCTGATATTTATTTTGCTTGGAGTATCGGTGTACGTTTACTTCTTCATAACTTACCTAGACGACACCCTAACTCTGTCAGGAAACTCAGTCGAAGTCAAGGTAAGGAACTGCGTCATAAACCTAGTTCAGAAGTCGTCAGTACCAGACGGAGAAGTGGAAGTTAAGATCTCTACTTTTGACAAAGACAGTCTAGAAAGCTCAGACAACTCAGTCGAAGTCAAAAACCCCTGGGCTGACGTTTACGCCTGCACTGTTGATTTGGCGGTAGATCAGAAGTTCCCAGAAACTCAGATAATATGTGAAAACGCCTGCAGAATCGAGCAAGAACACCAAGAGTTCGAGTTCTCTGGGGCACTTAAAGTCAAAAGCGAAATCAGTGACGATGAAGAGCATACAGAAGGAAGACTTAAGCTGAAAAAGGTCAAATGCAGTGAAATTGACATCCAGTTTGAAGGGACAGTAACTATTGAAAGCCTCGAAACTACTTCTGGAGGCACTTTTTCAGTTACAAACGGAGACTTATGGGTGCAAACCGAGCAAGACTCTAAGTTAACTTGGAGCACCAACGAGTCAGGCGCTTACTGCTTAGCAGGCAAAAACCTAGTAACGAGCACTCCAGCAAGTTGTCAGTCAGGAACCCTTGAAATAACAAACTCAACTACTTACAATTACAAAGACTGCCAAGGAGTTAGTTCAATTTGCAACAGCGAGTTCTGTTCTGCAAAGGACTACTCAGTTTCGGTCAAGCAAGGAGGCATTTACTGGAACCGCAACAGTGAAGGAGCACTTCCAGAAGACTACGAGTTGATTCAGGGAGACACTTCTTTGGCCCTGAACATCAACTCAAGAATAACAATTGAAGAAATCAGAAACAAGTACCTAGACCTGGACATCAGAAAAGACATACTGGTGGTCATGAACTACCCTGGAATCAACGAAGAAGAGGGCAAGTGGCTCTTCACCACAAACATTGCTTACGCACAACTAAAGCCTCGGTGGCTAGGGATGGTGTCTTTTTCAGTGCTAGTTCCAGAAATCATAACTATGAGCATAAGGATGGTGCCTAGTTTCTGTCCGATGGTAGGCCCTCGTGTTAGCGAAGAGGAACTAGGACAGATATGGAACGTGATCTACGAAGAGTACGGTAAGGATGAACTCTACGAAGTGATTTGGATGGAACGCAATGACAAAACTGACGAGTGGTACTCTTTTTACATCAACGAAAACGCAGAGTACAAAACAAGGTTGGTAGAGTTAAAAGACAACATTTTCTTGCTCCTGGCTTTAGTTATAAGCTGCTTTTTGGGGTTAGTAGGAGGAGTAGGAGGAGCTTTTGGAGCTTATTTTGCTTTGAAGTACATGATAAGGCATTACTTTGAAACCATGGAACACTCAAAAAGGTACAAAAAGTGCAGAACCACTGTAGAGCAAAGGAACAAAGTTGAGAACCTAGAAGGAACTTTCCTAGAAGAAGAAGAGGAAGAACCTGTAGATCCCTTTTTACAAGAAGATGACCAAGAAAACAACCAGTACGACATAATGCCTTCGCCTTACGCTTTGCCAGACCTCTTCATCATGCAAATGCGCAAAAACAACGTGAACTCTTTAAGTTACTTTTTGAAACTTATAACTTACCAAATCAACGTGTCCTCAGACACTCCTACTCAAACCATCAAACTTGTAGACTTAAAAGAACTCTATGAAACTTTTTGCTTCGTAAACCAGTACAAAGAGTACTACATCAAAGACTACCGCGACTTGTTTATGGACTACCAAATAGAGTTCTTCACTCTCAACGACATCACTACTGAAGTCTTCCGAAAAATCAGACTCAAAAGCAACAGGGAGATCCTTGAACAGGGAAAAACCTACCAAATGCCCACTGAAGACTCGTTGAGTTACTTTGTGAGAGCTAGGTGCAAACTCACGGCTTTTGAAAGCGACACTATCTTACTGAAGGACCTTCACCACGAATACGAAAAGTTCGCTAGGGCTGAAAAAGTATCTGACCCCATTCCTGTCACTAAGCGAGCCCTTGAAAACTTAGGCTGCATTTTCGAAAGAATGCAAGTCACAGCTTTGCGTGCAAACGGCGAGTACAGAATTGACATGAAAAAAGCGCAGAAACTCACTTTGAAGCCAATGGAAGCCATCCTAGCTCCTAAGTGGTTTTACTTTGACTTCATAGCGGTAGTTCTGCACTTGGTGATGACCTTGTGGTTGATAATACCTTTGAGTCTGAACATAGTCTTGACAGAAGCAATGAACTCAGAAGTAAGTGCAAGAGACCCAGCTGAGATTTTGACCTTCACTGACTTGAAGTACAACTGGTGGAACATCTACGGGAAAGTCGGTGACATGCCTACTATCTTCATAGTGTGCATAATTATTAGTTTCTGCATTGCAGGAATAGGAGTACTTTTGCTCATGAGTTACTACGTTTTCCAGAAGTTCCCTATCAAGATAGAAAACGTAATGGCTGCTATGCCTGGAATCAGAAGCATCCCTAGAAAAATGTTTTACGGGCTTTCTTTGTTTGTCCTGGGGATCATTTGCACCCAGGTAGTGATTGGACTTTGCTGGTACATCTTAGGCGCTGTGCTCAACCCTGATATTAACTTACCAGATGCTGCGGCTGCTATTACTTTCATCAGCTTCGTAATGACTCAAATCAAGAACATAAGGACCTTGCGCGATGAAATCTTTAGAAAGGTAAAACAAGCTGTTTGGGATAAGCTGAGGGGCCTTATGGTCAACACTGTGGACGAGATTGTGACTGGGATTGAACTCAACAAGGACCAGTTTAACTTGATAACTGAAGAAAACAGAATTCTAGACCTATTTGCTAGGACTCCTTTGGGGGAAATCGCTGAAAAGATAGGCATTGACCACAAACTTGCTGCTGCTTTGACTCAGGGAGAAGATGCTGCTTTGGGAGCTATTGCTGAGAAGTTCGGAGTCCACCACCTCATAGTGGAAGCTGTAATTGCAACTATAAAGGGCGACAACCAGAAGCTCATAGAAATTGTGGGCCAGATAAGCGAGATTCCGGGTGTAGGCATCAAGCCTGAATTAGCCCAAATGATTGTGAAGTTAGCTTGGAAGCAGTCTGACTTAAACATTAGCAGTGCTGTGAAGTCAGCAACTATCATTTACAAAGACCACAAAAATGAGCTTTTGGGCGAAGCTGCAGGAAAGGTCAATATTGATCCGCGCATTGTAGAAGCACTGGTGGCCATGACTAGAGGCTCTACTGGCAAGATTCTGAAGTTTATCGAAGATACAGACGAAATACCAAACACTATTTCTGACTTACTCAAGATAATTAAAGGCTTGATAAGCCCAGAAGTGGACTCTACAGAAATATTCATAGATATTATGAATAAGTACTTGGGACTCGACATAAACACAGCTAAAGGAATAGGGATCTTTTGCAACGAAACCTTTGGAAGCAAGCACCAAGAACAACTTTCGGGGTTTGACAACTGTTTAGAAAATATTTTGCAGGCTATTAAATTTGAGGAGTCCGTTCCTATTCACTTTTTGATCCACGTAGTAAGAGATGCCCGTGGAGAAGCCCTTAGACTCATTCCCCAGTTAGTTGAGTTCTTAAACACTAAGCATTCGTGGAGAATAGACCCTGAAATAATACGCTCGTTGTTAATAGCTGCTAACGGAGTAGTTATTGACTTAGAAAGACTCTCCGGGAAGTATATGCTAAACCAACAAATACTGAAAAGCATATCGCCTTTGTTCTCAGAAAAGAAACTAACTGACGTGCGCAGCATAGGAATCGAGCAAGCCAAACAACAAGCATTTAAGTCTTTGATGGGCTTAGATCTTGACAGCTCAGGCATTGACTTGCTTAGCTTAGAAAATATTCCGCCTGGACTTAAGTCTTGGATTGAGTCGCAACAGCCTACTGAAGAAACTATGGAGTGGATGTCGGGTTACTTCGGACTAACCGGAGAACAACTGCTAGGAGTATACGCTATTCTGAGAGGAGGTAATGAATCCCACGAAGCTGCTTTGCGTTCTATATCAGCTGAACTACTTAGAAGGATGCAAATTGACGAAAGGTTTACAGACCATTTGTCGAATATTGTGATTTGGGCTACTTCTTACGACGAAAAAAGCATCAAAAAAGCCCAAAACAACTTAAGCATGCACATGTGCGGGTTCACGTTTGTAGCAAAAGGACTCCAGGATCCAAAAGACCTTCCAAAAGCCTACTTGAAAAAGCTAGGAATAGCGACCGAAGACCCTTTGATTCAGGGAATGCGGGGCCTTAGTTGGTCTTCAAAACCTAGTTTGTGCAGAGAATGGTGCAAAGCAGTAGCACTTAAAATCTCAGAAAACAGAGCTTTGCCTAAAGAGATCCGAGTGATGGTTAGAGGGCAACTCTTGTTAGCTTCACAGTACCCTCAGTTGTATATCAAGCAACTACTACTAACTAAATTCCAGTGCGATGAAGAAAGCCAGCGGAAAATTAAGTTCTTACTCAACATTAGCTTTTTGAACAGAATGACTGAAACTCGCAGAGAAGAAACTCTTTTGAACTTCGCAAGCTTGTTTGAAGCTGAAATCAACATGATTAAAGCCTGGGTGAACGTTGTGACTCAAGATGATCAAGAAGAGAAGTTAGAAAGCCTTAAAGTTTGGCTGGACAAAATAGGCATTGAAGAAGAAAATATACAGAGTTTAGTAAGGTTCTTAAAGGACTACTGTGACCAAGAAAGGATCTACTTCCAAAGCATTCTTGGCTTCGAAAAGTTAAGCAAAACAATAGGACTGCCTAAGTCTTTTATAAACTCACTTACTGACACTATGTTTGAGAGCCTTAAAAGCCAGCCAAAGAACTATAAACAGTTCCTCAAAGGGTTCTGTAGAGAACTCGGAGTGGAAAACGTTGCTCTGCAGGAATCAATCGTTGCCTTTTTGACGGGCGAACTAGACCAACTAGAACCCTTAGGAACAGCTTTGGGTTTAAAGCCCCACTCACTTACTGCACTACTGGACATCTTTGGAAGCACTTCTAAAGAAAGTATCATTGAGAAGTTTGGTGAAGTGCTAGACATCATGGGAATCAGTGGAGAACTCTACAACTCCTCTAAAACACTGATGGCTCTGTGCTTGCGATCCAATTCTAAGTTCAAGGTTAGAAGACCTACTGGACCAGCAAACGTAACCACTGCAGATATGGTCCAAGAAATAACTGGTATCAACCACTTTATCACCAAAGGAATGATAGCAGCCATCAACAAAGACATACAAGGGATGTCCAACACCATCATCGAGATGGCCAAACTGAAAGTCCAGGGCTTCAGAATAGAGGAAAGTCACTGCAGAGGAATAATCTCTATGGCACTTGGAAGAGTAGCTAACGTAGAAGACATCTGCACCACTATAAAGTTTGACCCAGACATTGCTGAGATCTTAGTGAAGCTGAGTGGAGGGGAAAATGTAAATAGCACGTTTTTAAAATCCTCTTCTAACTTCCAAAAGTTGGCTTTGAAACTAGGTTTGGACCAGGTCAAAACTGCTGGTGTTTTGGCTTTAACTCGAGAAGACCTGAAGAACGTAGAAACCATTGCTTTGGAACTTGACGAAAACGGGTCTATACACCCTGAGTTTTTAAGAGCTTTAGTAGGGTCCTTTAAATACTCGTACCACAACTCCAAGTGGCCTCTAGACTACGACCCTAGAGAAAAGACTGAAAGCATGCTTAGGTCAATGCAGTGGCTGTGCAGAACTTTGGGCTTCAAGAACCCTTTGTGTGCTACTGTTGTGATGAGACTTATCCAAGGCGACGCAGGAGCTATGGACAAGATATTCAGCAGACTGGGGTGGAGTGGCTTAGAAAGGTCTTATTACTCAAGTTTGTCTTGTTTAGTGAACCCTGTTCCATTTCAGTACTTTTTAAGTGACGAAGAAAAGCATCTCTGGACCTACTACAAGCACCTTCCTTCAGTCGTGTCTAACTTGTCAGAGTTGTTTAAAGTCAACCCCAAAGCTTTGAACCTAATCATTAAACTTGCAAGAGAAGAAGAAGTTTCTTTAAGCTGGGGCAGGAACGTTTTAGAACTGAAAACCAACAGGGAAACTATTAAGTTTTTAAAAGAGTTCATTGAAGGCCATGAATTAGAAAGTGAAGAAGAAGAAGAGATCGAAGAAGACCAGGTCCAAGAAAACAACATTGACGAAATAGAAACGTTTAGCAATTTTTCTGACGAAGACTCTGGAGACCACTTGGACTTTGAACTTGCATCTGAAGACTTAGTTACCAAAAAGGATCCTCAAGAAAAACAAGATAAGATAGAAAGACTTTTAAGCCAACTAAACTCTAAGTGCAGAGAGTACGAGACCAAATTTGACTCAGAAAAGTTAAGGTTCTTTTTGAGTCTAGCTCAAGGAAAACTAGACTTGCTTGGAAATCTAAGAAAGTACCTGAATGAAGCTAACCCAGACGGCTTGCCTATAAGTATACTAGCAGCAATGGAAATCATCATTCTGTCTTCAGGAAAATTAGAGGACCTGGAAAAACTCAACGAAGAAGCTCCCTACGGACTTGACCCTACAGAAACTATTAGTGAAGACCAAAAGAACCTAGAGTCAAGTTTTCTAAACCACTTTGGTTTGTCTCCGAACGACCCTGAGTTACACTTCTTCCTGAAACTAGGAAAAGGCGACCACAAGTGCTGGGACATCGGAAATACAAGTTCCAAAATTCACCAAAACAAAGACCTAGTTAAAGCTTTCACAGCTTTNTGCTCTAAAAGTCCTGAAGGGATCATAGAAACTCTGCCTGCNTTGTCTGAATACTTAGACCTCAACAACAAACTTGTAACATCTCTAGTAATGATCTCTGTGAANGCTGTGAACTTGCTTCCTAAAGGCATTATTTCACTTACTAACAGACTTGAAGTGGATTCCTCTGTAGCAGGAGCCTTTATTCCTAATTGCTACAAAACCAACGAAGCTCTTCAATCAGCACTTCAGCCTGTGTGTGAAAGACTCTCAGTAAATCCTACCAGTCCTGCTTTAGTGAGCGGAATATTCGAAGCCATACGAGGAAACGTTTCAGCTTGGATAAAACTAGGCAGCTACTTCCACAGAGTTAATGACCAAACAACCGCACAAGACAACGAAATAGTTTTGTGCATGTTGGGAATTGAACAGCTTTTAAAAGGCACTATGTTTACTCAACTTAGAGAAAGCATGCTTCTTGAGGCTGACGAAAACATCCTTGAAGAAGTAGGAGATGACTACGTAGGCTACGGAGACTTAGAACTAGTTCCTGTACAGTCCATTTCTACCAAGCAGCGCCTTGTTATTCTACAGCGGTTTGGGTTTGGCCAGTATCTTAACAACCCAGTTATCCGAAGGCTACTGCAACCAGAGTTCAGAAGCAAATCTGCAGAAGTTATGCTGGACTTAATTGTGGGGATTTCTAAGAGAGATGTAGACGCAGCTCCCTTGGTACTTAGGATAATTGGATACGACAAAAAGCAAGACGACGTTCTGAAAGCTCTGCAAATTCTGTTTCTGGGAAACTCTTCTATGATAGCAAAGGCCGCTAACACAATTGAAGAGCACATTCAGTCTGAAAACTTAGAAATGCCTTCTGGGGTGATTCAAACCTTAGTAGGAGCTATTCAAAAGTACCCATTAGTTATGATCCAAGGAATCAACAGGGCAGCACAGTCAGAAGCCCAAAAGTCTTCTTGGGTAAAGTCTTATGATACAGGGATTCCTAATCTGCTACTTTCTATAATTGCAGGCAAGTTCGAATTAGAACTGAGTTACCACCAGGAAGTTCTTCAAAAGTTCATTACTAAGTTGACTAATACTGAGTCAGCTACTAACCAAGAAGTATTTACTGCTTTGCTACTACTGTTAATGGGCAAAGCTGACAAAGTAACTAAACTCCTAGCAAACAACTTAGGTTTCGACGAACAAGCTATAAAAGAAATCATTTGCATATGCTCACAAAAGAACGCATTTGACATGAAAGACTTCCCTTGCATCACTGAAAGGGTTGCAAAGTTATTCCCCCAAGTTCCTCCAGAAGTTTGGAGGGCTATTATGATTCTACTTGGGAACCAAGAAGAAGACTTAGACGGCGGAAGGCACGGAATGGGAGAAACTTTGCACACTGTGATGAAATACGTCATCAATAAACTCCCTAAAGAAAGTAGACTATCTGGTGCAGGGATGCTTGGCGGAGAGTTTAAAATCGATGAGTCCTCAGAAATCAAAATTCTGGATGCTTTCTTCTTGGTGTCTACAGACCCTTTCAAGTACAAAGGGGCCGTGCTTAAAGCTATCCCTGACTTAGGAAGAGCTTTGATTCCTCAAATAGACAAAGCTACTTTGGACTTCTTAGAAGGTCTCGTTTCTCTTTACCAGTCTGAAAAAGACCCTAGTGTCAGAGAAAAGGCTATACTCAAGATAGCTAGTGCTTTTGAAATTGAACAGTCTATTGTAACTGGACTCATCTCCTTGTCTAAAGGTGACTGGTCAGGCTTGGCCGAAATGGCTGGTAGGTTTTGTGAGTTCGACTCTGAAAAGATCCAAAAACTAGTTCACGTTGCAAAGACCCTTAAGATCTTTGGAGACTTTGAAGAAACTAACTCAAGTGCCCAGAAAAAAAGCAACTTTGAAAGACTCAAAGAAAAGATTGACGAAGGCGGGAACGAAGACCAGATCTTCCACATGCTAGACCAAGACGGCTCTGGGTACTTAGACTTTGAAGAGTTTTCAGAAGTCATGAAGTTCTTTGACTTGAAGTTTTCACAAGAAAGACTGTTAGAAATCTTTTCTAAGTACGATGCTGACGGAACTGCTGTGATGAACGTGCAAGAGTTCGAAAACGCCGTTAACTACATCAAGTCCCAGATTTCTTTAGGTGCACTTGACAACTTAGGACTTAGCAGAAAAAGACTGTTTAGTATTTTCATAGTGTCTGTGTGCATATTGTTGTTTTTGTTTGCTTTTATATTCCTCGGAATCAGAGGTTTCATTTCGGCAAGTCAGTTTGGAACAGTGGTCAACTCTATGCTTCCAGTGACTTCAGGTGGAATTTTGGCTAAGCTGAGGTCTCCTGGAAGCATTCAAGCTAAGATTGACGAAATCAAGGACAAAATCATCCAAGCTCTTAACGTACTAACTATTAACGACATTTAAATTCAGTGATTCACCACCTACTTGCATGTTTTTGAATGCGTTACTTATTGCTCATCATAATAGATGGTAGGAAGCAATACTGATTCCGTCTGGCCAGCAGACAACACCTTTGATAGCGTAACTCAAAAAGTCAAAGGACTCAACTTGCTCAAAGGGCACACGGACAGTGTTAAATGCCTCAAAGCAATAAAACACGGAAAACACTTGGCATCCGGCTCCTTGGACGGAACAGTTAGAATTTGGAATGTGGCTAAAATGCAGGAAGAAGCTTCTCTCGAGAGCCACTCTGGCAGTGTAGAGTGCATGGTAGCAATAGACCACAAAAACTACCTAGTTGTAGGGCATTTAAACGGAACGATCAGAATTTGGAATTCCCATCAAATGCAAGAAGAAGCTTTGCTTGAAGGGCACTCTGAAGCAGTGGAGTGCTTAGAAGTTCTGGAGAAGGACAAGTACTTAGCTTCAGGCTCGAAGGACAACACTGTAAGGATTTGGAACTTGCAGACTATGAAAGAAGAGACTGTTTTTGAAGGCCATTCAGACACTATCAATTGCTTGGCATTGCTAAATGCAGGAAAGCACTTGGCTTCAGGGTCGAGTGACAAAACAGTTAGGATCTGGAACTTACAGACTATGACAGAAGAAACTGTTTTCAAGGGGCACAGTGACAGTGTGTACTGTTTGGCGCCATTAGGAAAATACCTAGCTTCAGGTTCTTACGATGCAAAAGTGAGGCTTTGGAACTTACACACTATGAAAGAAGAAGCTATTTTCAAATCGCACGTTGGGAGTGTGAACTGCTTAGCGGTGATAGGTAAGTACTTAGCTTCAGGTTCTCGGGACAACAACATAGTGATTTGGGACATTGAGAAGATGCAGCAAGAGACCGTTTTTGAAGGTCACTCAAATGGAGTGCTATGTTTTTCAGTGCTTGAAAATAACATTTTGGCTTCTGGGTCATTGGATGGGACAGTAAGGATCTGGGACCTTCAGAACATGAACGAATTAGTTGTTTTGGAAGGCCACTCTAACAGCGTTGAGTGCCTGGAACCCTTGCAAAAAGGTTTGGCATCTGGGTCGAAAGATAACACTTTAAGAATCTGGAACCTTAAAAAAGAGCAAAGTGAGTTTGTGCTAGAAGGCCACTCAAACCTTGTTTACCGTCTAGTTGCGAAAGGCAAATACCTATTTTCTGGAGCGTTTGACAAGACAGTGAGGGTTTGGAACTTAGAAACAATGCAACAAGAAGCCCTGCTTGAAGGGCACACCGACTTTGTGTACTCTCTCAAAGTAGCAGGAAACTACTTGGTGTCTGGCTCGTATGACAGCAAGATTATAGTATGGAACCTTGAAACCATGCAACTAGAAAAGGTCTTTACAGCCCATACGGCTACTGTTAGGTGCTTTGAAGCAATAGAACAAGGCAAGTACTTGATTTCGGGGTCTTTTGACTCCACCATAAGGGTTTGGAACCTTCAAGAAATGAGAGAGGAGTGTGTTTTAACAGGCCACTCAAACACTGTGTGGTGTTTTGCGTTGTTTGGTGAAGACAAGTACTTAGCTTCTGGGTCCTTCGACAACACTGTGATTATTTGGAACTTAGAAACGATGCAACAAGAAGCTACTTTACAAGGACACTCAAACAGCGTATACTGCTTGGCAGTTGCAGGCAAGTACTTAGCATCAGGGTCTGGAGACAACACTGTGAGAGTTTGGAATCTTGAAAAGATGCAGGAAGAAGGCGTGCTTGAAGGACACTCACGGACTATAGAGTCCTTAGCAGTGGTGGGTAATGGCAAGTACTTAGCTTCTGGGTCCTTCGACAACACTGTGATTATTTGGAACCTGCAAACCATGAAGCAGGAAGCTCTGCTTGGTAACCACCTAGGAGCTATAAGGTACTTATGTGCTTTGGAAGGAGGCAAATACCTAGCTTCTGCATCGCGGGATGCCACTATAAGGATCTGGAACTTGCAAACAATGCAGCAAGAGGCTATTCTGGAAGGGCACTCTGATAGTGTAGAGTACTTAGTAGTGGCAGACAATTACTTAGTTTCAGCGTCCGTAGATACCACTATAAGAGTGAGCCAGTTAAAGCACGACTACAGGGGCTCTTTAGAAAGCTTCATCACACCCTTAAACTCAGGTTCGATTGCAGCTGCACAGCAGTTATTTTCCAACGAAACCAAAAACTACAACGGGTCAATTAACTCAGTTCTAATCAAACCCGAGAAACTTAACTCACTCCACTTTTTCTCCTTTTACAACAAAATAGACTTAGTTAACCAAGCCTTGGAAAAGAACTGTCCGTTTGTTAAGTCAGCTAAAGGAGAAACTCCAATAAGCATAGCACTCCACAAAAACTCTAGAAAAGCTTTGGATGCCTTCCTCAACTACATTGTAGAGTCGAAAAACAACTTTAGACAGGACGAGATTCTGGCGCACTGCAGTCAAGATATTCCAGGGGTAATAGAGTCAAGTTCTTCTTTAGTGAAGCCTTTGTGTGAAGCTCTTACGATTGAGATCGAGCCTGAAGTAGTGGACTTCACTCAGAGTCTTCCTTACTTTTACTGTACTGAACACCCAGTTATTTCTAAAAGTGAAGTTTCAAGTACCTATTCAAAGCCTAAAAACGTAGTGGGCGGGCAAACTAAGTTCAAGTACAACTTTTTAGAGGGGTCAACTGAAAGCTTGGAACTACTTAAAGCACTTGGAGGCACTTCAAGCACTGAAGCTTTGCGAAGTAACTTTGTGCAGGCGCTAATTGGGTACAAGTGGAGAAAGTTTTCTGTTGTAATAAGCATTTTGGCCTTTTTGAGTCTATTTAACCTGTGCTTACTTTTTGGGATGGTTTTTTATGACGAAGAAAGCATCCAGGTAAGACTTGCACAGGGGTTTGTGGTTCTGAATGTTTTGTTTGTGTTTTATGAGTCACTGCAAATCCTTGCTTTGAAGCTGAGTTACTTTAAAGAGTGGCGGAACTACTTAGACTTAGCAAGGATAGGGTTAAGTTTAGTTTTAGGAATCTACACCATAAACGAAGGGTTTGGAATCATGAACTCAAGTAACTGGCTAACGATTGCTGTAAGTGTGTTGAGTTGGTTTGAAGGAGTAACTGTGTTTAAGGTGCTAGACTCTACTAGACACTACATGAAGTTAATAAGTTCAGTGGCAAAGGACATTTTGCCCTTTTTGGGGATTTTGTTTTACTTTGTGGTGGCTTACTGCAGTGTGGTAGGAACTACTCACACTTCTGACTTTCTGAGTTCTTTCAAAACCTCTTATGAGCTCCTACTGGGCAACTTCAACACTTCAAACATGGACGACCTGCAGTGGTTTTTCTTGTTTTTTGGAGGAATTTTGAACTTGATTGTGATGCTGAACTTACTTATATCAATTATTTCGGAGTCGTTTGACAAGGTCTCTTTTACTCTGAAAGAAGCTGAAACTAGAATTCGACTTGGACTGGTTATAGAGATTGAAAACTGCATGTTTTGGAATAGAAACAAAGGAGTTCCGAGTTACTTAACTTACTTTTATGAGTATAGTGGAGAAGAAGAAATCGAGTGGGAAAGCAGAGTGAGGAAACTTTACAACGACACTCAGGACATCAAGTCCAGAATAACCGAGATGCAGGAGACTTTTAAGGCTAAGTTTGAAGAAATGAACGAGAACTTTAAGAAGTTTAAGGTAGTTTAATTTAAAGCTTGCTTCTTCCTGGGGATGCGCTTGGTGTTGTTTCCATTGAGAAAACTCTGCCTGTAGGTAGTAGAAAAGTGTTTCTCTAAACTAGGACTAGACAAATGCCCTTTTTGAATAACTTTTTCCCTTTTAGGAATATGGTCTACTTTGAACCCTTTGAAATCTTGTCTGGCCTGGCTCTGTCCAAAGAAGTCTTTAGCAGGCGACAGAAACCCTTCAGTCTTAGTGAAGCTCCTCATGATTCTTCTTCCTTCTTCCAAAGCTGTGTTCTTAAATCCTTCTGTTTTCAAGAAGTTGTTTGAGTAACTAGTTTTCATCTCAGTTTTCATCAAGCTTTTTCTGTAAGGAGGGTGGAAGGTTTTGACTCTATGGGTCTGGTTTGGTCCCCAGTTCATAAATTCTGCTTGGTAAGAACTGCGTCCCATAATGTAAGGGTAAGGCTTTTTTTCTTCAGTTTTGGGGTATTGTGGAGGCTGGACTTGAAAGGCTTGGTAGCTTTCTCTTTGGGTTGTGAGGGAGTCGAACTTGAAGTTATTAGGCCTGTACTGTTTGACATCTTTAACTAAGTTGGGCTTGGAGGGTTCAGGTGACTTATGATTTCTGAAGTTGAGTTTGTAAGAAGTAGAAAACTGAGAAGACGTAAACTGAGTTAGACCCTTAGTATCTGCAGGACAAAGATGCTCTCCACAGTCACATAAGTGACAAAAACACTGGCTAACTAAGTGTTCCATCTCAGTAACTGGAGGAATGTCTTCCTTGTTAAGAGTGCAGTTAGCCGAGTTAGAGCAGAACTTCTGGGTTCTATTTGAGTGCGGAGTAGTAAAAGCTCTGGAGTCTTTGGAATGGCCATTGGTTTCAGACATTACTAAATTATTCTGATTAATTATAAAAGGTGCTTATCAGTTTTGATAGCAACAACTACTGCTAAAACAATCATACTAAAAGAGACTCCAAAAGAAAGCACAGACAAAGGCTGCAGCCACAAACCTAAGTAGTAGTTGTTGAAGCCTTGTATAAGTACTTGAGGCGTCGACTCAAAAGTGATGTGCAGAAGCAAACTTGTTCTGTACAAAGCTTTGTTTTTATTGAGTCTAACAAACAAAGAACTCTTGAAAACAAAAGCATGGTAAAGGTTCAGAGTTCCCCTTACTTCAGCTTTTAAATAGTCCCAGTTAAACTTTTTAACCCCGAATACCACTATGTTTATGAAGCTGTAAAACAAGTACCCAAACGCCAAAAACAAAAACAACCCAAAAACGTTGACGAAAACACTAAGTTGGGACAAAAACTTAAGCTGAGGAGTTTTGTAGTTCCTACTCACAATGTAGCACAGGTCAGAAACTATGTCTAAAATGTTCAGAAAAAACCCTACCTTTGCCAAATTCCTTGTACTCACTCTCTGTAGCACCTCCATTAAAAGTATAAAAATAAATGGGCAAGCTTATTAAAAAAGGAGTAGAAGGCGAAGCTGCACAGTTCGTCACAAAGACTCAAGCTATGAAGAAACTCCAACTCAACTCCCAGCAGTTCCACAAACTCTGCATCCTTAAAGGCATTTACCCACGCGAACCCAAAAAGAAGAAGAACACCAACAAAACTTACTACCACATCAAAGACCTGAGGTTCTTGTCCCACGACCAACTCATCGACAAGTTCCGGGAAATCGACGCTTGGGTCAAAAAAATACACAAAGCCAAGATCAAAAAAGACCCCATTAAAGTCCAGAAACTTTCTGAAAACGCACCTACTTACACATTACACCACTTAATCAAAGAAAGGTACCCCCGTTTTTCAGACGCCTTGAACGACCTGGACGACGCACTTTCTTTGGTTTGTCTGTTTGCAAGCTGCCCGAGCAGCAAGGACCTTAAGATCTCAGTAGACATGATCAGGGCTAGCGAAAAGCTTTGGCACGAATTTGAAGTGTACTTAATGGCTTCTAGGTCCATCAGAAAAGCCTTTTTGTCCATTAAAGGCATTTACTACCAAGCTGAAATTAAGGGCCAAGAAGTCACTTGGTTGGTTCCTTACCAGTTCACACAGCACTTGCCCTCAGACGTTGACTACTCGATAATGGTGACGTTTTTGGAGTTCTACCACACACTAATGCGCTTTGTAAACTTCAAGCTTTACCAAGAAATAGGCATTTCCTACCCCCCTTCTGCACCACTTAACACCCTAATAGCACAGTCCACTCCTAAAGACACTGACTTTAAATTTGACCCCGAGTTTGCCTCTGCCCCAGAAGTCCAAGCCATTCAACAAAAAAACGCAGAAAGAGAAGCCTCTAGAAAGCTATTCGAAGGGTTCACTTTCCTTTTAGGAAGAGAAACTCCTAAGTACTCCTTAGAATTAGTAATTAGGTCCTGTGGAGGACAGGTGGCTTTTGAGGACTCAGAACAAGTCACCCACCAAGTAGTTGACAGACCACTGAAAGAACTCAGAGGCGACAGAGAGTATTTGCAACCTCAGTGGGTGTACGACTGCTTGAACTTTAAAGTGCTTCTTCCAATGAACTCCTACAAGCCTGGAAGCCAGTTGCCTCCCCACTTGTCTCCTTTCGTAGACCACAGCAAAGAAAGTTACATTCCTGAAAGGTACAAAGAAATCATGCAGTTCAAAGGCGAAGACATCCAAGAAAAGATGGAAATTGAAAACGAAAAGAAGGAAATGGGAAAAGCCATGATGACTAAGAAGATCAGAAACCTTTACAACAGAATCCAAATTGTCAACAAAAAGAAGAAAGCCCGTGTTGAAAGACTCAAAAAGCGCAAGAAGGAAATCCAAGTTAATGAGTAATTTAACTAGTCACAGCTGAGTAAAGGTGTGTTAAGTGTGCTGTTTGGAGACGCTTCACTTGTGAGAAAAAGAGTTTTCTTTGCTGAAGTAAAACTTGGCACATTAGTTTAAGTACTGGAGTTGTGGGTTGGTAGCAGTTCCTTTTAAGTGTTCTAAAAGGGCCTTTCTTGTCTAAGTTAGTGGAAACCTTGTGCCTTTCAAAACTAACTTCTAAATAGTCGTAGGGGTTGTTATCTACAAAGAATCCGTAGTTTTCAAGCAACTCTGTGTTTTTATCTTTGTAGCCGTAACTCCACTCAAATGCTTCGCCGGACTTAAAGTTCTTTTCAGCTTTAAGTACTGGGTTCCCTTCAGAGTCAATTACGTACCCTGAAGAGTAGTTGAAGGCTTGGGAGTCATAGTTAGCTAAATCTAAAAGAGGAATTAAAACTACTTTGTTCTCCTCTCGAAAATAGTACCTAAAGCCTCTAGAAACTACAACACCTAAGCCCCACTTCCACTCCTCCAATGTTAAGTTAAGCAGGCTTTTCACTTGCTTGTACTCGTCTTGGAAACTGTACAAGTCTAGGTTTTCGAAGTTGTAAGCTTTGTAAAACTCTAACTCTGACTGCTCCCAAAAGGGATAGTTCAAAAAGCTCCCAGGCAAGCTGTGCAGGTATTTCTGGGTAAAAGAGTTACTTGGGTTAGTTCTTTCATAGGCTACTCTAGCAGCTAAAACTGCAACTTCGTCTAAAGTGCTTAGTTCGTTGTAAAACTCAAAGTCTTCTGCTGTAATTATTAGTTCTTTAGGCAGCTTTAGAACTCTGGTTCCTTTAGGAATGTTTTTAGTGCACTCAAGTCCGTAGCCTTTGTCTTGGTAATACTTTAACTTAACACCTTCGCTGTAAGACTCAACTAACTCGCTGTAGAAGTTACTAGCTGCCACCAAGTATATCCATATCATATTATTACTTGTCTTCATCCAAAAAAGACTGCAAGTTAAGTCTAGCCCTGCCAGGTTTGGCCTCAGTACTTAAGAAGTGACTGGACTGAGTAGCTTGCTTAACGATCTTTTCGTCTTCAGGCCTCACAAACAAAGTCACTCTTCCGAACTTGCCCATTCTTCCAGTTCTGCCAATCCGCTGGAGGAGCGAAGCAGGGTTGCTGGGTATGTTGTACATAATTACGTGGTCTGTGTCTAACTCCAGTCCTCTGGACAGCAACTCAGTGCCAACTATCACTCTAGTTCTGCCTTTTAAGAAGTCCAGTAAGTTTTCAGACCTTTCCTCAACTTCCATATCAGCGTGCAAGATGCTTGTGAGGATACCTTCTTTTTCAAGCAGTTCTTGGATGTCTGAACTTCTGCTTATAAAAGAAGTAAATATTACCAGTTTCTTGGACGGACTGTGCTTGACAGTTTCTAGTAGTTTTTGCATAGGAACTTCTGAGTCTGTTCCGTCTATTTTCACTTGGTCAATGCTGATGCTTGGAGAGATCTTATGGAACTCTTGGCTTTGAACTACTTCTAACTTCCCAAAAGCCTTTTTGAAGGCTTTGATGGGGTCGCCTTTTGAGTAGTCCAAAGACGAGCAAGTCAGAACCACCTGTCTGTTGTTGAGTTTGCCTAGTTTCCTGAGAAAACTTATTGTGTTTTCAGCGTACAACTTGTCCCTGCTTAGTTCCTACTGTAAAAGTAAATCGCACTCTTCCAAAATGATGATTTTGGGGTTGATTTCCATGGCTTTCATGGCTTCTTTGTGAGTTATGATGTCGTTGAGCACTTTTGGTGAAGAGATTCCAAAGTCAAGCAAGTTCCAGTTAAAAGAGTTCACCATGTTGAGGAACCCTTGTTTCCTGATCATTTCAGAATTGACTCGCTCGTCGTTGAAGTACTTAGCTACTCCAGCAATGTCACTCATGCTGGAAGTTCTGTGCACGTTGAGTTCAGGTGCCAAAGTTCGCAAGTTAGTGTAAGTTTGAAGCATTAACTCTCGAGTAGGCACTACTACAAGGGTTCCGTGTGCTTGGGGTATTTTTTGGTGGTAGCCTTGGCTTGAAAACAGGAACTCAGAAGACCTGTCTTTTAAGTAGTTTTCTATTGGCTTCCTAACATCTTCTCTCAAAACAGACTCTGAAGCTCCAATTAAAGCTCCTAAGCTTTTGCCTGAGCCACTTTCTCCAGCTATCAGTGTGTTTTTGCCTTCTAGTATCAGAGACAAAGCTTTGTGTTGGAAGTCAGTTAAGTTGTTGATTCCTAGTTTTTGGATTCCTTTTGCTAGCATTAATATAATATGGACCTCTCGCATATCACTTCCCACCACATAGAGTCGTTTGATTTTGCCTTGAAAGAAGGACTCATGCGTTTGTGCGAACGAATCCTTCCTGCAGAAATAGAGTTCCCAGAAGAAGCTGAATTAAAAACTTGCAAGATTTGGTTCGAGTACCTGCATTTAGGCCTGCCCTACAAAAACGCACCTAGTGAAGGAATCCTTAAAGACGCCAGACTGCTGCCTACTGAGTGCAGACTCAGGGACATTAGTTACAGTGCGCCTTTGGTGGCTTCTGTTGCTAGGCAAGTCAACGACTCAGTGATTGAAAGGTTTCGAGTTAACTTGGGCAACTTGCCAATCATGGTTAAGTCTGAGTTCTGTCACCTTTCCAAAATGACTCAGCAAGAAATGACTAAGTCCGGAGAAGACATCCAGGAACTGGGCGGGTACTTCATTGTGAACGGAGTGGAAAAGATCATAAGACTGCTTATTGCGCAGAAACAAAACTACCCAGTAGCAGTCTCCCGGCCTTCGTTTACAAACAGAGGACCTACCTTCACGCCTTTAGGAGTGACTATCCGCACAGTGCGAGACGACTTGTTTACCCAGACAGTAACTCTTCATTACCTGTCTGACGGTAACTGTATGTTCCGTTTTATTTTGAGAAGAGGAGAGATATTTGTGCCGGCCATCATCATTTTGAAGTGCTTCAAAGAAGTTACGGACAAAGACCTGTACCACAGACTTGTGAGGGGACAGTACTCTGCAGACCAAACTTACGCAAGAGTTGAAGTGCTCATCAGGGAAGCTAACAAGTACGCAGTGTACACTAAGGACCAGGCACTGACTTACTTAGGAAACAAAGTAAGGCAAGTACTGAACCCGCCTTCTTACTTAACTGACAAACAAACAGGCGAACTGGTTTTAAGGGAGCACGTTTTCTTGCACCTAGACAGTAACGACCACAAGTTCAACTTAGCTTTACTGATGATTGAAAAACTGTATGCCTTGGCAGAAGGAGAAATACTTCCTGAAAGCACAGACGTGCTGAGTACACAAGAGTTTTTGCTGCCCGGTCACTTGTACTTAAATATACTAAAAGAAAAACTAGAAGACTCCTTGGACTCAGTTAAAGCTAGACTGATAAAAGAAAGCGTGAAAACTGGAAACAAAATTAGGGACTTAAACTACTTGCAAAAAGTAATAGAACAGCACACTTCTATAGGAAAGAAACTAGAGTACTTTTTAGCTACTGGGAACTTAATCAGCAGGACTGGACTTGACCTCATGCAGACTGCAGGGTTCACTGTGATTGCTGAGAAAATCAACTACTCAAGGTTCATTTCGCACTTTCACAGCGTGCACCGGGGGTCTTACTTTACTGAAATGAAGATTTCAAGTGTGAGGAAACTCCTGCCTGAGTCTTGGGGGTTCTTGTGTCCAGTGCACACTCCTGACGGAGCTCCTTGTGGACTGCTTAACCACTTGTCTTCAGCTTGCAGAGTAGTGGCTAAAAACGTGGAGTTGGAAGAGGCTGAGTTCAGAGAAGTTTGTGAGGAAAGCGGGATGAAAAGCCTAAGGAGGGACTCTGTGAACATATTCAGCAGAGACCACTTCCCTGTTGTTTTGGACGGAAAAGTCCTTGGGTACACAGAGGACCCCTACGAGTTTTCAGAGAAACTTCGTTACTTAAAGATCAAAAAGAAAATCCACAAAACTCTTGAAGTGTCTTACTTGCCCAAAAAGCCCCTCTTCCCCATGATATTTATTTCAAGCACTCAAGGCCGACTTATGAGGCCTGTAAAGCATCTGGAAACCAAAAAGATCGAGTGGATAGGCCCTCTGGAGCAATTGAACTTGTCTGTAGCTTGTATGCCTGAAGACCTCAGAAAAGACTCTACACACCAAGAAGTTACTCCACTTAACGTGCTTTCGATTCTGGCGTGTGCAACTCCTTACTCAGATCACAACCAAAGTCCCAGAAACATGTACCAGTGCCAGATGGCTAAGCAAACCATGGGTACTCCCTTATACAACTACTTGTACCGAGCCGACAACAAGATTTACAGACTCACAACGCCCCAAATCCCCATAGTTTCTTCCAAAGCAAAGCAAGTTAAAAGGTTCAAGTTTGATGACTACCCTTCAGGCACCAATGCAGTAGTGGCAGTTATATCCTACACAGGGTATGACATGGAAGACGCTATGGTCATTAACAAGTCAGCTTACGAAAGAGGTCTTGGACACGGGTTTGTTTACAAAACCCACACCAAAGAAATGAACACAAAGCAGTCCAACTACGGCTTACTTCCAAAAGTCTTTTCGCAAGAAGCCTTAGCTAAAGGTCTCGACTTCGACGGGCTTCCTTGTGTAGGCAGCAGAGTTAACCACTCCGAAGCTGAGTTAATGGTGCAAGACCAAGAAAAAGAGCAGTACAAAGTTTTCTCTTACAAAGAAATGGAACCTTCGAGCTTTGATGACATCAAACTCATAGGTTCTGACGCGAACGAGTTCAAAGTTTCATTCAAGCAAAGGTTTAAACGCAACCCTATTATAGGGGACAAGTTCAGTTCACGCCATGGCCAAAAAGGAGTACTTTCTATACTCTGGCCTCAAGAGGACATGCCTTTCACTGAGTCTGGAATAACTCCTGACATCATCATTAACCCACACGCTTTTCCTTCACGCATGACTATTGGAATGCTTATAGAGTCCATGGCTGGAAAAGCTGGGGCTTGCCACGGGATGTTCCAGGAGTCAGCTCCTTTCCAAAGCGGAGACAAAATTTCAGAGTACGGGAAACAACTAGTTAAAGCAGGCTACAACTACTATGGAAGCGAAACCATGCACTCCGGAATTTTTGGAACTGAGATGAAAGCTGAAATCTTCATAGGGGTGGTTTACTATCAACGACTGAGACACATGGTTGCAGACAAGTACCAAGCTAGGTCAACAGGTCCAGTGGACATTTTAACTCACCAGCCGGTTAAAGGCCGGAAGCGACACGGAGGGATTCGACTTGGAGAGATGGAAAGAGACTCTTTACTAGGTCACGGAGCTGCTTATGCTTTGTACGACAGACTAATGAAGTGCAGTGACTACAGTGAAGGGTACCTGTGCAAGAAGTGCGGAAGTATCCTGACGTGTTACTTAGAAAAAGGGAAAGAAAAGGCCATTTGTTACTCTTGCAAAGGCGAAGGAGTTAAAGTGGCTCTGCCGTATGTCCTGAGGTACCTCTGTAACGAACTTGCTGCTATGAACATCAAGCTATCTTTTAAACACACACACTAAATCCATAAGAGTTAAATTCTTTAGCAGTTAAAATGGAAGCCTCTAAATTTTCCCAAGAAGAACTCTTCCAAATCAAGCAGGTTTTTGACCACTTCGATAATGACAGCACTCAATCCATTAGGTACGAAGACCTTTACGAAATCCTAACAAACCTCAACAAAGACCCACAAATAATTGAGTCCCTTCTTGAAAAAGACTCCCAAACTGAAATATCGTTTGCTGAATTCGTGGAACTTTTAGAGAACCTTGAAGAAGAGCCTAAAGAAGACCTACTTGAAGAAGCTGAGGAGCCCCAAGACTTCGAAGAAGAAAGCATTGCAGGTCCATACGAAAAAGTCCTAGACTTTTTAAGGCTTCTTGAGGAATACCGCAAAAAATGCGAAGAGGACGGGAACTACACTGAAGCCAACAAGGCTAAAGCCAAATACGATGAGCTCAAGAAGAAAGAAACCCTACGCCAACTCAACTCCATCCGCAGCACTCAAGAAAAAGAACTCCAAGAAATCGAGAACTCGCAAAAAGAACAGTTCGAAGAATTCACAGCAGCCTGGGACAACTACATGTCTGAGTACGAAGCCACTGCCTACTCTTCTTTGGAAAAACTCAAAGAAAAGCACATGGTTGAGTACCAAGAATTCCACGAAAAAGCCATGAAAGAAGCTAGGGCCAAAGTTAAGCACTCCAAAGAACTCTTAGAACTCAGGAACAAGCAAAACGCACTTGCCAGACAAAAGAAGTACGAAGCTGCTGAAGAAGTCAAGCTCCAAGCAGATCGGTTAGAAGCTATGGAAAAAGAAAAACACGAAGCTGAAATACAACGCATAGTTGAGAAAAAAGAAAAGAAACTCAAAAAACAACACCAACTCGCCCTAGCTGCTTTACTCAAACGCATCCAACGAGACAGGAACGAACAGATCAAGCACAGAATGGAAGACTCTCAAAGACTCATGCAACGTAACCGAAACATCATGAACGACGTTATCAATAAGCAAAACGGAGAGGCTAAAAAAACCATTGAAGAAATCAAAAGGAAACTTGGGATATCTGACATCAAACTTCCAGGAAAGAAACTTAAAGGAAAGAACACTTCTGTTCAGCAGTGATAATAATTTAACCATTACTTAGCCATCATCATCCTGACGAACTCTTCGTAGTTAATGTGACCGTCTCCATCCAAGTCAGCTTCTCTGATCATTTCGTCAACTTCTTCGTCAGTGAGTTTTTCTCCCAAGTTAGTCATTACGTGCCTTAACTCAGCAGCACTGATGAGTCCGTTTCCGTCTCTATCAAAAACTTTAAAGGCTTCGATGAGTTCTTCTTCAGTGTCTTGGTCCTTCATCTTTCTAGCCATGAGACTCAAGAACTCAGGGAAGTCAATGGTTCCGTTTCCGTCGGCGTCGACTTCGTTAATCATATCCTGTAACTCAGCTTCAGTAGGATTCTGACCCAGTGAGCGCATTACAGTTCCTAGTTCTTTAGTTGTGATGGTTCCGTCCCCGTCTTTATCGAAGAGGGAAAATGCCTCCTTGAACTCTGCAATCTGTTCTTCAGTAAGAGCGTCAGCCATTTGATTATAAGGACACTTTTCGAATCCCTTTTCAATTTAACTTATGAAGCACTTTCTGAAACACTTAAGAAATATGGGTTAAAGATTACTAAAACCCCATCCAAACGATGATTTGGCATGTGACGAAGAAAGGGAACTGAATTAGTGAAATGATAATGATTGCCCAGGCCCACTTATCTGGGTAGGACAACAAATCATACTGGCTAGTCATAGGAAGCATTTTCCGAGTGGCTAAATCAAACAAAGGAATAAACACACCTATCATAATCACACTGAAAGTGCCAGCCACTTCTAAATAGTCAGAAATGTCATACACAAAAAAAGCAGCTACCAAAGGA
>PR_CR_10_Liq_1_inCRDRAFT_1000427_pt1 | contig 26537 bp, 13 predicted proteins | sample PRCRCaboRojoPR_3_FD_10241 | JGI IMG/M metagenome (IMG submission 10241)
AAACACAACCACCTCTGAAAGATAAGTAGCTGAGAAGCTACCTAAAATAACTGAAGCAAAGATAATCATTGAGATTCCCATCAATAAATTACTGCTTTTAATATACATAGTAACTAGAATTTTTAACCTTATACCACTCTTCCACGCTATTTTCTACCCTAAACACTTTTTTAGAGCACTCAGAAAAATCAGGAAGTTCAGCTTCTAAGCTTTCCAAGTAACTTAAAAAGTCTTCTTTGGTACTGCAAGTGCTTTTCGAACACACTGCAAAAATATCCTTAGCAATTCGCGCGAACTCATTAGAAGTGACAGAATGCCCAGCAGCATGAGTTTCTATGCTGAGGTAAAACACCTCAGAGTAGCATTCTTGGCATACATAAAGCTCAGGCGACAACTGCTGGAAAACCACTTTTCCAGACCTGCATTTATTAGGTTTGCAAAAGTGACTTTGAGCCTGCAAGTAATTGCACAGTCCTGAACACAACTCGCACTTGTAAGGCTGAGTGTCTCCTAAGACTTCTCTAGTCAAAGAGTTACTTTCCACACTTGTAAAGTTCTTTCCGTTGATTTGGACCTTTTTAGTGTCCCCCATACTAAATTATGCAGAATTTCTTTTCAACAGCTCCATTTGCAACTCAGCTTTCACAAGAACTAGTCAGCAACAACGACATCATCACAACAGCTTGCATAACACAGCGCTTGATCTGCATAGGAACTGTGAAAGGTTTTGTGCACATAATCAACATTCAGTCCAAAGAAGTCACCGTCCTAGGGCCTTACTCCCCAATCAGACAAGTTTCAGTTCTGGAAAACTTAGTAGCTTTTATCACGGCAGACTTGGTGGTGGCTTACGACACTTACTCAGACTCAGATGTGTTTAGTAAGAGCTTACCCGACCCTACACAAGTAGCTGTTTCTAGTGAAACTTGGGGGCAAACAGCAGTGCTTTGCAGTGTGAAAGAAAAAGTGCTGCTTCTACAGAAAGGGTGGGTGAGACTTACTGAGCGGTGCATATGGCAGCCAGGAACTGTATTAGCCTTGAAAGTCCACTTTAACTTGTTGTGTGCTGTTCTTCAAGAAAGGGTGGAGTTTTTTAGTTTAAGCAAAAGTCAAGTAGTTTACAGAGTGTCTTTGGAAGGACAAGTTCTGATTCACTGGATGTCAAGCAGCACAGTTTTAGTTTCAGAAAACAAAAAAGTAAACGTTATAGAATACTCTCAAAGAAGCAACTCAGACAACTTTACACTGAAAAGCTGCGTTGAGTTGGCTAGTTTTCCTAAGTCAATAGCTTCTTACAACCAAAGGTACATTTTGTATGAAGACGGAAACGAACTGTACTTAGTTTCTTTAGAACAAGAAGTTATCTTCCAAAACACCTTTTCTAACATTGGAATGATTTTGTCTAACAACCAAAACAACGCTCCTTTTTATATTGTGTCTAAAAACAACATTTTGAAAGTGCAACCTCAAACTACAGACCAGAAGTTGCAGAACTTACTTAATAACAAAAACTTTAAACAGGCTTATGAACTGGCTAAGCGCTACCAAATGCCAAGTGAACCTATTTTAAAAGACTACATCCAGCACTCAATAGAGTCCAAAGACTTTGAGACTGCCACTGAGTTAGTCAACGAACTACCTTCAACTAGTCAGTACTGGACCCATTTAGTTGAAAAGTTTTTGGAGCACAACTTAGTTCACTTGATAGCTTCAAAAATCCCTGAAAGCACTTCTCCTTCTACCTTAGTTTCAATAGTCAAGCAGCTTATTAGGAACCAAAGAACCTCAGAACTCACCCAGTTCATGCAGAAGTGGCCCTACTCCATTATATCCTACACAGACTTAATCAAGGACCTTAAAGACAACGGGTTCACAAAGTTGCTTTTAGACATATACGAGCGCACAGGCAACTACAAAGAAGCTTTGAATCTGTGTCTCCAAGAAAACTCAGAACACACGTTCACACTACTTGAGAACCACTTGAGTTTACTGCAAACATTTATTGAAACCCAAGACCTAAACCAGCTTTTTTGTATAAACAAAACTAAAACTACTCACCTCCTAAAAGACAAAGCAGCTTACCTGCCCTTTGAAACAATAGCTAAAAAGGTCAAAGGCAAACCTGCTTTAGAGTTTTTTTGCAGTCTTTTAGAAGAAAAAAACACTTCTGAGCTCCAGAATATTATATTTGAGTTACTTCTGGAAAATAACCCAGAAAGTGTTCCTAAGTTTTTAAAAGAGGCAAGTCTACTAGACCTAGAAACCAGTTTGCTTAAAGCTAAGCAAAGGGGCAACTCCGAAGCTGAGTTTTTAGTGCTTCAGAAACTAGGAATGCAAGACCAGTGCAAAGAAATCCTAGAAAAAGACTTTGAAGTGCGTGTCAAGTACATCAAAGACTACCCTTCTTTTTGGGACTTAACATTGGCTCAAGGCTTAGACGACTTAACTAAGACCCAACAAGTACTTTGTGCTTTGAAGTACCATAACTCGCCCAGTGAGTTTGTAGCCAGTGCCGACTTAAGAGGCTGCGACTCACAAGTCAAAGAACTCATCCACAGCAAAGGTACTCACTATAAGCTATCGACCAATGCTGCAAGTTCTTTTAAAGTTGAAAACTTCAGCTTGTTCCATCAACTTTGTGACTCTATGAAAAAAGGCCTTTCTTTAACTGGCAATGAAGTCTGCAAAGTGTGTTCAAAAGCTCTTGAAGGCAAAATCGCTTACAGATACTGCAAACACCACACTCACTTAGAATGCTCCAAAAACTGCTGTGAATGCCAAAAATTCTGGGACACCCTAAGTTATAGATAATTATAGTAAACTGCAAGTCTTCTTCTTAGCAACTTCAACTCCAGGAACTTCAGTGGTTTCTAGTAGTTTTCGGGCTCTATAAGTTTTGTTAACTTTTTCCAAAATAGTAATCACGGACTTGTCGCTGAGACAACTTAAAGCTAAAAGTTTCTCTCCTAGTTGGCTTTCTAGAAACTCCGAGTTAGCTTCACTCGCATTCAGTATGACGAAAAAGTTATCAATGCTAAAACTCTGCAACACAGAAACTTCTCCAGAGATGCAGGTCTCATTAGTGCCTTGAACTATCCAACAGTCAATGCAGTCTAAGAATGCCACTGCCTTTTCAGCTTTAGGCACACTCAACACACATATAGAAGCAGGGCCTTCTTCAGTGTACATAAACGACGAAAATGCACCCATCAGTCCTGACTTGTGCAAAAGGCTTCCTTTTACGGTTGAGTTAACTTTGAGATTTCCCAAACATCCGATCACTCCTACAATGATCTTTTTGGAGTTCTTCCAGTACTCATAGCTCTTCTGTTTTTGCTCAGCTACAAATTCTACACACTCCCAGTTGATGCTTCCGAGTACTTTTACTTCAGGGAACTCCCTGTTGAGTAGGCACTTAAGTATATTGCTTTCAGTAGATACTAATTTGTACAGGCTTCTGCAAACACACCTGAAAGACCTTAAGTCTTGTGTAGTGAGGAACTTACAGATTTCTATAAGTGCGTTTCGGCTACTAAACACTTTGTTCATAATGAAAAAGTTTAAAGGCGAAAGCTCAGAACTGATTGAAAGAAACGAAATAGTCAACCTAGACATCATGACACTCATAGACTCCCGGAAACTCTCCAGAATTAAAAGAGACTTTATGGCTTGCTCAGGAAAACTAACCAAAAAAGAATTCATTCTAATAATGCTGCACCACCTTCCCAAAATCAAAGACCAAATCCGCCTAGTAGGCTCGCTCAACGAACTTTTTGAGCAGATAGACGTTAACCACGACCAAGTTTTGGAGTGGGAAGAGTTCTCTAACCACATCATTGAAAGAGGCATGATTCGCAAAGAAAGAGCTTTCATTGAAACTATAAAGCAGTACCAACAGTTCTACTGGCCAGACAAAGGCAAGCACAAAACAGAGATCGAAAACATGTTCTTCTTGCCAGTTATCAAACAGCTTATTGTAGTAGAGGCTAACTGCAAGCAGTTCAAAGTCTACGACATGAAGAAAATGCGTTATGTGGGCGAAGTCTCTGGACACAGAGGTTGTGTGCTGGCTGCCACCCACGCTCCTTCAATGAAGTATGTAGTGACTTCTGGCACGGACTTAACTATTTTGCTTTGGGACGAGTACACTTACGTGCTCAAGCAAAGAATATCCTCGCCAGTGATTCCTCTTTGTTTGGTTTGGGACAGAGTTAACCAAACTCTTTACAGTTCTGGAACTGACACTATTATATATGCTTGGGACCTTAAAACTTGTTGTGAAAAAAGTGCCATTAAGAACTGGAACCCTTTTGCAGACTTAACTGAGGACCAGTCTGGACACAGAAGTATAATCATTTCTTTGTTGGTTATAGAAGAAATGAGCATGCTTGTGTCTGGCGACATGTACGGCAANATATTTCTCTGGGACATTCCTCAAAGCACCATTCGAAGGAAGCTTAAAGGACAGGAAAAAGGAGTGTACTACTTGGACTGGCACCCTGAGTTCCAGTTGATCTTTTCAGCTGGACTTGATAGAGACGCTTATGTGTGGAACCCGTACGTCAAAAAAGAAATATTCAAACTAACTGGGCATAATCACAGCTTGATAGGAGTCAAGTGCATTCCTGGCACTTACCAAATAATCACAGGGGACATTTCTGGACTGTTCAGAGTTTGGGACATAAGGACCCTAGCTACTGTGCAGGTGTTCAGTTCAACTGGCAGCGAAATCAATTCATTTGAAGTAACTTACCCCGAGAAAAAAGTCCTTTTTGGTTCCAAAAGCATTCTGGCTTACAAGTACGACGAGCCGCGAGACCAAAAACTTGCAGACGAGGACCACACAGTTTGTACTCTGTACAACTCTTTGTTCCAGAACTTTATTACTGTGCATCCTAAAAGAATCAAAATCTGGAGTGCGAAGACAGGGCAGCTCCAAAACGTATTTAGAGACATTACAAAGTCTGAGATCTCTAGTGCTGTTTTAGACCACCGCCAAAGAAAGCTTTACATAGGCAACTCTAAAGGAAAAGTTTACTCGCTAAACATCAAAAACGGACAGAGAATCAAAAAGTTCACTGGTCACCAAGATGAAATCACACAAATCGTTTACTGGGAACAACAAAGACTAGTGATATCTAGTTCTTGGGACGGGCAAGTCGTTGTCCATGACGACTCAATTACTGAAACTGCTTCTTCTAAGAAGTCTGGAAAAATCACTCATAAGTGCAAAGTAAGTTGTGTAGCAATGCATAACTTGACTGAAACTCTGGCTTCAGGCAGCGAAGACGGAATCATTATGATAACTAAGCTTTTGAACTACAGAATTGAAGCTACTATTCCAGCTCACCCTGAAGAAATAACTTCGATGATATTTCTGAACCCCACTAACATGCTAGTGACTGCAGACTTACTAGGAAACGTCCGTTTCTGGGTGATTCAAGCAAATCACACTAAAAGAAAACCAGTAGTTTCTATTACAAACGGAGACACTGAGAACCCAAGTTCAGTGTCCTGCATGGACTATGACCACCAAAACAAGTACTTGTTCACTGGAGACGAACAAGGAACTTTAAGAGTGTACGACTTAACAAGGTTCCTTAACAAAGTCGATGCTTCTCCACTAGGACTGATTAACTTGCATGAAAACGAAGAGTTTAATTATAACTCCAACTTGTTCTTAACGACCAAAACCATACTGAACAGAAACTTATCAGATCCAGACAACAGGTTTTCAAGTGAGGACTTTAAAGAAGTTCTGGACTTGAAAGTCCACAAAGACTTGGTCACCCACTTATCCCTGATAAAGTCGACTGGCTTAATAGTGACTTGTAGCTTTGACAGAAACGTGTACATTTGGGACTTGCAAGGACACAAAAAAGGGAGTCTAGTAATCAGCGGAGACAGTAACTTTGACATCCAGATGGACTTCGAAGCTATTTCTCGAGAAGACTGGCAAGTTGCTTGTGAACTTTACCAAGAAATCAAAAACATGAACTACGAAAACCTTATTGCCACCAAAGAAAGCCTGAGACAACCCTCTTCTGACGAAGAAGCGTTTGATGAAACCGAAATCAACCTTAAGGAATTTTACATACCTAAAAGGCTTGCAACATCTAGAAGCGAAGCTAAAATAAGCAACCTAGGACAAAGCAGAACCTTGAAGAAAATAGACACTTTGCCTTCTTTGAAACTAAATCTTAAAAAGGACTCTACTTTTAAGTCCACTGCTTTTTCTATGATGAAATCCAAAACTAAAAAGTAAGGTTAATTATAGTAATCTCGGGTATGACTCACCGTTTACGGTCTGGCCCCTCAAAGACCTTCTAACGTTGTCGTAAAACCTGTTAATGTCAGTGCGCATTAACTCAGCTGCTTCTTGGTTAAGAGGGTCGTTTGGATTGGGCTCGAAGAACAAAAAGTTCAGTCCCAGTATAACAGCACTGATGCAAAGCACAGGTTTCCAGTCTCCCCGCAAAATATTCAAACACACGTTGCCCTTAAGGTCAATGTTGGGGTGATATATTTTGGTGTTGCATTTAACTTTAGGAGGCTCATGGGGGTACCCGGAAGGAACTGAGAAGGAGAAGTTGTATGTAGCTCCGTACCAAAGCGAACTGTTGTCGTCTACTTTCAGAGTGATTGAGAAGTTGAGCACGTCGTGTTCATTGGGGAACTCAATTGTGACGTTGGGAGGTAGGTCCAACTCAGTGAGTTCTTTTTGGAGTCTGATTTCCCCAGCTGTGCGGCGACGTCCTGCGCCTTCTTGGTTTTTTTCTTCTTCGTCACGTTTTCCTGACTTCGGGCCGAATATTCTTAGCATTATAAATGTCTAGATTAATTACTAAATTGAAAGAATAGCTGCATACTCTATAGGGTTGGGGTTTTCAGTAGCTCTTTGGAAAGAATTGAAAACTCCGTTTCCGGCTTTTAAGCGCATTCTGTCTGAGTATTCTTTTTCTTTTGGACTTTTGATGATGTTGAGTTTAGCTAGTTCTTGTGGAATCCTTTCATAAAGTAACTGGTGCTTCAACTCCAAAAAGTGCATGAGTCTTCTAGAACTTTTAGCAATTTCTTCTTCAAATAACTTGCGTTTGTTGTCAAAAGTGTCACTAGAAAACAACAGAAGAGCGTAAACTAACTCTTGTTTTTGTATAGAGTTGCCTTTAGCCAGCAAAGAAAAAGGAGCTTTAATATCAGAAGACTTTACAAAGTCATTGTAGGTTTCTAAGGTCAGGTAAGTGTCTGTTAGTTGGACTTGGAGTCTTTTAATACAGGAACAAGTGATGTTGTCTAAGTTACATATTTCCACATAAGAGCACACTAACTTTTCTATTGAAGGACTCGAAGCCCTGGACTCGCAACACCCCATTTATAATCGTCTATGAATCGCTCAGTATATTAATTTAAACTAATGAACTCAGAAGTAAGCTGTGAAATATTATCAGTTTTCGAAAAACTCGAGCACTTGCAGCTGCAGGGCGAAAAGCTACTGGAACAGCTTCCTGAGTCTTCCAAGCGGCCTTCTCAGCAACTACTTAAAGACTGGGAGGAAGCCTACCTCAACCTCGAAACACAGCGTCAACAAGCTAAAGCCAAAGCTTTCTACTTGCAAGAAAAACTACTCCAAGCCAAGTCCAAAGAAGTTGAACTCAAACAAGAACTCTACTCTAAAGAAGCTGCTTGGGAAGCTAAGGAACTCAACATGCAGCGCGAGTTCCTTGAATTCCGGAGTCACCTTGAGGAGGGCAAAAAGGTTTGGGCTGAAAACATACAAAAGATCGAAGAAGAAATGCAGGAACAAGAACGCAACGCACAGAAAAGACACGCCTTTTACCAGGGGCGTCTTGGTGACATCGATAAAGAACTTGACGAAATACTGCATCTCCACAAAAACAAGTTCCAAAAAAACCAAAAACTGGGAGACATACTGCCTAGTTTGTTCCAAGAAAACGAAAGAAAGAACCTTGAACGCTCACAACAAATAGACCTTCAAGATTCGCAATCCGAAAGCGAAGACTTAGATTTAACCGGCACTCAGAAGCACGTGTTCGAAAAGGTCAAAGAACTCAGGAACAAAGTCAAGAAGTTTATGGATGAGAACTCTGACTCTGAAAGCCAGAGTGAAAGCTTCAGAGAAATGCCTTCTGGTCTCAAAAGTTTAACTGACAAAGAGTCCAGTCCTGTTCACTGTGCTTCGTTCCAGCATGACAAACACCCTGAAGTTGAACACTCTTCTGAGCACCTCAAGTACCCTGGAGTTGTTTTTGGAGGCAGTGGCAGTCAGCAGGTCAAAAAAGAACTTAAAGAACTAGTTAACTCAGACAAACTGAGCATTTCAGAAAGAGAAGGCATAGTTTACGAACTAATATCTGACAGACCTGACTTTAAAACTAACTACTTACAAAAACTCACAGGAACGCTTAAAAAACCAGACGAAGAACCAACTGAGCAACTCCAGGAACTACTTGAAGAACCACCAAAACCAGCCGAGAAGCCAAAAGACACTTTGCTTAACGAAGAAACCTGGGGAGACATTTCGTCAATCAACAACGACACTCAAGTTGACATTTCACGTGAGTCCGAAAACTTTTTTAACGTTTCTAAACACAGCTTCAAAAAAGAAGACTCTGCTAAAGAAAACTCAGACTCTTTCGTAGACTTTACACTTGCCCAAAAATTCAACCCTAAACTCAGTGTCACGAAAGAAGAGTCCACTCCTGAATTCACTCAAGCAGCCGGTTGCGAAAAACTAGTTTTTTCCAAAGAAAAAAGAGAACCTGACTTTTCCAAACACAACATCGAAGACTCCCTTTCGTTCATTCCAGGCAAACCGCACTCGCGCAACTCTTCCCGCGTAGTGCTTAAACCTGAAGAATCTTTCTTAGTCAACCGACCTAAACTCAACAAGTCCAACGAGTCCAAAAAACCACCTTTTCCCAAAATCACCTTTAAACCTATTTCTATGCAAAACAAACTTCCTATGATACCTAAACCACCAGATCTACCCAAAGAAAATTCTAAAAGCGTTCGAGGCAGAAGCATGCAGCCGTTGAATCCCTCCCAGTTCAGGCTAGGGTCCTCTCCTGGCAGAAGACTTGAAGAACAAAGATCCAACTCGCCCAAGAACCAAGGCTTCAGACGCGGCAGGTTCAAAAAACCCCAAGTAGGCAGAGGATTTTCCAACCCATCCAGACCTGTTCTAAAACAATAATTGTAAACCCAGTTACTTAGTAATGCTCTTCCGGGCGGTTCTGCATATGGCTATCAGAGCCATTCAAGTAGTCAAGTTGGTGCCTCCAAGTGTTTTTGTAAGACCTTTGAGTGCCTCCGAAGTGCAAAAATGCCCTTTCCGGGCCAGCTCCTGGCCAAACAGTGGTGTCGTTGTAGTGCCTCATCAAAGCGTGATACTCCTCTGAGTTAGTGAAAAGCGATTCGATTAGAATTTTTTTTCTGTACTCAATAGCTAAGAACTTTCTATCTTCAATAGCTTGCAGAAAAGGAACTGACTTGCGCTTGAACTCGTAGGCTACAGCTTTAGAGCGGTCTCTTTCAGTCCTGAACTTCTTGAGTTTGTGGATTCCAATCACCATAGCACCTATCACGAACCCTATAGAAAGCTTGGAGAAGTAACCTGGAGTGTACACCTTGGGCTTGTAGAACAAAGCTTCTCTCCTTCCAGTGTAACTTGCTGCTTTTTCTTTCCAGAAAGGGTTATGCTGCCTGTACTTATGAAATATGTTATCTGAATCAGACATTATTATTTAAATCCACAAATTAAGTGCTGCTTTCTTCAGGGATTGCATAGAGTGCTTTGCCTTCTAGTTCAGCTTTGTACTTTTCAGTGATGACTTCATAGTTCCAGAGAAGGCTTTTCATCTTCTCGATCTTAGATTTGTACACTAGTTCTTTTTGTCGGAAATTCAAGTCGCTTCCTTCAAGTAAGCTTTTTATTGCTAAGTCAAGTAGTTGAATAGAAGCTCCGTAAATAAACAGCAAACACTGAGCGGCAAAGGGAATGTGCAAAACATACTTGAGAGACTCCACAAACATACCGCTGTATGTTTGAAGGAACTCCTCACAAACCGGCTTGACTTGGTGTCTGTCAAGTTCCAAAGGATGTGACTCAAACACAGTTTTTGCTTTTTCAAGGAGTCTTTGGCAGTCTTTAAAGCCTTTTTGGCTTGGCTTCTTATCTGAGTGACTTTTTTCGGGCTTAAAAACTGGTTTTCTAGGGAAAGGCAAAAATAAGTTTAAATACTTTTCAGTCCTTAGGTCTAGTTTTACAGAGTCAGATCCAAATGACACTGTGAGGAGTTGTTCTTCAATGTGCAGTCTAAGTGTGACTACAGCTCTAGCTAAAGTTTCTACACTAGTTCCTCCTAGGCAACTGTCACATTGCTTGTTTGGAGATGAAAATAAAGCGTATAAACCACAGACAGTGCAAGTGCGGAAGGTGTAGTGTGGAAGGTGTAAGCTGTTTCCTTTCAGAAAGTTTCTGTTCGAGGGCAAGCTTAAGTCTTCTAAACTTAAATACTCAGGCTTAGGGTAACTATCCTGCTCTTCTACTGGTTCTTGAGGAGTTAAGTGGCTTTCTTGGTTAGATTTTGTTTCCATTTGAATTTAATGAAGTTGCATAAATATGAGTTTAGCACTGGTTTTTCTTTGTGCTTACCAAGTTTTTGGAACTGCCTTTGACATCTACCCTTCTTACAAATGTGTGCCTTTTGATGGGAGTTCTTTGGACTCTTTGGAGATTCCTGAGTCTGAGTCTTGGACTGTCAGTTTTTACTACTACGTCACTGGTTCTGGAGATTTGCTTGTTTTCTCTGGAGAAAGCACTCTTTCTGTTTCAACTACTACTTTGACTTGGTCAGGTGTTAGTCTTACTATCCAAACAGCTTCTAGTCAGTGGGTGTTGGTTCTAGCCCAGGCGTCTAGAAATGGACTTATGAGGTTTGGAGTTTACACTGAACAAAACTCCCAGCTCCAAGAAACACAGGCTCCTGACGCTTTGATTAGCAGTGCAACAACTTTGACTCTAGGCACTCAGCAAGGGTGCTTGCACAGCTTGAAATTCAGGGACGAGTACTTAAGTGACTTGGAGGCACTGAGTGTTTCTGGACACTTTTCTACTTTGTCAGGAGTTACTTCGAAGTTTGCTTTGAGGTTTGGAGGCTTTGGGAACTACTCTGTTTCAGAAACGGTGACTGGAGTTAATGGAAATCCTTTTTTGTTGCAGAGTGATTTAACTGAGGGGACTAATGCACTAAGAGTAACTACAGAAACCACCACTGGAACTTTCGAGGTAGAAGCTGGGCAGTATGAAACTATAAGTGTGCAGAGTGAAGTCAGTGCTTATAGTTTAGCAGATTCTGAGTTTGTGTACCCTTTAAACAACTCTTTGGTGGTCTGCAAGCCTGAGTACCTCCAGGTGGTTGGCGAGCAAGTTAAGTTGCCTCACTCCACTAACTACTGGGACTACCGTTCCAGGGTGGTGCTGAGGCAGTTCCAAGACCTTTTCAAAAACTCCTACAAAGACACTGAGTTCCAGTACCTCCAGACAGGGATTCCCCTCAACTTGCTCAAAGCAGTTCCTGGCAAACCCTACACTGCAGAACTTAGTTTTGCTTACAAAGACCTTAGTTACCAACTGGACTACCTCAGCCCTGAAAACCAAGGCTACCAAGTAATGGTGTCTAGTCCTAGTTCTACCCCAACTACCCACTACCTAACCTTGAACGGAGTGGAGTTTGCTTACGAAGTAAACTTGGAACTGGTTACTGAAGACTCTCCTTTGGCAATGCAGGAACTCGCCCCTGACTCTCTGGCTTGGAGGTCTGTCGGAACCTGGAGTCTGGGTGTGGAGAACAGCATATTTGGGGAACTAGAAGCACATTCTTTCAAAGTGGACTCAGCCACAAGCCTAAAAGACTTTACTGGGGAGATGTTTGTGAACCAAAGCACCTTAGTTTGGGCTCCCAAAAGTTCCCAAAGTGTTTTGGTAAGTTTGAGTGCACAGAACCCAGCAGGTCAGTTGTGCACTCAAGAAGTGGTTTTGAAAAGCTCAAGGCCTCCTAAAGTTGAAGACATTCCCTTGCTTGCTGTTTGGAGTGGCTGCACTGTTACTTACTCAGTTGAGGCTTCCGACCCAGACGGCGACAGTCTAAGTTTCCACTCAGCAAACATCACTCACTCAAATGTTTTGGAACTCTCGAGTCCAGGAACTGGAGAAGTCCAAGTCACTGACGACAAAGGGTTCAGTTCATCTGTAACTTTTACTGTGGAACACAGAAACAAACCCCAGTACTCTCCAGTGGAGTTCAGCTGTGTGGAGAACAGAGTGTGTTTTAAGAGCGTTTCAGGTGCTTTGGATATGCTTGGGAGTGACAAGTTCTCAGCAAGTGACTTGTTTTTGAAAGAAGAAGTTATGTACCACTTGCCCAGCACTGGCCAGTACAACTCTAGTTTTTCAGTTACTTCTGAGTTTGGGTGTTCTGAAGAGTTCCAGCAACAAGTAGTGACTCACGAACCCATCCAAGCTAAAGTTCCAAGCAAAGTACTGGCAGAAGGCCAAACTCTAACTATCCAAACCAGTTTGAATTCACTAGAAGGGGTTTCTGTGTCCTTGACACCTGGTATGGAAGTTTCGCAAAGTGAGTTGCAGGGACCTTTCTCAGACAAGACCCTTTACTTCCTTGAAGTGAACTCAAACCACTCAAAGGGCTACGCTCACTTCTGGACTGAGGTTTACAACTTGGAGCTTAGGAACTTGACTCAGGAAGAAGCAAAAGTAGTAGAAGGCGATTCTTGGGGAGTTGACTTGCAAGCCTGCACTCCTGGAATGTGCTGGTACAATGTTTCTTCAACTGTGCAGTTAACTGGAACTGTGCACTTTGAGTCAGTAACCCAAGACTTTGAGTTCAGCGTTCAAGCCACTGACATTTACAACAACTCAGTTAGCAACAACTACACAGTCCAAGTCATTCAAAGACCTTTGATTCAGTACGTCGAGCCTATTCACTTTGAAGTTTTTGAACACGAAAAGCTAACACTCTCTTTCCAAGTGCTTAACTACCGAGAAGCAGAAGTAGCAGTGCTTCCTGAAAACACTTTTTCGGTCACTAGCCATAACAATGGAACCTACAGCATCGAAAAAACCTTTACTTACTCTGAAAACAAGGACTTCTGCATTGAAGCTAGCAACAAACTCAAACAGAACGTTAAAGACACCTTTGCGTTCACAGTTAAGGTGCTGAAAAAGGTGCCTTACGAGTTCAGAACTGAACTACTCCAAAAAGACTCTGAATGCACCAAACACCAAGAATGGAGTTTGGACCTGAGCAAATGTAAGTGATACTTAGACTTTTACGGGTTCGGACTAGAACCAACAGAACTTAACTTAGTGTCAGGAAGTGGGTCTTTTGACTCACAAACCAGCACCTACAAAGTAAGCACTGCATCTGAAACTTTCGAGTTGCAGGCTTGTTTTTCAGGGCTAGTTTGTGAGTCAAACTCTTACTTGCTGAACTGTTGTGAGTCGCTTTCAGTTAACTTGGAAGACTTGGAACTTTACTACGGCGAACTCTTCACATTTAGTTTAGAAGTTAGTCCAGGTCCTTCGGAACTCTCAGAACTCTGGCTTGAAGACGCTCCTTCTGGAATGGTGATTAAAAACAACCAACTTATCTGGAGGCCTTTGGAAGCTTTTGACTCCACTGTGACTCTGCACTTTGCTCGCAAAGACTGTGTTTGGAAAAAGCAGTCCAAGTCTTTCAGAGTCTCAGTAGTGAGCGACTTTGTTCCTCAGCTAAACAACACCCTTGTTTCGAGTCCCTACACTCAGTGCTTATTGACCCAAGCCAATGCAACTAATCACTGCGAGTTAAGCAACTTCACAGAGATCCTAGGTGTTCCAGAGAACTTGAATTTTTCTTTGCTAACTCAAGACTCCAACGTCCAAATCAAGAACTCAAGTATAGTTTGGAACAGAGACTCCCAAGAAGTGTCCTCTGAAATAGTAGTGGTTGTCTCAAGTGGCCAAGGAGCTAACTTTTCAGAGCCTTTCTTTTTCTACGTCAACTTCATACCTGAAGTCCAAGAACTAAGTCCTGCAAACTACACCGCTTACGTAGGAGGCTACTGGTGCAGGCACCTGAAAATCAACGACGGAAACTTAAGTTACCCAGAGTCTCTTCCGGAAGAAAACATTCAACTTTCCAACAACAACTCAGAAAGCATTAGTTTGCACAAAGGAGTACTTGAAATGGTTCCCCAGAGTGAAGGCACTCTAGAACTCCAGGTTTGCTACACCGACCAAGCAAAGGTGCCTTTCAAAGTCTGCACGGACTTTTCTATAGCAGTCCAAAAGACTGACCCTCCTTCTTGTGACTTCAGTGAAGTGCTTAGCCAAGTGCGTTACGTGAATACCAGCTACTACATTGACCTGAAGAGTTACTGCAGCCCAGACTTAGTAGTGGAGCCCCCAAGCTTAAGTATCGAAGTTCCTAGTAACTCCAGAGAACTCAACCAGTACCTTGTCACACTCAGAGACACTTCTACTTTGATCAACACTACCCAAACTCTAACTTTAGTTGCTCAGCCTGAACTCTGCATTGACTTAAGCAACTCTGACTTAAAGTTCGGAGTTGCTTTCAGAACTAGACTGGTGGTGTGTGAAGATTTCTACATCGAAGAACTGAACTTTGAAATAGCGAGTACCAAGAACCTAAGCATTGAGACTGGCTTTGGAATTATAGATTGGGAGTACCCTGACGACAACCTTGACTTAAGCATCACTGTCAGTGTTTCTTCAAGTGTTTACAAACCTGACTCGAAGTCCTTCAACTTCAGCATAGAAGTAGACAAGTCTACAGGAAGACCTGAGTTCACAGAAGTGCCAATAACAACCAGGAGCGGAACTGTTGGAGAAACCTGGGCACAGAACTTCAGCTGCAACTCAGAATTCGGAAGCACAACCCTTAGTGTCGACAACAGAGAAATGGACTGGGACGGACAACTACTAAGCTGGACTCCAACCGAAGAAAACAAGTCAAGTTCAATCATAACTGTTAAGTGTGAGTTTGGGCTGAACAACCTTACTTTTGAGTACCAGTTCATTCTTGCCGACCCCGACAGTATCAACGACTCTCCGCTTTGCGTTAACCAGACTATAGATATAAACTCAGAGTATTTCAGAAGATACCAAGTAGAATTTGAAGATATTGACTCGGATTTAGCCACTCTAAATCTAGAGTTTCAAAATCTAGAAGAGTTTCCAGGTTTGATTACATATAATTGGGGGTATATAGAGTGGGACCCCGCACTGGAACCCCTTTCAGATTTCTTGAAGGTGAATATTGATGATGGAAATACTCAAGTCAACTGCTCAATCAAGGTCAACTATAATAAAGTATGCAGACCCGAAATAGGGCATTTCACTGGTCAGTTCTGCGATAATAATTGCACTTATGAAGTACCTATGAAGAATAGATGTCCAGGAGAGTCTGCATACTCAGAAAACTCCACTTACGGAAACTTTTTAGGTGAAAACTTGTTTGAGTGGAACCCTGTTCCTGAGTTGCCTTTTGAATATGTAGAGTTTAATGTGTCGCAGTTGAACCTAGAACTCCAGAACACAGTGTTCTTTTGCCACGGAGTTGACTGCAGACTTTGGCCCTACATCAGAACTGTTAAGTACCTCTACAATGAGTGCACACACCCAGACTGCAGCATTCAAACTCCAGAAGACAAAGCTTTTGTAGAAATTGAAGGTTTTAACTTCAGAGAAGACAACTTGAAGGTTTGGGTGGCTAACAAAGAGTGCAAAGAAGTTAGCCCAGTTAACCTGACCTACTTGACCTGCCAACTAAGTATCCCTGACCCCCAAGACACCTCAGAAACCTTTGCTTACCTAAGAGTGGACAACAACTTTACTAAGCCAGTTGTGTTTAAAGCTGACTTCAACGAGTTAACTCCAATTCAAGTCGAAGCCCCAGCGTACTGTCCAGTACTTAGTAATGGAGTCGCCCAAGTCCCCCTTTACTCTGAAAGGTTCTTTGAAACCTGCACTTGCAGTTGTTATCCTTCTTGCTCGTGTGAGTTTGACTACAAAAGCCAGAACTACTCGGAGTCCCACATCACTCTAAGTTCAAGCAAACAAGTTAGCATTGAACTTGACTGTTTAGGGCACAAGTCAAACACCTTCAGTGTTTTTGTCAGCAAAGAACTCAGAGTCACTGACTTAAGTCCTTCATCAGGACATAACCACGGAATGTACTCAGTTACTGCTTCCATTAACTTTCCTGCAAATTACGAGCCTGAGAACGTACTATTGAAGCTAAACCAACTAGTTCTGAAGCCCAGACTCCAAGGAACAGAAGCTTTTTTTGTAATGCCTCCTTTCGAGGAGTCCTTAAGCACCCTCATAGTAAGGGTTTCTATCAACAAAGGTTTGTCGTTCACAGAAGACCAGAACTCGCAGAACTTCACTCTGCAAGGACTCTGCAGTGACGGAGAATACATCCAACAAGAAAAGTGTGAACTTTGCCCTGAAGGCTACAAATGCGAACCAAACAAGTTCAACTCAGAAATGAACTACTACACGGCTAAGAAACCTTGTGACTTAGGAGAACACCAGCCTCAAGAAGGACAAACTGAGTGCATTCTCTGCTCTGTGGGGTTCCAGTGCTTCTGCAGAGGTATGGCCGAACAAGTAGTTTGTGACTCAGGTTTTGTGTGTGACGAAGAAGGACTAGTTAAAAGGTGGAAACCTTGTCCAAAGGGCTACTACTGCGGAAAAGGCACCTACAAAGAAAACTACACTGGAAAAAGTGAGTTCCCCAAAAGGTGTTTAGAAGATGTGTACTGTCTTTACGGGATCTATCAAAGCCAAATAGTAACCAATGACATCTACACTCCTCAAAGTTGCTACGAAGAGTACATGGATAACTGCGACAACACTGAAACCAACCCTAAGGGCATTAACGAGTGCTCCAAAGGCTACTACTGCCCTGAAGAAGACAAATGCTTAGACGGGAAACCCAAAGACACAGAAACTGCAAGGTGCATTTGTCCAAAAGGCCACATGTGCCCTTCGAACTTCGGCACTGAACCTATTTTGTGTCCAGCAGGCACCTTCAGTGACCGAGTCAACCAAGAAAAGTGCAAAACTTGTTCCTTTGGCTATTACTGTCCCTACGACACACCGCCTGACCAAGAACTGCCTTGCGAACCTGGCAACTACTGTGGAAGTGGTGTGTCCACCCAAAGTCCTTGTTTCCCTGGAACTTACCAAAACGAAACGGGCGCCACTGACTGCAAAATTTGCACTCCTGGCCACTACTGTCCAGACGGCCAGCTAGCTTCTCAAAAAGTATGCGAACCAGGCAAAATGTGTCCAGACCACAAAATGACTCAACCCCAGAACTGTCCTGAAGGCTACTACTGCCCAGAAGGCACCAGCAACACCCCTATTCCTTGTCCTTTAGGCTCCAAGTGTCCAGTTTCTTCAAAAGAACCCACTCCTTGTCCTATCAACTACTACACTCCACAAAAGGCTTCAACTGACTGTGAGTTGTGTCCCTACGGAACTCTTTGCACAGCCCTCGGAACTAGTCTTCCAAAAGCCTGTGAAGCTGGTTCTGTGTGCCAAGACAGTATTCAAGGTGACTGTCCTCCTGGATTCTACTGCGAAACAGGCACTGGTTGGTACTGCAACCAAACCATTGAGTTACTCAAACCAGACCCTTCCAACTCCACTGAACTCCACGAGTGCGCTCAAATAGTACTTAGAATAAAAGCTGGAGACTCCTCTGAGTGTGCAGTGGCAAGTTCCCAACTGCCTCAAAACGTGTGCGGCAAAGAAGCCCAAAAGTGCAAGCAGGGCACTTTTTGTACGGGCAAAAACACTCAGGGCGAACCTGACCCAAGTGCAGAAGGAGCAGCCCGGAAGTGTGAAATAGGCACTTACAACAACCTAACTGCCCAAATGAAGTGCTTTGTGTGTCCTAGAGGCCACGAGTGCCCTTACGAAGGAATGGCTGAGCCACTTCCTTGTGCTCCAGGGACTTACAGACCCCCAGGCATCAGTCCTATACACTGCATTCCTTGTCCTGAGGGCACTTTCAGTTCTAACTACACCGCTGACTCTGTTGACTACTGCTTGCCCTGTCCTTCTGGAGTGTTTTGCAAAGCTTCGGGAGTCTCCCAAGTCAACCAAACCACCAGTGAGCCTTGTCCTAAAGGCCACTACTGTCCCCAAGGAACCAAACGAGCCACTAGAACTCAGCACTCCTGCCCCAAGGGTTACTTTTGTTACCAAGGCACTAAGTCCTTAGAAGAAGCCCTTTTGTGTCCTGCAGGTCGCTTTTGTTCCAACGCCACTGGAGCAGAGCCTTTCCAGTACGAAAATTGCTTGAGGACAAACAACTGCACTATAGGAATGACTTGCAGCCGGAACCACTACTGTCCCAAGGGCACTGAGTCCCAGTTAAAGTGCCCTGGAGGAACTGTTTCCTTCACAGGCTCCCAGTCACTCAGGGACTGCAAACGGAGTCCAGACGTCTTTTACGAAACCTCCATTGTAGCCAAGGCCACTGCTTTGAACCAGTTAAGTATGGAAGCACTTACTTACAAAGAATTCCAACTGGACTTTTTGAGTCACTACGCACTTGCCAAAATGCCTGAGGACTACCAACTAACCCTTTTAATTACTTTTCCAAACAACTCAGGCAGAAGACTCTCCAGTGAACCTGTGAGGGTCATGGTTGCTTCGCACAAAAACTACGGCACCAAACTAGGAGTGCCTCTCAAGTACTCAGACTACGGCTTTTTGTCCACCGAAAGGAACTCCAAAATAGGAGTTTACGCCAATGTAAACTTGGACTTGGAGTTTGAGTTGGAGTTCCTAGAAGGCCAGTACCACTACTTACTTGACTGGAACAAACAACTAACTCCCAACCAAACCATGCACTCAACCCAAACTCTGCAAAACGCCTTTTCCTACAACTGTTTGCTCAAACAAGAAGCCAGTGAGATCTTCGAAGCCCCCACTAACCTCTACAGGCCCTTTCTGCTAGACTCAAACTACAAGTTACAAAGCGAAAACCCCAAACCTGAAAACAGGTTTTCTGTGAGCTTTGTCAAAGAAGAACCACTCAACCAAACTTCTAAGTACGAGTCCCTTCCAAAGAGTCTGTGGAGCACCCTCGGATCCCAAGAGTACTCTGTAGGCTACTTGCCCTACATCAGTGACTGCTCCCGCTACGGTTCTTTCATAAGCATCCAACAACTCACTGCTGACAAAAGGTGCCAGCAAACGAACTCCCAAAAACTAGGAGTCTTTGACGTCGGAGTCCAGCCCAAAGGACTCTTCTGCAACTTCAAACTTACTTGTGACTACAACCTTGACCTGCGCAACCTCAACCGCAAAAAGCACTGGTTCGAAGCCTACACTCGCACTTACAAGTTAGACCTAGTCACTAAGGACAAGTTCCCTCCCTTCTACATACTTTCCCAGAACTCACAAAGCTCTGTGCCTGTGGTAGCTTACAGAAGCCCCTCTGAAAACTTTTCCAAGGGCAAAGTTCCCCAAAAGGTCAAACTGGACCTAGGCTACTTCCAAAGGGACTCGCCTCAAGTTTTAAAGGCTTCTCTGGAGTTTTCTGAGTTCCTAGAGACTCCCCAAACTACCTTTTACCAGTTAGAGTTCACTTACCAGGCTTTGAGTTGGTCTGAGTCCTTCAACAACAACGCCTTTTCAACTTCAGAGTACTCAGCCTTTATCTTCATGACTCTTTTCACTGAAGTGATGGCTTTGTTTCTGGGTTCAGTAGTGGTTTTCTTAGTGCGTTCTGGCAACTTCTGGGACAAAAAGTACCTACTCAGGCAACTCTGGAACTCCTCTGTGTCTTGCTTAGCAGTGATGCTTTTGCTTGCAGGAGCTGTAAGTGTGTTTTGGACCATTGTGTTCCAGGCTGGAGTCCTTGACTACCAAAGTGGAAACTTCACCAACAAAGTGCCTGTTTCCGACTCTGAAAGGATCCAGAGTTACAGAGGCGGAAGACTGGGCTGTTGTTTGTTCGGACTAGGAGTTATGCTTCTCAAAGTAGCAGCTGACTGTGCAGTTCCCCCCTTAGTCAGCAGTGGGTTCTCTTACCAAGACAGACTCAAGGAACAAAGAAGCCTAACTGAACTCTGCAGAAGACAAGGGCTTTTCTACGGGTGCCTGTTCTTCGGAGTCTTTTCAGGAGTGCTTGCCCAAGCAGTTGGCAGTTTCCCCTTGCTAGAAGACCACCTTTACTTAGTTGTAGTTGTTTACTTTGCTTTGACTCAGTTTGCAAGTGTGTTTGTGCAGGCCAAAGTCCAAGACTCACTTATAGCTGGACTTATGGACTTGATGCTTCAGGTTTGCGGAGTGGTGATGATTCTTAACTGCAGAAAGTTCACTACGTTGGTGTTTTCTTTGGTAGTTTGGCAACTGCTCTTCAACTTAAAGCACTCACTGTTCCAGTCCTTCTACCAAAAGTTACTTTCAAAAGTCACTTCAGCAACCCAAGAAACCTTAAGCACCAACGAACTCCTAGAACACTCCATAAGACTGTGTGTTAGTTGGATTCTGCCTGGACTCAGTCTGCTTGTTTACCTGTTCCACAACTACCTAAACTTCTTCCTCAACAGCCAGTTCTACCTTTACCTTTTAGTGTTTTTTGCAGTTAGTCTTTGTTTTGAGTCAGCAATGCAACTAGTCATAAGTGTTTACAGAAGCTCTAAAGAAAAGCACTCACTTTACCAAGTCTACAACTTAAGTGCTGAAAACTACCAATATAGAAGTGCCAATTGGGCACTTAGTATTGCACACGAAATGGAGGAAACTCCTGAGCCCATTAGAGGGTTAGCTGTGGTAGGATGGAGTTCCCAGTTCTACATAACTTATGCAGTATGCGTAGTGGGTTACTGCTGTGTGATAATTTCTGTGCAACTGTGGGTATCTTCTAGTTACCTTCCTTTCTTAGACTACTGGTTTTTGCCCATACTGGTTTTTACTTTACTGATTTTTTACAGCTTCAAAGTAGCTTCTTTCAAACTAGCATTTAGGTTCTTTTGGAAACCAGATGAAAACAAAAGACTCTTTAAAAGAGGAATGGACGGAGAGTTCATTTACGATGTAAATGATCACATCAGAAACGTAAACATGAAAAGAGCTATCGAAAAGCTCAGAGAAGACGAAGTAGAAGATTACTACGTGTCTGAACTTGCGGAGAAAGTAATAGACACTATTAAAAACAACAGTGAGTCACGAATTGAAGCACTTGTAGAGTTACTGAGGCCTTACAGGTTCAACGATCAGTTAAACACTGAACCTATTTTTGAAAACTACACTCAGGATAAAGAAGACCAACTCTACAGCGAGACAGAAGAAGAAGACTTTCCTGAAGAACTGAAGTACTTATGGCCTACCTAAGTAAGTAAGTTCTTAAACATATTATAAACAACTTAACTGCAATCCTTAGTTGTTTTCTATTTCGTTGATTAAAAACTGCATTTCACTCAGAAAAGCTTGTTCGTCCACCAGCACATTAGAAATCTGTTGGTCAAATTCTCTTGAAGACAAGTAAAAGTAAAGTATTACAAAAAGAATGTTTTCCTTAGTAACTTCTGTGTCGCCTAACAACAAAGCGTGTGCTTTGCACAACTTGATGATGCTGTAAACTAGTCTGGGAGAACTGATTATTTCTCTGTTTCTTTTAAGAGAAATCGAACTTATAAAGCTAATGAACCTGTTAAGGATCTCCTTTACTGTTTCGTCGTAAGTAATGCTTTGGAGAGGCCTTGCTAACCCTTGGATGTAGTTAGATATAGTTTTTGTGTCCCAAAGCCAGTCATAGTCTTCCATACTCGAGTTACTTAAAGCCTTGGATACGAAGTCTCTGCTTCCTGAGTAGTCAAACATCTTCAGAATTATGTCGAATCTGTCATGGCTCCAGTAAAGTTTTTCGCCTTTCCACATGTGGGACTGGAAGTGTTTTGCTGAAGCTTTGGCATCCCTGCCTCCTTTTTCAGTGTTTTCAAAAGTAGTTACGTAAGCTACTACACTTAAGTTCTCCATGGCACAGTAAACTTTATCCATGTTTCTGAGCATGTGGAACTCGTCTATGTTTAGTAGGCACCTGGACTCCAAAAGTCCTGCTTCCATTTCGCCTGTGTTCAAGTTTTTAAGGTTGTTTTGGTAGCAGGACTCGTAAGTCTGGCTTCCATTGAGAGTCTTAACAGGAAACAAGCTAGAAAAGTACCTAGCAAGTCTGGACTTACCCACTCCAGTTTCTCCGAGTACCAGTGTGCTCATATTAGCTCCTCCTAAGTGACTTAGTAAGTTCAGCACTAAGCTTAGTTTTACATGGTAGTTTCCATATACGTTGGGAAAAGCACTTCTGACTATGGTTTGTCTTTTTTGGAAGTCGTTTTTTCCTTTTAAACAAACTTGAAGTAGGTTTACTCCTGTGCGAGTGAAAGGTTGGTGCACAGGCGAAAAGTGGAATGCAAAAAAGGAGTAACTGAGCTGAGTTAGTTGTGAAACACTGGGTTCTTTAAGCCAGTTACTAACTAAACTCCCTGTTACTTGGATGGTCTGGCCTACTTTAAGTACATTCGAAACAGACGCCAAAAACACTACTGGAACCTCGTGCACTCCATCACTGAGAACTCCTTCTTGGTAGTCACAGAAGCCTTCAGATACCAGTTCAAAAACTGACCCTTTGCAAGGCCCTTCAGGCTCTTGGACCCTAAGTGTTGTTTTAGTAGTAGGAAGTTGTGAGTAAGCTTTTTGGGCTTCGCAAAAAACAGGTTCTTCAATGGTGTTGAAGTAAACTACATTTGAGTACACTAAAAAAGTGTTACTGCACAAAGAGCAGTAGTACTCAGCTACGTTCTTGATAGTTTTTTGCGGAGACAAAGACTTAAGGAACACTGGCTTAACTTGGAGCACACAAGACTTGTTGTCAAACAGTTCTTTAATAGAATTAACTACTTTGGGAGGGTTTTGTATTTCGAGGTTGAAAGATATAGGTATTTTTTCAGAGCAACAGTAAAGTTTCTGAACTAAGTGAATAGCTTGTTTGAGTTTAGGAAGTGTGTAAAGTGGGTTCTTGAACAAGCTCAGTCCCCAACTAGGACAGTTGTTTACAAACTCCATCAAGCTAAGTAAACCTTACTCCAAACTGAACTTAGGGATCTTGTCTAGTGAAGTTAAGACTTTTTGCACTTCTTTGCTGTAAGTTTCTTTCAGAACTCCTATGAGTTCCTGAGTGTTAAGGTTGCTTTCCATAGTGTATCTTCTGTAAATGGGTTGCGGCGCAAGTGTTCCTCAGAAAGTCACTTTAAACGTTAAACTAGAACGCAGTGACCTTGAAATCATTAACAAGCTTTACCAAGAAATAGAAGAAATCATTGACAACGTTAACAAAATCAATTCTGGTCTCAGTGTAGCTATTGACAAGTTCCAAACTGTAACGGGACTCCACGAGCCTCCAAGGAGCTTCGGCTGTGGAGTAGTAGCTATGCTAAGTTGCCTTTTACTGTACTCAGACTGCGACTTAAGGAGTCTGAACTTCCACTTCTTAGACTGCGTTCCTGGATTCAACGTCGACACTTCAGTTCTCCCAGGCGAAGTAGGCAACATCTACCAGATCTGGGTTGCACTGAACAAAGAAGTCGAAGCTTCTGTAGAGGACTTCCAAGCACTTATGCCTAGCTTCCAAAAAGCAGTGCTCACTTACAACCACTTTATTCAGGAAAACAAAGAAGCTGTTACTCCTAACAATCAAGAAAAGCTTATAGAAAGTTCTGAGTTCTTTGGAAGTTTGCTTCACAAGATCACAAACTGTATGGAGGAACTTAACTCTATTCAGCTTGGTTTAAGAAACGCAATGCCTGAAGTAATTAAGATTGCACAGCATGCCAGACACAAAGGCTTGCTTTGGCCCTCTGATATCATGAAAGCTGTGGGGTTTTACATTGAAATAGTTGCTAAAAAGTTTATGTTAAGCATTAATTAGTTTCTTTAGCATTGAAACCTTTAGCAAGGTAAATGGTGATTTGTGATTAGGTATTTAAATCGTAATGTTAGCATAAATGTCAGGTTCCAAAGTTGGGCCTTCCCAGGTAACCCAAACAAAAGCCAAGTCACCCACCAGTTCTAAGCAAGAAAAAACTAAACTCCAGAAAGGTAACTGCATAGAAGAAGTCAAAGAAGCTGTAGACGGTCTGGAACCCAACAAAGACTTAGGAAAGCATACTGATATGGTCCTTTGTTTAGAAATATCAAACGGATACCTCTTTTCCGGGTCAAGGGACAACACAGTGAAGGTTTGGAGTTTAGAAACCCTAGAAGAAGTAGCAACATTGGCTGGCCACAATAACTTGGTCAGTTGTCTGCAGGTATCAAACAAGTACTTATTTTCTGGGTCAGAAGACAATACAGTCAAGGTGTGGAGTCTAGAGACCCTAGAAGAAGCAGCAACTCTGTTTGGACACTTTGACTGGATTCTGTGTCTACAAGCATCAAACAACTACCTTTTTTCGGGGTCACACGATACCACAGTGAAGGTTTGGAGTCTAGAAACTCTAGAAGAGGTAGGAACACTAACTGGCCACACTGACCAGGTCAAATGCCTAAAAACATCAGACAAGTACCTTTTTTCGGGGTCAGCAGATAGCAGGGTGCAAGTGTGGAGTCTGGAAACACTAGAAAAAATAAAAACCCTTACTGGTCACACTAGCAATGTTAACTGTCTGCAAGTATCAGAAAAGTACCTCTTTTCGGGTTCACAGGATAACACAGTGAAGATCTGGAGTCTAAGAACCTTAGAGCAGGTAGCAACACTCACCGGGCATACTAGCATTGTTCGCTGTCTAGAAGCATCAGAAGGGTACCTCTTTTCGGGTTCTATGGACAACACAGTGAAGGTTTGGAGTCTGGAAACTCTAGAAGAGGTAGGAACACTAACTGGCCACATTAGCGATATTACTTGTCTACACAGCTCAGGCAAGTACCTTTTTTCTGGGTCAGAAGACAGTACAGTGAAGGTTTGGAGTTTAGAAACTCTAGAAGAAGTAACAACTCTGACTGGCCACACTAGAGATATTACCTGTTTGCGACAATCAGGCAACTACCTGTTTTCGGGCTCAGAGGATAAAAAAGTCAAAGCTTGGACTACTGGAACACTAGGAGAGTTGAAGAAATTCAGTGGGCATACTAGCTCTATCAATTGTTTAGAAGAATCAGACAGATACCTTTTTTCGGGGTCAAGAGACAATACAGTGAAGGTGTGGAGTTTGGAAACCTTAGAAGAAGTTACTACGTTGATTGGCCGCGGTGGCACGGTTCTATGCTTAGAAGTATCAAACAACCACCTTTTTTCGGGCTCACAAGATAGCAAAGTGAAGGTTTGGAGTCTAGAAACTTTAGAAGAGGTCACAACACTTGTTGGACACACTAACTGTGTGGAGTGCCTAAAAGCATCAGACAAGTACCTCTTTTCGGGGTCAGAGGATAATACGCTCAAGGTATGGAGCCTAGAAGCCCTAGAGGAGGTAGCAACACTCACTGGGCATGCTAAAGGTGTCTTTCATCTAGAAATGTCTGATAAATATCTACTTTCAGGATCCCATGATAGCACAATCAAGGTGTGGAGTCTAGAAACCTTAGAGGAGGTAAAAACACTTACTGGCCATACCGACTGGATCAACTGTCTACAAAAGTCAAGTGGATACCTCTTTTCCGGGTCAAGGGACAACACAGTGAAGGTTTGGAGTTTAGAAACCCTAGAAGAAGTAGCAACATTGGCTGGCCACAATAACTCGGTCAGTTGTCTGCAGGTATCAAACAAGTACTTATTTTCTGGGTCAGAAGACAATACAGTCAAGGTGTGGAGTCTAGAGACCCTGGAGGAGGTGACAGCACTTATCGGGCATACTGGTTGGGTGGAGTGCCTAAGAGCATCAAACAACTACCTTTTTTCGGGGTCACACGATACCACAGTGAAGGTTTGGAGTCTAGAAACTCTAGAAGAGGTAGCAACAGTCACCGGGCATACTAACTGTGTGGAGTGCCTAAAAGTATCGGACACTTACCTTTTTTCGGGATCTCAGAATAGCATAGTCAAAGTAACAAAACTATCCTCCGAGTATAGAGGCTCTCCAGGAGCTACCTTCGGAATACATGGAGTCAAGAAACTAGTTGACTCTAGGTCTTCTCAATACAACAGAACCATGAACCACTTGAGAATCAACTCCCAAAACATCAACCTTCTGCACGTGCTGGCTTACCAAGGAAAAGACCAGTTACTGAAAACTGCACTTGAAGAAGGATGCCAATTCTCAAAGTCAACAAAGGGAAATACCCCTCTTACAGTGTCACTTGAAGCAGGGAACAAGAAATGCACTGAAGTGATCCTCAAATACATTTCAGAGTTAGAAGATGGTCCAAGAAAGTCATTCATCCTTTCCCTAATAACTCGAGAGATTCCAAGACTCCTAGA